>Ga0302155_10003481_pt1 | contig 10187 bp, 9 predicted proteins | sample I_Bog_N3_1_FD_193508 | JGI IMG/M metagenome (GOLD analysis project Ga0302155, IMG submission 193508) | Peat permafrost microbial communities from Stordalen Mire near Abisko, Sweden - I_Bog_N3_1 | ecosystem: Environmental > Terrestrial > Soil > Wetlands > Peat | place: Sweden: Abisko, Stordalen...
AGATGGATGTCCATCAATAAAACATGGTCGGCAAGGGCTTTGACAACGTCTCGTAACTGTTCGGTTGTTGGTGTCATATCTGGATATGAAACCGCCGCCAAACCCACAACGCAAGCAACAACCGCTTGCGGTCAGTATCAACTCCCGCTGGCTGGCGTAGGATTGCCCGCCATTGCTTCAAGCGTAGTTCCTTTGGACTTTGCCCATTGGCGCGCTCTGCGCGCCGATACGCCCAATCTGGCGAGCTTTGCGTAGTGTTCTGGTGAACGGCGTTTGCTTTCTCCTTTGCCAGCCTTGCCGCCGCGTGCGCTAAACTCTCGGTGTTCCATGACAATCGCAAACTGTCAACCGCTTGTGGTTGCGTCCGTGAACTACCCACTCCCGCGGGGTGGCGGGATTATGTCTTTGACGTAGGCAGATAGTAGCGAAACCCAATGTCTATGCGGGCGGAAGTGGACTAATTCAGACGCGGATTTTTGACAGCTTTTTTAGTCTTGGCTTTCTTCATCGGCGGCGCGGAGAGTATGCGCTTGGCAGCTTGGTTGATGGAGCATTGAATCAGGTGTTCACCCCATGGCCATGGGAAGAATTGCGGGTGTAGTCTTTCTCCAATATGAAAATCAAACCAGAAAGGCTGGCCCGCATGAACTCTCTGGATGTTCTGGCCAGCCGGATCAGGACCGGGCTGGCCATTGCGATGCTGACCGCCATGACAGGATGCGTCGGTGTCGTGGATGACGGAGGTTACAATGACGGTGACGTTGGCGTTGGCTGGTGGGGCGGCTGGTGGGGTGGTTGGTGGGGCGGCGGCTATGAGCGGGGACGCGATGTGCATGGATATAGTGCTCGCGGAGCCGCCAGTCGTGGAGCGGCACATGGCGGTGGCGGAGGCGGACACGCGAGCGGTGGAGGCGGGCATGGCGGCGGTGGAGGCAGGCGCTGAACCACAAACCCATCTCAAAAAAAATTCAAATTTTATCCCTATGAAAATTTCAAACCTGTTGACACGTTTTTCCAGACTTTTGACACTGACACTGTTGGTGGCGGCCTCGGTTGTATTGCCCTCAAAACTACAGGCGGCGGAGCCGGATGCAAAACCGGCCATCACGGAACAATTGTTCGCCTCGCCGGATGATGCCGTAAAGGCCCTGCAAACCGCCGCCGAAGCCAAGGATCCATCCGCCCTGCAAACCATCTTTGGCCCGGAGTTCTCCGAGCTTTTGACCGGCGACAAGGTGCAGGATGCGAACAATGCCCAGCGGTTCGCCGCCGCAATGGCGCAGGGCTGCAACCAGGTGAAAGAAGGCGATGACACAATCACATTGGAAGTGGGCACAAACAACTGGCCGTATCCCATTCCGCTGGTGCAAACCAATGGCCAATGGCATTTCGACACGGCGGCGGGCAAGGAGGAGATCATCAACCGGCATATTGGAAAAGACGAGCTCTATGCCATCGGCATCTGTCGCGCTTATGTGACAGCTCAAAAGCAATACGCCAGTGCGAATACGGCCGCAGGGGGCGCATTCGTAGAATATGCGCAACATTTCAAAAGCACGCCCGGCAAGAAGGACGGGCTGTTTTGGCCGGTGGCGGAGAACGAACCGGCCAGCCCATTCGGGCCTTTGGTGGCGGAGGCGCAGGCCGAGGGTTATGCCATTCACAAGGGCGCGGGTCCGCATCCGTTTCACGGTTATTATTTCAGGATTCTGACCCGGCAAGGGCGGGCCGCACCCGGCGGGCAGATGAATTACATGAACGATGAGGAATTGACGGGGGGATTCGCAATGGTGGCTTACCCGGAACATTGGGATCAGTCGGGCATCATGACTTTCATTGTCAATCAGGACGGCAAAGTTTATCAGCGCAATCTTGCTGAAAAAACTTCCAAGATTGCTGAGGCAATGAAGGAATACAATCCGGACAGCGACTGGACGCTGGTGACGGATGAAGGCGTCTTGAGCGCGGTGTCCGAGAAATGACGCTGCATGGCTACAAGTTCAGACCCTGTAACGTCGTTTAAAAATGAGGCGATTGTAGCCACCGGTCTGACCAAATGGTTTGGCGAAGGCGAGGCCAGGGTGACGGCCGTGAATCAGGTCGGGTTGGTCGCGCACTTTGGCGAAATGCTGTTCATCGTCGGTCCGTCCGGCAGCGGAAAGACCACGATGCTCAGCATGATTTCCGGCATCCTGCGGCCCAACGCCGGCAACGTCAAAGTCAAAGGGGCCGATATCTGGACGCTGAACAATGACCAGTTGGCGGACTTCCGGCTGAACACGATTGGCTTCGTGTTTCAGGATTACCATTTGTTTCCACGACTGACGACGGCGGAAAATGTTGCGATTCCGTTGATCCTGAAGCAGCACAACTGGAATGAATCCATCAACGAGGCCAGAAAGCAGCTTGAAATTGTTGGCCTCAAAAACCGGGGCGACATGCTGCCGGTGAAGCTCTCCGGCGGCGAACAGCAGCGCGTGGCGATTGCGCGGGCAATCATCAGCCGGCCCGAGATTTTGATTTTCGACGAGCCGACGGCCTCGCTGGATGGCGACACGGGCCGGATGATCATCGCGTTTGTGAAGGAAAATATTCTCAATGAAAACCGGTGCATTTTGATTGTCACCCATGATGCGCGCATCAACGAATATGCGGATCGAATCCTCCACATGGAAGATGGCCACCTCAGTGCTGGCGAGGAAGACAAAGGAACCGAATGAACACTGATGAACCTAAACCAGCGATTAAGGCGGACGAGCCAAAGCCGGAAACAACCACGCCGGCGCCCGATCCCAAAGCGCTCGAACTAACCCACGAAACCAAGGTGGACAAGTCCACGCCCACAGCGAACGCTGAAACTAAAACAGCCGTTAAGCCTGAAGTCAAACCGGTGGCAACGGTCAAGAGCAAGCCCAAAGTTGAACTGGAAGAAACCAAGCCTGAAGCCAAAGCCGTCGCGCCCAAGACGGCGGGTGGAAACAAAATTATTTTTTCCATCGCCATCATCGGCATTTTAGCCGGACTCGTCGCCGCCTATATTTTTGGCACGGTTCGAAAGGCGCAGCCGCCGGTGTTCAAACCAATCAACAATCCGTTTGAGTCAGCCATCTATGCCAACGGCATGATCGAGAGCGATCTGCCAAGCGGCGAAAACATCAATATCTTCCCGCAAATTTCCGGTCCCATCACCCAGGTGCTGGTGCAGGAAGGTCAATCGGTGTCGGCTGGCACACCATTGTTTGACATCGAAGATTCCGTGCAGCGCGCCAACACAGAACTGGCCGCCGCCAATTTGAAGCTCGCCCGCGACCAGTATGACAAAGACCGCGCCGCCTATGACGCCGACCCGAAATCGGTCAGCAAAGATGTGCTGGATACAGCCGGGGACACGGTCAACCAGGCAACCGCCGCGCTGAAGGCGGCCAAAGCACTTCTGGAATATTATTCGGTGAAAGCTCCCGTGGCCGGAGTCGTGCTGGCAGTCAACGCTGCGGTCGGCGGTTACGTTTCGTCGCAGGGAAACTACGACAGTTACACGGAATTGTTTGACCCGCTGGTGGTCATGAGCGGGCCGCAAGATTACATGGATGTGCGTTGTTATGTGGATGAAATCCTGGTTTCACGCCTCCCTTCAAAGTGGCATATCCAGGCGCAGATGCAGATCACCGGCACGGACATCAAGGTGCCGCTGGAGTTCGTCCGGGTGCAGCCTTATGTCTCGCCCAAGATCGAGCTGTCCAATCAGAAACAGGAGCAAGTGGACTTGCGGGTGCTGCCTGTGATTTTCCGTTTCGAGAAAAAAGATGCCCCGGTTTATCCCGGCCAGATGGTGGATGTTTTTATTGGGCAAGATGCAACCGGAGCCAACGCCACGAACAATTATTAATATGAGATACAGCGGCATCCTGCGGATCGGCTTCAAGCTGCTGGTCAATGACCGGGGCAAGTTCTTCGCGCTGTTGATCGGCATCACCTTCGCCGTGTTTCTGATGATGGAAATGACCGCCATGTTCGCTGGCATTCTCAACCGCGCCTTTTCGCCGGTCACCAACATTGGTGCGGCCATGTGGATCATGGACCCGGCGGTCAACACGGCCACCAGTCCGATTCCCATGCCGGATTATGTGCTGGATGCGGCCCGCAGCATGGACGGCGTCAGTTACGCCGTGCCGCTGTTTATGGGCGGTGCGCTGGTAAAGCTTGCCAGTGGCACTTACCAAGGGGTCAACGTGGTCGGCCTGGATGACAGCAGTCTGTTTGGCCGGCCCGAACTGGAACAGGGCAACATTCAGGACATCTATGCCGACAACACGTTCTTTGTGGTGGATGACGCTGAATTCTCCAAACTGGAGAACCCGAAAATCGGCACGACCTTCGAACTCAATGATCACCGGGGCAGGATTGTAGGCATTGCCCGTGTTGTTTCCAACGGACTGAACGGCGTGCCGACGCTTTATACCACTTACCATCGCGCGATTGAATACCTGCCTTCAACCCGCTTCACCATGTCCTATGTGCTCGTGCAGCCGAAGAACGACGCAGCGGTGGCCGGAATCCAGCGACAAGTCGCCAGGCTTGGTTATGTTGCCTTCACCAAGGATGAATTCAACAGCCGGATTACCCACTATTGGACCTATCAGACCGGGCTCGGCACCAACATCCTGCTGATGACCGTCATCGCCTTCATCGTCGGGCTGTCCATCTCCGGCCAGACGTTTTATACCTTCATCCTCGAAAACCTTGAAAAGTTTGGCGCGCTGAAAGCCATTGGTGCCAAGGGTCGCGAGCTGGTTTATATGATTCTGTTCATGGCGTTCTTTACGGCCATGATCGGCTATGGGCTGGGTATCGGTCTCGTGACATTGATGATTACAATCGCCAAATCTCGACTGCCCAATTACGCGGCGACCATCACGTTCGGAAATTTGGGACTGGCCTTCGGCATGGTGCTGCTCATCGCCGGAATCTCAAGTTACATCGGAGTTCGAAAAGTTCTTAAGATCGAGCCGTTTGATATTTTCCGGGGATAAAGTCATCCAATGAACACTTTAATATCCAACCTCAAATCAGCTTCGAGAATGATCGTGGTGGCACTCGCAGGCCTGGGGCTGTTGGCTGGATGCAGTTTCGCGCCGAATTATTCAAAACCATCCGTTCAAACTCCGGCCGCCTTCAAAGAACTGACGCCAGAACAGTTCAACCAAACGGACGGCTGGAAAACCGCCAAGCCACAGGACAGCGCGATTCGCGGCAATTGGTGGGAAGTCTTTCAAGAGCCGGAATTAAATGCTTTTGAAAAGCAGGTTTCTGATTCCAATCAAAGTGTCGCTGCCGCGCTCGCCAATTTCCTCGCCGCGCGGGCGGTGGTCGAACAATCGCGGTCACAGTATTTTCCCACGGTGAGCGCCAATCCTTCGGTCATCACCTCACGACAGCCATCTGTCTCAAATCCCAACGCCTCTGCGACCAGCACGGAATATTCATTGCCGTTCGACGCCTCATGGGAGCCGGATTTTTGGGGCCGCATCCGCAACACGGTGAAGGCAAATTCCTTGGAAGCCCAGGCCACGCTGGCCGATCTCGAAAACGTGCGGCTCACAGTCCAGTCGGAAGTGGCGGTGGATTATTTTGAACTGAGAGTTTTGGATGAGCAGGAACAGCTTCTGGAGGCGTCAGTCGCAGCTTATCAGGAATCGCTGAAACTGGTCAAAATCCAGCTGACCACGGGCCTCGCGTCTGGACAGGACATTGAACAGGCTGAGACACAACTCGAGATCACCTGCGCGCAGGCCACCGACCTCGGCATCCAGCGCGCGCAGCTCGAACACGCCATCGCAATGCTGGTCGGACAACCGGCTTCAACTTTTTCCATCGCAACCAATTCGCTGACCACAAAACCTGTCGCCATTCCCTTCGGCATTCCATCGCAGTTGCTCGAACGAAGGCCTGACATCGCCGCCGCCGAACGCCGGGTTGCCGAGGCCAACGCGCAAATCGGCGTGGCGCGCGCGGCCTATTATCCGACCATTACTTTGAGCGGTTCAGTGGGCTATCAAAACACCTCGATACAAAATCTCTTTTCCGGGCCCGGTCTGGTCTGGTCAGTCGGTGCGACCCTGGCTCAGACACTTTTTGACGGCGGCTTGCGCAAAGCGGTCACCGAACAGTCCCAAGCAATCTACCAGGGCACCGTCGCAAATTACCGCCAGACCGTGCTCACCGCGTTTCAGGAAGTCGAAGATAATTTGTCAGCGCTGCGAATCTTGTCGCACGAACTCCAGCAACAGAATGCCGCCGTTGAATCATCACAGCGTTATCTCACGCTTGCCGGCGTCCGCTACCAATCCGGCATTGATATTTATCTCAATGTGATCAATGCGCAGACCACGCTGCTGAACAATCAGCGGACGGCGCTGAACCTCCAGATGGAACAACTGACGGCGAGCGTCCAACTGATCAAGGCGCTGGGTGGTGGATGGAATGTTCAGCAAGAAACAAACACCACCATTCCATAAATCCCGCAATCGGCACAATGCAAGTGGATTGGGGAGCGCACGCGCCTCGCGTGCTTTGTTCAGCACCCTCGTTGAACATGCGGGCGGCCGGAAAGTGTTCAGAACAAAGCCGGCACATGGACCGTTTGAGTCGGCGACGAGGGCGTTGGTGACGGCAGCCGGGGCGGCTGCGCTCCCCCAAATTGTCCAACTGCTTTTTGTGCCTATGTCAATATGAACTGCTGCATTTCCAATTTGAATTCGTTCGGGACCGACCCCTTTGCAACATCATTTTGCAGCGTTATAGATTTGTTTGATTTCATAGTCGCTCAAGGCGCGGTTGTAGATGGACGGTCTGTCAATGATGCCCGCAAACATGCTTAAATACGGCGCCCATGTGCCGGTGGTGCCGATGTAAACCGGATCTTTTCCGTAATCCAGGGCGAATCCCGGAGTGGCCGTGGCCTCCGCCACGCCATTGACCCAGAGGGTTGACTTGTTGCCATCGTAAGTTCCCGCCACATGATACCAAACGCCACGTTCCGCGACCGTGGTGGAATGCAGGACGACCTGCTGGCCGTCGCTGGAGATGACAAATCCGAACCGGTCCGTGGAAGTTCCATTGCCATTATCAACGTGATCCTTCATAAGGCTGTAGCCTTCAAAAAAAGCACTCGATCTATTCTTTTTGAAGATGATTGCTTCACCACCGTGATCCGGAGGTGAGTTTGGATCCAGCCAGACCCACGCTGCCACGGTGACAGTTGCCGGCTTGAGCGCGGGCGAATCGGGTATCTTCACAAAACCGTTCGTTCCATCGAACTGGAAACCCATCCCCACTTTGCCTTTTGCGAAAGTGACTCCGCTTTCGGACAATATGCCATTATGCCTGCCGCCCATGGCTTTGGCATTCCCATCAGCCGACCATGAAGCCACCAAGCCCGAAGGCAAATTTTCATGCTTGAATATCAACCAGCCAAACCAGCCGAGACCGGCAAGAACAATCACAGAAACGGCAATGACCAGGACAGTTCGCAATGCCCGCGGCTTCGCCCCGCCGGCGTCACCCGGCACTTGCGGCACGAGGATGGTCTGTTGGCAGATCGGACAATTGATTTGCGTTCCAGAATAGCTGGTGTCGCACTGGATTTGCTTGCCGCATTGCGGGCAGGAGAATTGGAATTCAACCATAAATTTTATTGGCCCCGGAATGTGGCGGGTTCAGATATGACTTGGGATTTGGTTCGTTTTTGACAGCCGGCTGGCCACTGTCGTCCGGTTTCCAAAATTGAGTCCGTCTCAAAGCAATTTCCATAAAGGGGCGAGCCAATGACACGCCTAATTACGAACCATATCAAGAACTTTTTTAACTCGGATCAGCAAGCAGTGATTTTCCCGTCTGAGTCTGACCGTTCTTGGGGCTTGCCGTGAGCCGTGCCTCATTTCTTCCATTTTCTTGCCAGCAGCACCAAGGCCGCCACGACGGCGGAAACAGCGAGGATGCCGGAGATAATCCAGAGGGCGATAAACAAAATCCGCTTGTGAATCTCTGCCAGCTCGATGCTGGGGATGATTTTAAGCGTCCCGTTTTCCTGAACGGTCACGGATTTTTTCCACCCGTCGAATTTGTAATCCACGCGCAGCTTCTTAACTTTGCCGAACGCCGGATCGCCCAGGGTATTATTGCCTACCGCTAATTCAATGCCATCGTTCTCAACCATGTCCGCGAGGTCGGCGGTGACGTCGGTGGTTTTGCCGTTTGGCAGGTCGCCATAAACCGCCTTGACGATGACCAGCCGCGATTTTTTGGCCGTGTCCTTGTTGGCTGAAATCTTTAACCTGCCGCCTTCGTAAGCGGTCTTGGTGCCTGACACTCCGTCTATCGTGTAATCCACTTCGAGCTTCTTGGGAGTATTCGGGGCCGGGTCGCCTCCAAAATCATTGTTGTTTGGATGGAAATCGAGCGTGTCATCCTTCACCATCGCGGCGACTATCTTCGTCACGTTGGTGGTGGCCGCCAAATCGGACAAATTGCCGTAAACGGCATTTACGATCACCAGCCTGGCCGATGCGTCCGCAGCGGAAACGACGTTGGTTGCGGCGTCATCCGCATAGCTGGACACACACGCCATGCTCGCAATGAATCCGCAGAGAAGGGCCATCCGCGCGGATTTAATAAATTGAGAAAGCCGTTTAAGGGACATGGAGGCAGCCTAATCCAGCATGAAACTGCGTCAAGTTGCGAATTTCTTTAATGTAGATGCCAGCGGATTGACGACGTCGGACACTTCCAGCTTGAATTCATTCGGGCCGTCTCCAGTCCCGCCACACGCTGCGATTGGGACAACTCGTGCTCCGGTCAAATCAGAACGCTGCCTAAGATTTGACGGGAATTTCATTTTTAGGTATGCAGGAGGCTTTATGCACATGGGAACCCTGCGGATCTTCTGTGACGTCGCTCTCACTCAAAGCTTCACCGACGCCGCCCGCCTCCACGGCTGCACCCCGGCCAATGCCAGCCAGTCGTTCCACGCCCTCGAAAGGGAGTTAGACATGCCGCTGGCCGAACGCTTCCTCCGCCGGGTCCGCCTCAACCCCGCCGGCCAGCTCTGCCACGAATACTTCCGTCAAATGGTCGGCTTCGAAGATGCGTTGGTTGACAAGCTGGACAAAATCCGGAAAGGCTCCGGCTCGCTGGAAATTGCCGCGTGCCCCTGCATCGGACTGTATCGCCTGCCGCGGCTGCTACGCGCATTCCAGCAGTCTTTCCCCGGCATCGCCGTCCGGGTCCGTCACGAATCCCACGACGGAGTGCATCAGGCGGTGCGCAACAACCTCGTGGACACCGGCCTCGTTCCCTATCCCCGGCGCGGGCCGGGGCTGGTCGTCGGGATATTCCGCCGGGTGCCGCTCGTGCTTGCCTGCCATCCGGCAAATCCCCTCGCCGCACTGCCGATGGTTACGGTCCAAAAATTGAAAAACCGGCCCGTCGTGGTCTGGAACCAGATGCCGTGGCGGCATCTGTTGTCGGGCGTGCACGCGAACGAACGGCACTTCTTCGAGCCGCGCCACGAGTTCGACGAGGTGGAGCCGGCCATTGAGGCGGTGATGGCGGGTGCCGGCGTGGCGGTGCTGCCGGCCAGTCTTGTGCGGGATGAGGTCGCGCAACGGCGGCTGGCGACCGTGCCGTTTGAGAACGGGCGTCACACTGTGCCGGTGGCGGCCCTCCACCGTCGGTGCCGCAAACTGCCGCCCGCACTGCAACACTTCCTCCAGTTCCTCCTGCAGCCGGAGGCCGGATGAGGCGAACCGCGAAATTGGCTTCCCAAGCCCGCCACAATTCGGATTCCCCAAGTGAACTATTCGCTTTCGCGAACCGTGGTCGCGAACCGCGCGGGTGGAACGGAAGACAGAATTAACAGGATTAACAAAATTTAATTCTGCATGATTCTGTTAATCCTGTCTCCAAGGTTTCAGCCGCGATACTGTTCATCACTCACCTTTTCCAGCCAGTCAACCGCCTTGCCGTCGAGTTGATCCTGAATCGCGATATGCGTCATGGCCGTCGTCGGCGTCGCGCCGTGCCAATGCTTTTCTCCCGGCGCAAACCAAACTATGTCGCCCGGACGGATTTCTTCAACCGGCCCGCCCCAGCGTTGCGCGCGTCCGCAACCGGCAATCACGATAAGCGTC
>Ga0302155_10003493_pt1 | contig 10168 bp, 10 predicted proteins | sample I_Bog_N3_1_FD_193508 | JGI IMG/M metagenome (GOLD analysis project Ga0302155, IMG submission 193508) | Peat permafrost microbial communities from Stordalen Mire near Abisko, Sweden - I_Bog_N3_1 | ecosystem: Environmental > Terrestrial > Soil > Wetlands > Peat | place: Sweden: Abisko, Stordalen...
ACAGCACAAACTAATCTTTTATCATTAAATGCAAGTATAGAATCTGCACGTGCAGGTGAGGCTGGTAAAGGATTTGCTGTAGTTGCAGAAGAGATAAGAAAACTTGCTGAACAGTCCAAAACTTCAACAGAAGAAATAAAGGTAATTATAGCAAGTATACAGAAGAAATCAGATACAGCAGTAAAAGCTATCCAATTAACAGAAAGTGTAGTAAATGAACAGGACTTAGCAGTAGGTGAAACTCAACAGATATTTAGTGAAATCTTAAAATCAATTGAAATAATGATTACTAAAGTTGATGAAGTAAAAGTATCTATTGTCGATATAAATGAGAAAAAGCAATCAACAGTATCAGAAATTGAGAATATTTCATTTATATCAGAACAAACAGCTTCTGCTTCAGAAGAAGTTACTGCTTCCACAGAAGAAATAACAGCTACTATGGACGGGCTTACAAGACATTCAATTGAACTTCAAGTATTAGCAGAACAATTAGGGACTGAAATAAATAAATTTAAAATTAATTAATATAGGCAAAATGGAGCAGATGTATGATTACATTCGCTCCATTTTTTATTAAGACATACTCATGCAACTATATTGCTAGAAGCTGGTGCAACTATAAAGAATATTCAAGAAAGACTTGAAAATAGTACATCCTCAATCACCATGGATGCTTATTCTCATGTTAATAAAAAGATGTCTAATGACAGCGTTAATCTTTTTGAAACTATAATAAGCACAAAACTTCCGACCACATAAATCCACGTTCAGAAGAATGTCGGAAATTTTCATTCTTCCGACCATTTCTTAAGTTAAGTAATATCAATAATTCTAATATAGTATTTTTCTATTTTAAGTCTAATTTAGTAAAATGCTTTTATTTTATAAGTTAATGCTTAAAATCTTTTATTTTATAGAATCTTTGGTTGATTTGTACCATCAAGAGGAGCCTTACCATGAACTAAATTCATTCCTATAGAGTATATAGTTTCAGCTTCTGCACGAGCATCTTGAATAACAGCACCAGTCATAAAACCTTTATTTACCAAATATCGAGCTTCTGGTATCGCATCAAGTCCAACAACTAAAATATTTTTTTCTTTATTTCCTTTGTTATATCCGTATTTTTGAAGTGCTTCAATGGCACCTATTGCCATAGCATCATTATTTGCAATTATGGCTTCGATTTTATCACTATAATTTAAAAATAATGATTCAATATCCTCAGCCCGCATTTTTTTTAGCATATTCTTATAAACTCAATATCATAATATCACCAAAGCTTGGATTTGTTATTGATGCAGATAGAACTAGTGATGATTCTCACAAAATGGCGTGAGAAAAGGCAATAAACATTTTTGATTTAATGTTTATTGCCTTAAATTTTTATCCGATAACTAGTAGCTGTAGCAATTCTTTAAATAATTAAATTATTTTACCTTCATTTCAGATCCTGAAATAAATCCTAAACTTTCTATACTATCTTTATTATCACTACTTGTTACAAAGTCTATAAAGCTTTTAGTTGCATCCTTTGCGTCTCCCTTAGTGTACATGTGTCCCCATGACCAAAATTTATAAGAACCATCACAAATATTTGCTTTATCAGAAGATACACCATCAAGTTTAACTAATGTCAAAGTATCTTGAGCTTCTTTAGTTTGCATATATGCTAAACCTACATAACTTACTGCACCATCATTTTGTTGCATTGCACTTAATACTGCACCATTTGAATCTTGAGTTACTCCAAGTGAATCATTTTCTAAAGATTTATCTCCTCCAAGTATTGTCTTACAAAAAGTTGCTCTTGTTCCTGAACCTGCTGTTCTATGAATTAACAATATGTCTTTATTGGGACCTCCAACATCTTTCCAGTTAGTAACTTTTCCAGAGAATATGTCTTTAATTTGAGCTGAAGTTAAATTATCTATTCCTAGTGATTTACTTATTACAACACCAAATCCTTCAGCTACTACTTTATGATCAACTAATTCTTTTGCTTTAGCTGCATCTAGTGCTTCTTCTGCAAACATATCAGAATTTCCTATGTTTACTGTCCCATCTAATACTTGTGTAAGACCTGTACCAGATCCACCTGCTTGGGCACTAACCTCTACATTAGGATTTTTTTCATTAAATTTTGCAACTGTTTGTTCCATTAATGGTAATAATGCTGATGAACCACTAATTGTTATTGATCCACTCGCTTGAGCTGAGTCTGCTGATTTATTATCTTTTGCAACATTGCCTGTCGAGCTTCCACATCCTACCATGGCACTTCCTACTATTGCCACAACTAAGGCACTTACTATTAATTTTAATGTTCTTTTTTTCATTATTATTTCCCTCCATTAATAAATTCCATATTATGTCTATTCTTATACTTTTCTTATTACATATTTTATAATATACCCCTTTAGTTAATCTATTATTAGGAGTATGTTAAGTTATATTAGAAAAATGTTAAGAAAATTTAACATTTCTACTGGAATAAATTCAAGATACTTTTATCCCTGCAACCTTTTTCCACATGATACCGACTAAATATATGGAATTTTTACTTCAAAAATTGTTCCTTCTCCAATTTCACTTTTAACAGTAATTTCTCCATTAAAAATTTTAACAATATGCTTTACAATAGCTAACCCAAGACCAGTCCCACCTTTTTTTCTTGACTTATCTACTCTATAAAATCGTTCAAATATTCTTGATATATCTTCTTTAGGTATTCCTATTCCATTGTCTTTCACTATCAAGCAATAGTATTCATCCTTATTGTAGCTCAATACTTCTACTTGTCCGGAAGTATCTTTTGAATATTTTATTGCATTTTCAATTAAATTTAAACCTAATTGATAAAATTTATCTCTATCTCCTAAAATACGTTCACTATTATCATTTTTAAATTCTAATTTAATGCTTTTATTAATTGCAATCTTTCTCATAATGTTAAGCACTTCTTCAATCACTGAACCTGGCTCAAACTCATCCATATCAACAATTAAATTACTTTCAATATTTGATAACACTAATATATCATTTATAAGTCTTGATAATCTTTCAGCTTCCTTATCTATAATATCCAAAAATTTTTCTCTTGTTTCATCATCTTTAACATATTTCAATGTTTCAGCAAATCCTTTTATAGATGTTAACGGTGTTTTTAATTCATGGGATACATTAGCAACAAACTGACTTCTCATAAGTGCAACTCTATTTATATCTGTAATATCTTGCAATGTTATAACTTTACCTATATTATCTACCCCATTAAACATTTCCGATTTCTTAATTTTAAAATCTCTTTCTATTGGGTGAAGTATTTTTATTTCTTTATCACTTTCTTCTTCTTGTTGCAAAAATTTATTTATATCATAATCATTTACATAATCCAACAAACATTGACCTACTATATTTTTCTTTATTCCAAGTAACAATTCTGCACATGGATTAATCGAAATTACACTATTATGATTGTCTACCGCTATAACACCACTTTCCATGCTTTTCAATATTGATTCTATTTTTGTTTGCTTTTCTATAACTTCATGAATCTTTATTTGTAATTGTTCCGCCATATTATTAAAACTATTTCCTAATGTCCCAAGTTCATCATCAGTTTTAACATCAGCTCTTATTTTATAATCTCCATGAGTCATTTTTAAAGTTACACTTTCTAACTCTTTTACTGGCTCAACAATTTTTTTAACCAATCTCAAAGATAAAAATATAGAAAATGTAATAACTAAAGCTAATATTGCTAAGCAATACTTAATATTCTCTTTTTGCAATAAAGTTATTGTATTTATAGGAACAGCACTTCTAATCACAAAATTATTATCCAATCTAGTTGCACAATAAATTAAGTTAGCTTTAATTGTATCACTATATCTTTTTGAATACCCTTCACCTTTTTCTAATGCTTCTTTAACTTCTATTCTATCTTTGTGATTTTCACTGCTTTTTTCTTCATTATCATATAATACAACTCCGTTATTATCTATAAGTGTAACTCTTACATTTATATTATTTATTTTTACATTATTTATTTTTTCTAAATTAACATAATTAATCTCACTACTATCTGTAACATCATTTAGTTCAGAGATTAAATAATTAACATTTCTAAGTTCTTCTTTTGTATTCTTAATTGCTTCTAAATTTATTAATACCATAAAAGAAGATGTTACAATCAATATTGCAAACAAGACTGTTATAATAACTGAAGTTAATATTTTATTCTTCATTGTTATTCTGCTGGGTTAAATCTATAGCCCACTCCTCTTATAGTTTCAATAAATCGTGGATTTTTATCATCTTCCTCTATCTTCTTTCTAAGATATCTTATATGAACATCTACAGTTCTTGTTTCGCCTATATACTCATAACCCCAAATCTTGTCCAACAAAGTCTCTCTCTTAAGAATTTTACCTTTATTTTTTATTAATATTTGTAAAAGTTCAAATTCTTTTAATGTTAAGTCTATCTTTTTTCCATTAACACATACCTCATGACGTTCAAAGTCTACCTTAAGACTTTGTGAATCATAAACATCATCTTCTATTTCACCAAGTGAATTTGTTCTTCTTAAAACAGCTTTTACTCTTGCAAGTAATTCTCTAACTGAAAATGGTTTTGTTATATAGTCATCAGCTCCAAGTTCTAACCCTAATATTTTATCTAATTCTTCACCTTTTGCGGTTAACATTATTATTGATGTCTTTTTCATTTCATTATCTCTTTTTATTTCCTTGCAAACATCAAATCCATCTATACCTGGTAGCATTAAATCAAGTAACATTAAACCTGGTTTTTGTGCTTTTGCTATCTTAACTGCCTCTATACCATCATTAGCTGTAAAAACATCATATCCCGCATTAAGTAAATTGAATTTTAATAATTCAACTATGTGTTCCTCATCATCAACTATTAATATTTTTTCTTTAGCCATATTCTTTTTTCCCCCTTAACGTAACATAATAAAAGAAAACATTCTACCATAAGAGCCCTGTGACTTCCTATATGAATGCAATTTAACATCATCACTACAATACGTACACAAATTTAAGCTATTTATATTATAATCTTTTACTCCAGCTCTTTTTAAATCATCTACTATACATACTTCTAAATTAAGATTATTTTCATCAAATAATTCTTCTTCACTTATTGTCTTTTTTTTCTCTATAAAATTCAATTTTAGGTCTTCTGAAACCTCATAACAACATTTCCTAATATGTGGACCTATATATGCTTTAATATTAATTTCATTTGTATTGAATTCAAGCTTCATTTTTTCAATAGTTTTTAATGTAATTGATTCAAAAGTTCCTTTCCATCCACTATGAATTGCAGCTATAACTTCTTTGTCTTCATCTATCAATATAATCGGTACACAGTCTGCAGTAAAAACTCCAATAATAACATTTTTTTCATTTGTTATTATTGCATCTCCTTCTTCATCCTTAATACTTTTGTCATTGCATATATATTTTAATATCTTATCACTATGGATTTGCTTAAGATATATAATATCCTTCACATTAAATTCTTTTTTTAATGAATCAAGTTCTTTTATTCCTTCTTCTGTGTTTCTATTAAAGCTTCTTCCTTTCTCTGCATTTGTAAATATAATTTGAAATTTCTCACCATCTATTATTATAAAGTCATCTTTTTTCTTTAATAATTTAAAATCCAATTTATTCAATCTAATCCTCCATAAAATTTTCAATATTAAAATTTTCTTAACACGAGTTCTTATATGTTTTTGTGTGAATCACTTACTCAGCGAGTGTATACGAGTCGAGCTTCCTTATTATACAAAATAGACTAGCATACTGACTTATTATTTTTTTGAATGTACCTAACTTAATATTAACATTCTATTTACTATTTATCATCTTTATTAACTAAAGTTTAACTTATATATAACAATTGTGAAGTGAATGTGCCTTATAAGAAAAAGGATATTGAAATTTATTTTTCAATATCCTTAATTATGTGATTATGTTATAAGATTTTTTATTTCTTCTAGAAAAGTATTTATGTCCTTAAATTGCCTATAAACCGATGCAAATCTCACATATGATATTTCATCTAAATCTTTTAATCTAGCCATAACCATTTCTCCTATATCCTTTGTCGGGACTTCTGTAAGCATACTATTAGAAATTGTTTTTTCTATATCATATGCTATATCTTCAATTTGTTTTCTAGATATAGGTCTTTTTTGGCATGCTATAATTAAACCATTAATTATTTTTTCTTTATTGAAATTTTCCCTGGTCAAGTCCTTTTTTATTACTAAAATAGGAAAATCCTCTATCTTTTCATATGTAGTATAGCGTTTAGTACATTTTAAGCATTCTCTTCTTCTTCTAATTGTAGTGTTATCATCTGTTGATCTAGAATCAACAACCTTACTTTCTTCAAAACTGCAAAATGGACATTTCATACTTTCATTCACCTCTTTGCTTTCGTGTATCAAAACCTTATAATTATTATACATATATTTTCAAAATATGGCTATACATTGTTTACATCTATTGCATCTTTTGTGTTTACTAATATAACATCTTTTCCTATTTTAATTATATCTTTCCACAAAATTTCTTTTTCATCATCTTTTCCAAACCATGACTTTATTTCTCCAGGCAATATTAATGAAATTATTTTATTATCATCACAGTTTATTTTGAAATCTCTTATAAATCCTATTTTAGTTCCTGTTAATATATCTATTACTTCCATATTTCTCATAGCATTAAGTGAATGTAGTTCAGATTCCATAATTATCCCCCATAATTATAATATTATTAATATCTTATTTCTATACATGTTTTCTCATATGCTTTAAAGCTGTTTTTTCTAATCGTGAAACTTGCGCTTGTGAAATTCCAATTTCATCTGCAACTTCCATTTGAGTTCTTCCATTAAAAAATCTTAAATTTAATATTAATTTTTCCCTACTTGTAAGCTTCTTCATTGCCTCTTTAATAGAAATATTTTCAAGCCAATGCTCATCTGTGTTTTTAGAGTCACTTATTTGATCCATCACATATATAGCATCTCCCCCATCATGATAAATTGGTTCAAACAATGATACTGGATCTTGTATTGCATCTAGCGCAAATACCACTTCTTCTCTTGGCAATTCAAGTTCCTTTGCAATTTGTGAGATAGTAGGCTCTTTATTATTATCTTTTATAAACTTCTCTCTCATAATCAAAGCTTTATATGCAATATCTCTTAGAGATCTGCTAACCCTAATAGAATTATTATCTCTTAAATATCTTCTAATTTCTCCAATTATCATTGGCACTGCATAAGTTGAAAACTTAACATTTTGACCTAAATCAAAATTATCTATAGACTTCATAAGTCCTATACAACCAACTTGAAACAAATCATCAATGTTTTCTCCTCTATTGTTAAACCTTTTAATAACACTAAGTACTAATCTTAAATTTCCCTTTATAAAAGTTTCTCTTGCACTTTTATCTCCTGCCTTCATCTGTAGAAAAAGTTGCTTTTTTTCTTTCTCTTTAAGTATAGGGAGTTTTGAAGTATTAACGCCACATATTTCTACTTTGTTAATTATCACAAGTATCAACCCCTTCGAAAGTAATAATCCATTGCATTAAACATTATCTCCGATAGGCAATACTTTTATACTTGAAGACAAGCTAAATCATTCTACTTATTTCTTTTTTCAATCTTTTAATTATTTTTTTTTCTAATCTAGATATATACGATTGAGATATTCCCAGCATATCTGCCACTTCTTTTTGTGTCTTTTCTCTTGTTCCATTTAATCCAAATCTAAGACGTACTATTTCTTTTTCTCTATCATTTAAACTTTTCAATGCCATAACTAATAATTGTTTATCAACTTCATCTTCTATTAAATTATACACTGTATCATTTTCAGTACCTAATATATCTGACAATAAAAGTTCATTTCCATCCCAATCAATATTTAGCGGTTCATAAAACGAAATTTCAGCTTTTATTTTGCTATTTCTTCTTAAATACATTAATATTTCGTTTTCTATGCATCGTGAGGCATAAGTTGCAAGCTTTATTTTTTTTTCTGGATTAAACGTATTCACAGCTTTTATCAATCCAATAGTTCCAACAGATATTAAATCTTCTACATACACACCTGTATTTTCAAATTTTCTAGCGATATAAACAACTAATCTCAAATTTCTCTCAATTAATGTGCCTCTAGTTTTTTCATCTCCATTACTTAGTTTGTTTACTAATTCTTCTTCTTCATCCTTTGATAACGGTGGTGGCAGAGCATCATTTCCCCCAACATAATATAATTTTCTTCTAAATAATTTAAATTTACATATTAACTTATTAAAAAACAGAATTAGTTTTTCCATATATATCCCTCCTATATGTTACTCCTCTTGATAATAATGCATTAAACTCATGTTCATTACTTAACTTTTCTTTACACGGACATATTATTGCATCAATTTGTTCATATAAGCAATCCTTTTTCTTTACTTTTATATTATTAACTCTTATACCTTTAAGTTTACCTCCATACCCAATTGAACTATAAAGTATATAATATACGTTCTTACCATCAAAATTTATATCACTTATTAAATTTTCTTCAATTAAAATACATGGAAGATTAGTAATTGGCTCTCTTAGCTCATTTCCAGTATCTAAAAAACTTTGAAAATTATATTGTCTATTTTCTACTTCAAATTCAATATTAAATCTAAAATTATTTGTAAATAATTTATCTTTAATATACTCAATAAATCTACTATAAATTATATATATAATCATTATTCCTAACATAATATATTTAACTGAATATTTTTCTATTTTAAATGTTCTTCCCAGTAAACATAAGTTTTGCTTTAATGAAAATAAAAAACATACTCCACTTAAAGTAAATGTCACCATTAAAAATGTAACTAATAATTTAATCATATTAAAAACGCTTGTCTTTCCATACACTAATCTAAGCATTATACAAGCTACTGCTAATTCACAAGGTAAACAAGCTAATATATTTAACTTAGGAATTAGTATCACTATAGTATAAATTCCCCCTATGAAACTGGCGCTTATTAATACACTCATCTTACATTTATGCTTTATACACTTCATAGTTAAAGTTAATAAAAAGAAATTTACTATACAATTTTCTAAAATTACAATGTCAGCATAAATTTCCATCTTAACTCCTCCAGTCTTTATGAATTTTATTATATACTTGTTTATCTTAAAAATTTGTCGCAATCGCATTAAATAACTTTGTTTTTTTAATTTAACTTTTTACATATATATACACCATATTTTTTTGTTTACTTTTTTATATTTAAAACTAACTTAATATATAAAAATAAACTCTTTTATCTTATATAAATTTGCTATAAATAAGTATAATAAAATCTAATTTCTTAAATTTTGTTTTTTAATTTACAATATAAATAATTTTCAAAAAAACGAAAAAAAAAAAAATAAGCAGTCAATATATTATGTCTATTGACTGCTTATTTTTTTAATATACCTATTATAGTTAATGTCTCTTTTGTCTTCTTAAAAAAACAGGTATATCTAAATCATCCGATTCATAATTATTAGAACTTATTTCTGGTTCTTTTGCAGCTACCGCAACTTCTGGTTCTTGTTTTACTACTTCTTGTACTTGTGGTTTCTTTGGTTCTTCCATGAATGTATTCGTTATTCTATTATTTTCACTTTCAAATCCAGTTGCTATAACAGTAATTCTTACTTCTTCATTCAGATTTTCATCTATTACAGCTCCTACAATTATATTTGCATCTGGGTCAACAGCTTCACGCACAACATCTGCCGCATCATATACTTCCAGTGCTCCAAGGTCTGCTCCACCAGTAAAGTTTATAATAACATCTGTAGCTCCCTCTATTGATGTTTCTAAAAGTGGAGATGATATTGCTTGTTTAACAGCATCTTGTGCTCTAGTATCGCCTTTACCAAATCCAACTCCCATATGAGCTAATCCTTTGTCAAGCATTACTGCTTTTATATCAGCGAAGTCAGCATTAATTACACCTGTTATTGTAATTAAGTCTGAAATTGCCTGTACACCTTGTCTTAGAACTTCATCAGCTAATTTAAATGAATCTAATAGTGTTGTTTTCTT
>Ga0302155_10003495_pt1 | contig 10166 bp, 11 predicted proteins | sample I_Bog_N3_1_FD_193508 | JGI IMG/M metagenome (GOLD analysis project Ga0302155, IMG submission 193508) | Peat permafrost microbial communities from Stordalen Mire near Abisko, Sweden - I_Bog_N3_1 | ecosystem: Environmental > Terrestrial > Soil > Wetlands > Peat | place: Sweden: Abisko, Stordalen...
AAGAGAAGAATCCAGGGCCTCAACGGCTCTTTTATTTAACCCTGATTGGTACACTTTTAACGTGCCATTTGGTACATCTTCAGTCCGGCATTGACATTTGCCACTTTGGTCTTGGGGCCGACGCATTGACCGACAAGGCTTGCCGCTGAGACGTTCGCCGCAACTGTCATGGTGAATGCGAGCACAGTAAAAAATTTCTTCATTAACTTATCCTTTGGGTAAGCGTGAACAAGAGGCATGTCAGCATGCGAATCAATCTCTCATCATTTGTAGAAAAACCATCACGATGAAAATTCCTAAAACAATAAATTTGCTGTTCTTTGGAATCGTTTTTAATTCCCCTGCTTTCGGAAAATAGACATCACCGGTGAAGGCGATCACCAAGAACAAAGGCATGAACAGTACTGCAGTGATGAACGCGAACCAACGCTTTCGATACCAAGGTACTTGGTCATAAGAAGCGTAGTGAACATCCTGGTGGATGGGTGTTCTGGAGGCACCGCACTGTGGACAGCTTGGTGCGCTTTCATGGACTTGATGTGAACAATGCGGGCAGGTAATGAGGGAAGTCATGTGGGTGTTCTCCTAAGGATAGTTACATTTGGCCGACGCAGATCAAAATACCGATTGCGGCGAGAGTAATCGCGGTGATGGATAGCGTGCGTCCTGGTCTTTTCTGATGCAGATTGATCCCTGCCAGGGCGATACCGATAACACTGAGAATGACAAGTCCTACAATGTCATCATGATTTTTAGGGTGAAAATCAAAGCTACCGATAAAAAGAAAACCGCTGACGATGACAGCGACAATGGATAGCCAGCTGACTTTGGAATGCGTGTTGCTACTTGCTTGCGGTGCCCCGCAATGCGGACAGAATGGAGCGGTACTGTGAATTTCTTTGCCGCAGCCGCGACAGAACGCCATGGTCATAAATGTCCTTTTGATCTTGTGTGGAGAAGGCTGGAATCGGATAACTGAGCTTATCTGAAACGCGATTATATTAAACCAAATGAGATAATGTTATCTTATTTGGTTGTCATGTGGCATCATTGCGTGCAGCACAATGGCGCCATGCCTACTTATGATGAAAAAGTCGCGTTTTCTAAGCGCCTGGAATTTGCCCTGCGGCGTAGCCCTGAAGCCGTCAATGGGGCCTCTGAGCTGGCCTTGCGCTTCAATCTTCTGTATGAAGAGGGTTCGATTTCGCCGCAAACTGCCCACAAATGGTTGACGGCCCGTGCGATTCCTAAAAACGACAAGCTTGCTAGGCTGGCAGAATGGTTGAACGTGGATGAACACTGGCTACACTACGGCCCACCGCCGTCGAAACAGGGGATGGTAAAAAATGGGAAAGCAGCGAAAGCGGCTAATTCAGCACCGTCCCCCGATACTGTGAACCTGGCGTTGAAGATTCAGGCTTTGCCGCCTGAGCGCCGTTACTTGCTGGAAGAGCTGGTCAATCAGTTACAGGACAAGTTTTAATTATTTTGCGTTGTCGATCTTGTCGTTGCTGCTACTGGCATTGGTGTTGGCCAGCAGATTGACCTTCTTAGTCAGCTTGTCCTTGAGTGCGTTGGGTGGTGTGTCAATACTGGCTTGATTGTCGGCTTCCCCGATGGCCGCCGTCGTTAAAAACTCCTCTGCAATATCCAAGATTTCTTCAGACGTATTTTCGAAGGCACCGTTGCCGAAGCCACGGTGTGCCGCCGCCTCCAATCCCTCCTGATCATAGCCACCAGCCAGACGCAGCGTCTGTTCTTCCTGCGCTTTGGTGAGGGCATCGACCAGACTCATGCCGTCCCGGACGGTGATGTCGACATAATAAATCGCTGAACGATAGCTCTGCGTCGTGCTTTTACCGCGCAGCCGCAATTGCAGTGGCAAGCAGGCCAAGCGATTGCCAGAAACAGCCTGGTAATAGAGCAATCGCGCTGTGAGGTTACGAATGCTGTTGTAACCGGTGGTACGGAAGATGAAGGTGCCGAGATCGTCATCGTCGCCAATCTTGACATTCAGGCGCCCATAGGGTTTGCACATGCCTCCGGCAAACTCACAGCTATCAGGCGATGGGCATGCCAATGATTGCATACCCGCTTCGCCATAGCGCCGACAGTGCTCACCATTGCCCACACAGAGCGGGCGTCCGTTGCTACGGTCGAATAAACAGTACTCTGCACGCAGATTTAATGCCGGGTCGTTAAACAGCACCCGTATCGGAATCGAGCGCAGCTTGTCGCTATTCAATCCATGGCGCAGATCGTCATCGTAGGGATGCTTGATCCAGCCTGTTTGATTTTGTACTTGAGAAGTAATGGTGAATTGATCGTCTTTCTCGGGCAGACGCTTGCCGTTCTTTTCGACGACGCGCCCAATCGAGATCCGTCCCAGAATGGGAGGGGTAATAGCCAGTCCTTTAATCATGATCGATTCCTTGGTAAATGGCCTGGCTCGTCCCCGTTTGCGTCAGGGACGAGCAGCACCAGCAGCCCTTGACGACAGGGCGATTGACTTCGGTTCAGTGAAGGGGATGAGAAAGTAAAAAGCTAAGCAGAGATCAGGAAGCGGCGGCTTCCTGGTTTGATAGTGGGATAGCGCACGGGTAGATCAGGCTGTTCCTTGAGTAGACGCTCCATATCGATACCAGCGGCATCTTTGGCGCGCTTCCAACTGATGCTGCCGGTCTCGAACAGCACACGACTGGCGTCGCCCATTTGTTGCTGGATTTGTTGTTTGAGTTGCGTCTCCAGCAATTCCCGTTGTGTGATCTCTTCTCTGACACTGACCAAATCAGCGAACAGAGAAGACATACCACGGTCGTCCCGGTAATCTAGCGTGATACCGCTGTCCTGTGGATACAGACAACGCAAGGCCAGTTCCGCCGAAGCCGAGCCATCGGCAGGCGGCGGCGTATCAGTTTCCACGTAGCGCCAGAAAGCACGCTCCAGCGTAATCAATCCAGCGATCAGCACATCATCCCGCTCAATGCGAAATACCTGAATTTCCTGCCCACAGATCAACACGCAGACATCCGCTGCCGCTTTGCCTGTAACCGCCAGTTGATGCTGCACCTGGCATTGCACATATTCAGGCACGCCCTCCCGCCAGAGTCGCGCCCCAAATTCTCCCGCCGTCTTGCATTCGAGTATCTGCACATCCGGCGCGCCGATGACTTCACGATCAATATTAGCCAGCATCCAGGATTTATCGGAATCAGGATGCTGTAGTACGGCATTGATCTTGCGTACCTTGTTACTGGTGCGGCGGGTGTAATGGGCTGCCACAATCGGCTCCAATAAGCTGCCCCAGTACATCGGACTGGTTTCATCATGAGGATCAATCTGCGGTAGTGCTTTCTCGCGTCCGGTTTTAATCATCCACAGTTCCAGTGAAGATTGGTAGGGGCTCAATCCGACGGCAGCAGCCGCATCGGAGCTGCCAATGCCATTCTTGCGCACCGACAGCCATTCGTCGCGACTGAGATCATGGGTGTTAACCAGACGTAAGGCGGCGCGTCCTGGCCGCTTTGATGACGGTGTTGGTACGATGTGCATACGACATCCTTTCCATAAAAGTAAAAGCCCGGCAAGCTAGGCTGGCCGGGCGAGCATGAACAGAGCGGAAATACACCTCAACGAAGTAATTCCAAGGATTGATTGAGCGCCTTTTGCTTCAGATTGGCACCGGCACCGAACCATGCCGAGTCGAGCCGATAGTCGGTACTGCGCGCCCGACGCTCGTGATCGACAAACTCCGTGATGGCATTGAGCAGACCAAATGCCGTCCCTTTCGAGGACGCCAGTTCGGCACCACGACCATTACCCTCATACAGCGTCAAGACCTTCTTCATGGCGCGCTCATTGGCCAGCTTGGCAGAAGGATCGGCAAACAAGCGCAACACAAAATCCATAGACTCATGGCTTTTAACCTTGCGCTCGGAGAGGATCTTCATGCGATAGATAAAATCGTCCCAGGCTGAGATGGACAACCCCAGTTGCTGTTTCACGGCCTTGGCATCGAAGGTGGTGGAGTGAGGCACTTTGACAGCCGAGGTGCCATTCTCTAAAGCTATTGCCAAGGTGTTGTTGCACACCACCCGAATACTGGTGAATTGCGCCGTAGTGGCCAAGGTGCCGTCACACGCAGTTGCCAATAGCAAATAACCATTGACGACATCGTCGCCTTTCAACTTGGCGGATTGATTGGTCTTGGCCAATGCCCAGACCTTACGACCTCCTTTGAGCACGCCAGCGGTTTCCAGCGTAAAACCGCTGACCCTGGTCAGATCGCGATAAAACTCCAGAATTTCGCTGGGCTGAACCACCTGATAGCGTTGTGAGACGACAGATAAGGCCGCTTCGGTATCGGAGCGGTACAGCACCTTTTGATCTTCGTAGAGTGAGGTCATGCCGATGCCTTCATTGCTATCGGCGATGTAATACACGGGAGATTCACGGATTTGCCAATCCATCCCAGCTTGTTTTGCCCAGACTTCGAGCGGTTGTTTGGGCGAGAGACGATTCCCTAAACCATGCCAGGGCGTGGCATTGGTATAGGCCATGGATTCAATTAAATGTGCCATTTTTGTATTTCCTTTCGATTGATAGGCGCGTGACATTACCGCCGCATGAGGACGACAGAACAAATCGATGCGCTAGAAATGATTAAAGTGATGAAGCGGATGTGATGGAAGAGATAACGCGTGTTGCGATGTCGGCAGGATGTAATGTTCAGGAAATTTCAGCTTCGCGTGTCTGCTCGCAGCCAGGCATTGCATCATCGGATGGCAATTTCGCTTTGATGCGACGTACCTGTGTCAAAGTGCATTCTTCCCAGATGGCGTCACTGCGTGCACCCAGTAGTACCGGCTGGAACAGCGAACCGTTTTGGTAGCGATACAGGTAGCGTACTTCGACTAATTCGGCGATACGCGGAACTGCCATGTTGACCGGCACAGTCACGTTACCAACGGGAACCGGAATACCTTTTTCGTCAAGCAGTGCCAGTGCGATACTGCGTCGGGTATGACTGACGCGATTGACAATGCAAGTCGCGGATTCGGTGAATTTGTACTTCAACTGCGATCCACCGGAGTTTGGGCGCCCTGCGGCATAGGGCGCATAGATGTTCTTGAACACTACGCCTTCCCCCTTGTTACGTTTGATCAGCTCGAAATGCGCACTTTTTTCTGCTGGGCTGAACCGTGCCTTGACGATGGAAATTGCCGATGAATCAACGTCGTGAAGGAAGTCCGAGTAGGCGGCATAACGTCCCAGATAACTGACCTGTTGCTGGCAGGCGTCATCCAGCGACAGCATGTCGAATACCCGATACTGGTTGCCGACCAGTTCACCGTCCAATATCACTTCCTGGCAGGGTAGCGTCAGAATAGCTTCCACCACTGCTTGCGGCAGAGGACGAGTAAAACCCAGCTTGTTGCTGGCCGTGATCACGGCATCCTTGCGACTGACCATGACACGTTCGCCATCCTCCTTCTCTTGCATGCACATGGCTGTATTCTGAAACAAGTCGGTGAGTGCGCTTGCGTCGATGGCGTTCAACAATTGCGGCATAAGGCCGCTTTTTGCACGTGTGACCATTTCGATGGTCGTTGTAGTTGTCTTTCCCACCAACGAATAACCTTTGGTGATGCGTTCCTTGCACATGCTGTCGAACTGCTTAACCGCTTTGTCGAACGGCACCGGCTGGGCGGGTTTGATGCCGGGCGTGAGCGTAGCACCGCGCCGGCCGTACTGGTACTTGACGACGAATCCGTCTGCGACTGCGGCTACTTGCATGTGGTATTCCTTGTCTGACGCATTTTCTTGGCAAAAGAAGGATGCCGTTGGCAGCTCGGGGGGTGTCATATTTTCCATGAGTTGTAGCTCCTGATTGAGTGATGTGCGCGTGACCATGCCGCTGTGTGAAGCAGCAGTAGTAGGTCGGCACGTGGGATTGGTAACTGGGTACTGCGAGAGGACTGATACGGAGTGCGTCGATGCTAGCCCGTTGATATCAACGGTCGCTGTCAGCAAGCTGAAGAAGGCTTAATCCGTTGGAAGACTGAAGCAATGGTCGCAGTCGCGGCATGTGTAGTTATCGAGGATTTTTTGATCGACCATGTCGCCCAAGGCAATGCCGGCCATACCGCCTGCTGTACCACCAGCCATGCCGCCAAGCACTGCGCCGATGAAGCCGCCGACAGCCATGCCAGCGGGGCCGGCCAAGGCGCCTATAGTAAAACCTGTTTCGGCACCACTGAGCACGCCAGTAAATCCGGCGGCAGCACCCGCCACGGTGCCGAGCGTGCCACCGGCTTTTTTGCCGTAGTTTTTGATGGTGACTCGCACTGAGTCGCAATGAGGGCAAGAGATTTGCATGGTGTGCCCTTCAATAGCCGTAGCACACCGCACTCATCGCACCAGATGAGTTGCTTATGCCCATGATGGCCAATGTACAAAATTGCGTCATATGAATTCCTTTGTGTGAGAGTTGATGGAAAGGCAAGCGTATTTGCCTATCTCACATGAAGGATATGTGTCTGAAATTATTTTGGTACGGTCACAACCTTTAATTTGATTGTCTTTGCCGTACTTCTCAGTTGCTTCTTCACGTGTTTCGTTTAACTCACGCAACAGAAACTCTCGGCGCGACTGACTGGGGCCGTTAAAATAATGCTTCTTTCGGTCTTTTTCTTTCCATCTGACGATTTTTATACAACCTATTTTCTCCAATTTTCTCACGGACCTTGCAGTCTAGGAACTGGATTGGCGATTGATGACGGAGGGGAATATTACTGTTGGCAATTGTAAAAAATGGTCATCTATTCCAAGCTAAGTGGCCTAGCGCACTATTTTTTGGTACAGAGATGCAACGTAGTCGAGCAGTTCGGGTATCGGCTTGATTGCTACTTGTGTGAAACCGTGTGCCTCATAGTAGGCACATAGCTTGGTATTTCTGTGGTCGCAATTAAGTCTGAGGTAACGCCTGTTGCGGGCACTCACCTGATCTGCGGACCAATTGAGCGCAAAGTTACCAAGTCCGCAACCATGAAAGCCATTACGTACAGCAAGCCGATGCACATAACCGGCAATGGGGGGCTGGTGATCCCAGTATTTTTCGTCTTTCCATGAGAGCGACATTGTTGCAATGGACATCCCATCTTGCTCGATAAGATACATTTCGCTACGGTCGAGCCAGCGATGCACCCCTGTCGTAGTCCAGCCTTTTTTATCCCAGGCGAAATCTCCTTGTTCAAATTTATACGCTAGCGCATCGTTCAGGATTTGTGTCAAGACCGGTACGTCTTGCGCGGTCGCTCTGCGTATTGTGTTCGCATGCATTGTGCATCCTTTATTGGCGACATTTATTGGGGAAGCGAGTGCCAGATTTGTTTTCGATCTTAAGTGAGAGTGCAAGGATGTGCCTATACGCTTTACGGGAGGATGCTGCAGTGGTACTTGATTTCAGTCGCCCATTAAGCGGGCAGCGCAAGCGGTGGCAACTTATCAATGATCGCATCGCCATCGGCACTGCGGCGCACCACGATCAGTGATTTCTGCGCCAGGATGTCACGCCGTACTTTCGCGACCATATCGTTGCCGCCGCCGAATGGGGCAATGACGTCGATCAACCAGGCATCGCTTCCGGTATTCCATTCGGCAGCAGATAGCCGCGCCTCTCCAGTGACAAGTTTTTGCGCAGCTGCTGCGGAAGGGTAAGCCCAGAGCACCAGTCCGAACGGACGTACGCCATATAGAAACAGCCGTAATTGTCCATTCTGAATGGCCGGCCGGAGCATTTCTTCTATCTGAGCGATGGACAGGTCGCGATGTGTCGGAGAGGCGGCAAACAACATCACTGCGGCACCCAATAGCCGCCTGCTCGGCAGAAAAGGGAAATTATTGATTTCCGCACGTGCTTTTTTATCGCTGATTCTGAAGTACAGACCTTCCAGGATCGCGGCGTGTATGTCATTAGTGTAGGGAGCATATTCTTGCGGAATTGCTAGTACTGCATGTTTTTGTTCTGGTACGTTTTTCTGGGGCTGCTTGACGATTTTCTGGAGTTTGAAGGCGAACAGTTTGTTGTTACAAGTCGGTACCACGATCATGGCGCATTCAGGCAAGGGGAGTATGGCGTTGACGATGCGATCCGGTAGTTGTAATGTACTTTCTATCGTCCATGTACTCGCATTGATTGCATGGAGTTGACCACCGGTAGTGCCTATCCAATATGCGTCCTCGAAGAGCTGAGGCTGAGCGAATAGTTTGCCGTCCAGATTGATTTTCTTTTCCAGCGTTCGTTTGTTTAAATCGATAATGTAGACGCTTTTATCGGTACTGCCGAGGATGAGCCTATCGTCATGGATTAGTGGTGTCGTATAAAGTAGGCCATTAGTAGTGAATTTCCATTCCAGGTTGCCCGTTGCGGCAGACACGATATGAACCGCACCATCAAAGCAGGCTGCCAGGATATGTTTTCGTGCCGCGTCATAGATAGGGGCGGATTTGATGGCGCTATTGGCCTTGTATTGCCAGAGCAGGCTTCCGCTTAATGCATCTAGGCAGAACAGATTGCCGTCGTTGTCGCCGCAGGTAATCCATGCCTCTTCCGCGCCTACGCAGGGCGTGCAATGTACGTAATTGTCAGTGGCGTGTTCCCATACTCGCTGACCCGTGTCCGCATCTACGGCAAGTATGCCACCCTGATGACCGGGCAAGGCGTATTCGGTGCCGATAAAGACTAGATTATGGCGTTGTGAGAGGACAGGAGAGGATCCGATCCAGTCAGCTTCGCTGAAGCGCCAGATCTCGCGGCCGCTGTCCGCCTCCAGGCAATAGAGGCAACCGTTGTAAGCGCCGAAATAGAGACGGCCTTCGTGCAGCAATGGCGTCGAGCGTATACCTTTACGGCCGCTGCCAAGGGCTACGAAGGACCATGCACGCATGCCATCGTCGATACGCACGGCGTGCATGACGCCGTCGTCGTCGCCGACAAAAACGTGACGTCCATCGGCAACTGGTGATGACTTGGGGACGACACTGAAGACGTCGACGCCGCTTCCGCTATATTTCCATCCATCCGTAAAAACGAAACCTGGTTGCGGTCTTTCGATTTTCTGCAGCGCCAGATTCAAATCGTCAGGTTTGAACAGGGACGTCAACGGGATCTGATGTTGCACTCGCCAGTGCAATCCATGCGGGCTTTGATAGTCGACAATCGAGAAAACCTCTCTGATCGGCAAACCAAGATCAACAAAAATGACTCTGAGCTTTTCCAGGCTGCTGGCGCTGTTGACAATATCATCAACGACGATGACAGGGGCATCGTTGAACTCCCCTTCAATCACCCGGCCCAGTCCATAGGTTTTGCGCTCCTTGCGCACGATCACACCGTTGACCGATTTGCCGTGTGCATGGGCGGTTAACTGTATGGCGGTGATCAGCGGAATGGCCGCCGTTTCCATCCCGGCGATCTGGAACGGAAAGCGCGCTTGCATCTTTTCCCAGAACAATTCGGCCACCAGCGCAATGACTTCCGGCTCCAGCATGATGCGCCGCAGATCGAGCATCCAGGCTTGTCTGGCGCCGCGCGGCGAGAGGATGGCTTGTTCTGCCGAAGCGTATAGCAAGGACTTGGCGATAGCCCTGTCGCGGATGAAGGTCCAGCGTGCATCGTGCAGGATGCGCTCATCAGGAGCGTCAAGATTGTTCATTGTATTTTCCAGATTGTTTTAGATCTTGCACCGAGCAATTGTCGGGCCAGGCACCGCAGCCACGCAAAAATCTCTCGACGCGCGGCTGCCACACAGGCAGTCCGGCATCCTCTTTGAATACTTGATGGCCATCACGGCCGTAGGCGGACAGGCTGACAAATTCGGCTGGCGCGCCATGAGATGAATACGCCTGAAACAGGTCTCGCGATAAGGCCGTGTTGAATAGCAGGTCGTTCTCGGACGATAACCATAGCAAGGGCATTTTGGCCGTCGTGCCGAAGCGCTGCGCAGTGGCAATCAGCCGCTCGGGTTTGCAGATATCGCCGGGGCGATCGCCACCGCGACCGGGGGCGAAAGCGATGGCTGCGATCACGCCGGGTGGATTGCGTCCGGCTACTGCAAGCGTGCCCCAAGCGCCAGCCGATTGCCCCAGAACGACGACACGCGCAG
>Ga0302155_10003500_pt1 | contig 10151 bp, 2 predicted proteins | sample I_Bog_N3_1_FD_193508 | JGI IMG/M metagenome (GOLD analysis project Ga0302155, IMG submission 193508) | Peat permafrost microbial communities from Stordalen Mire near Abisko, Sweden - I_Bog_N3_1 | ecosystem: Environmental > Terrestrial > Soil > Wetlands > Peat | place: Sweden: Abisko, Stordalen...
TCAGCATGCGCTCAATGCTATCGATAATCCAACCCACATCTCTGACACAACAGATCACTCGCGACGAGGGATACAGACTTTTGAGGAGCGCCATTTTTCCGGTCCATGAACGATTGGTGTCAAACACCACATGGTCAGCAAGCGAGTCGGGATAATAACTATTAAAAATCCCGCGTAAGATCCGTTTGCGACGCTCTTCATCAAAAAACACTCCAAACTCCCCCCCGCTCATTAGAGGATGAATTGCGCCATACAAGGTCGCAACGGGGCTACTCATTCCCGCAGAAAACCTGGGATTCTGACGCAATAACGCACCTAGCAACGTTGACCCAGACCGGGGCAATCCTGAAATGAAATGTAACTTGGCCATGCTCATTCTTTATGAAAATTTGATGCCGCGCTCCTGTTCGATGAGCACAAGCACCAAATCACGACGAACGCATGCCGGGCAATTGCCAGGCGTGCAGTTGTCGTGTGTGCTTAATAATTAGTGAAATACACTGATTAATGCGACGCAGATGCCGCTACCAACGTAGGCGTAACGGGTGGTGGCAAACCTTGTGACGCAGGTGTTGTATCTGCAGACGCCGCAGTATTGAACGTCGACATTGCCTGTATCAGCTGACTCACACTCGTCGTTGCAGCGGCATTGGCAGCCGCCCCGCCATACAAGCGATTCGCCCCTGCCAGGTCAGTTGCGTCCAAGGTTTGATTTCCGGAACCGAGTGCATAATACATCTCGGAATTTGCATCCGCATTGTCAGCAAAACCAATGGAGTGTCCGATCTCATGCAACAACACCTGAGAAAACGTGGCATTCGTTCCGGCATAGGTTTGGCTACCATCTGCGCCAGTGACGAGCGCGTCCTGCGAGGGATCTTCCAGTCGAATGACCGCCGACTGCATAGCACCGCCGGTGGTGGAATAACTGGTAAGCCCGATCACCGCTGAGGACGCAGTATTAAGATCGCTGAAGCCGATCTCTATATCCGCTGACGAAGCGCCTGATACCTCTTCAAAAGTCACACCCGGCATGGCCGCCGCCCAGGTAGAGAATGCCCCCTGAACCGCAGACTCTTCGGCACTTCCCAGATAGGAACTAAACGGCGTTCCTGAGGCGTTTTGGCTGTCGGCAAGACTCCAGGTAATCACCGTTTGGTCCCATTGCGCCCCTTCAAGTACCGCAGTTCCAGAACCTGCGCTTAGCGGTGTCGCATTTGCTATTCCACTCGCTTGTTGTAGTGCCGCTTCTGCTTTCAAAGCGCCATTGGTATTGCCTTGCTCCAGATCGTATTGCGCGATCATCCCAATATTGCTGCCAACCGCAGTGGCGATGGTGACAGAATTTCCAGCGAAACCGTAACCGTAGTAGTACCCGCCACCGCCAGGCGAAGGATCAGACGAAGGGTCAGATAAAGGATCCGATGAAGGATCAGAATTCGATGAAGGTAGCCCGTTGGTGTCATCGTTGCCGGAAGATACCGTGTCATTCCCGTAACCAGAGGACACTGTGGTGTCACTGGTGCCATACGATAGGGTCGTGTCATATGTGCCATATGCCTGCGTATCGTCACCAAAACCCAATGATTGCGTGTTGTCGCCAATACCGGTTGACACCGTCGTGTCATAGTCATTGCTCGACACGGTATTGTCGCCTAGGCCTGACGCCTGAGTATCATCAGCAAATCCCGAGGCACTAGTAGTCTCATTATCTCCAAACGACAGTGTCGTATCATATTGACCGGTCGATACCGTAATGTCGGCTTTGCCTGTAGACCACGTATTATCGTTGGCACCATAGGACAAGGTCGTGTCATAGCCGTTGGTTGAAATGGTCGTGTCAGTGCTACCCAGAGACTGCGTATTGTCACCAATGCCAGACGCTTGCGTATTGTCGTCAAATCCCAAGGACTTCGTCGTGTCGCTATTACCATACGACAAGGCAATATCATATTGACCAGTCGATACGGTAATGTCGGCACTTCCGAAAGATTTCGTGGTGTCGTTGGCGGCATACGACAAGGTCGTGTCATAGTTATTGGCCGAGATAGTCGTATCGATGTCGGCCAAAGACTGCGTATTGTCACCAATGCCAGACGCTTGCGTATCGTCGTCAAATCCCTGAGATATTGTCGTGTTGCTGTTGCCAGACGCCACGGTCGAGTCAAATTGATTCATCGACAACGTATAGTCAGCGTTACCCAAGGATTTGGTCACGTCATTATTGACATAGGACACAGTCGTATTGTTGTTGCCGGTGGAAATCGTCGTGTCGGTGCTACTGAGAGATTGCGTATTATTGGCATTGCCAGTTGACTGCGTATTGTCGTCAAATCCCTGAGATATTGTCGTGTTGCTATTGCCAGATGCCACGGTCGAGTCAAATTGATTCATCGACAACGTATAGTCAGCATTGCCCAAAGACTCGGCAACGTCATTATTGACATAAGACACAGTCGTATTGTTGTTGCCGGTTGCGATAGTCGTGTCGGTGCTACCAAGAGATTGCGTATTATTTGAATTGCCAGACACTTGGGTCGTATCGTTATTACTGCTGACGACAGTACTGTTGCCGATCCCGGCGACGCTGGTGTTATCGTTACTGCCGCTGACGGTAATGGTATTGCCTGTGCCGCTGACGGCAACCGAATCGGATACACCCGCAATCGATACCGACATCGACTCACCGGTGGCAGTGCTGGTAGCGGTCAAGCTGTTCCCACTGGCAGCTGTGCTGACATTAACGGCATCCGCGATGTTCAATACATCGTTGCTCGCCACGTCCGTGACAACATCCGTTGTGCCGTTGAGGCTGGTCGCAGCCCCATTCGCCAACTGGATATTGCCGCCATTGACAGCAATCGATGAAGTCGTCCCGCTGACATCGAAGGTTTCTTTGCTGCCATTGTCGACGATGATATCGTTGTTGCCGACTTGCGTCGCATTGTTGCTGCCGCTAATTGTCAGGTTATCGTTTGTGCCTTCACTAATGGCAATCCCGCTTCCATTCACCGTTGCACTTGTACCATTTGCGACGCTGAGCGCCCCATTGCTGCCCATACTGACCGTGTCATTGCTACCACTCGCCAGCGCCAGCGTGACATTGCTACCGGCCGTGGCAGTATCCCCCGCACCGTTCAGCGTCGCGCCGGTATTGTTACCTAAGGTCAGCGCATCACCTGTGGCATTGATCGTTTCTCCCGTACCAGTCACAGTCGCCGTACCGCCGCCGCCCAAAGTCAACGCATTACTGTTGCCAATCTCCGCTACATTGTCGTTCGTGCCAGCAGTCGTCTTGTCACTACCGCCGGTAATTGTGGCACTGCTGCTGTTGCCTAGTGCAATCGTGTCGTTCGACGCAGTGATTGTTTCTCCTGTACCCGTTACACTGGCAACGCCACTACCGCTTAAGTTCAGCGCATCATTGTTACCCACCTCCGTCACATTGTCGCTAGTGCCAGTCGTCGTCGTATTGTTGTTGCCAGTAATCGTGGCGACGGTGCTGCTGCCCAATGCCAACGCATCGCCTGTAGCGTTGATCGTTTCTCCTGTTCCCGTTACAGCGACAGTGCCGCCGCTACCCAAACTCAACGTGTCATTACTACCGACCTCGGTTACGTTGGCGCTCGTGCCAGCAGTCGTTGTGTCGCTGGCGCCGGTAATCGTGGCGACAGTGCCGTTACCTAGCGCAATCTGGTCACCCGATGCGTTGATTGTTTCGCCCGTACCACTGACATTTGCCGTGCCACTGCTACCCAAGGTCAATGCGTCATTGTTACCAGCCTCAGTGACATTGACACCGGTGCCGGTTGTGGTCGTATCGTTGGCACCAGTAACGGCCGCCGCAGTGCCATTTGCCAGCGCAATATGATCACCCGATGCGTTGATCGTTTCTCCCGTACCACTGACATTCGCCGTGCCATTGCTACCCAAGGTCAATGCGTCATTGTTACCAGCCTCAGTGACATTGACACCGGTGCCGGTCGTGGTCGTGTCGTTAGCACCGGTAACGGCAGCGACAGTGCCATTACCCAGTGCAATCTGGTCACCCGATGCGTTGATTGTTTCGCCCGTACCGGTGACATTCGCCGTACCGCTGCTGCCCAAGGTCAATGCGTCATTGTTACCGGCTTCGGTGACATTGACACCGGTGCCGGTTGTGGTCGTGTCGTTAGCTCCGGTAACGGCAGCGACTGTCCCATTGCCCAGTGCAATCTGGTCACCCGATGCGTTAATCGTTTCGCCTGTACCGCTGACATTCGCCGTGCCGCCGCTGCCCAAGGTCAATGCGTCATTGTTACCAACTTCAGTGACATTGACACCAATGCCGGTTGTGGTTGTATCGTTAGCACCAATAACGGCGGCGACCGTGCCATTGCCCAGCGCAATCTGGTCACCCGATGCGTTGATTGTTTCACCCGTACCAGTTACATTCGCCGTACCACTGCTGCTCAAGTTCAATACGTCATTGTTACCGGCTTCGGTGACATTGACACTCGTGCCGGTAGACGTCGTATCGTTGGCACCGGTAATAGTTGCACTACTGCTGTTACCCAATGCAATCGTGTCGCCCGACGCGTTAATATTTTCTGATTGCCCAGTAATTGCGAGCACATCACCCAGTCCTTGCACCACCACATTGTCGTTATTGCCGGCCACCGTTACGCTCAGACCATTGCCACTGAGAATAATGGTTTCATTCGAACCGGTGATGATATCGCCGCTACTGTTGACCGTCACACTGTCACCTGCCGCAGAAGCATTGATTGTGTTACCTGCGCCATCGATGTTCGCGTTGGTATTGCTGCCCAATGTCACTATCGCGCCATTGGCATTGACAGTATCATTCGTACCGACCAGATTCACCGCACTGCCAGCCCCAAGATTGAGGGTGTCATTGCTTCCCGTTGCCACTACAGCATCGGCAACACCACCTGTCACGACGTTGCCATTGCCGTTAAAAACACCACTGCTGTTATTGCCAAACGTGACGACATCATTGGAAACATTCAAGGTCTCGCTGGTGCCGGAGATATTGACGGCACTGCCACTGCCAAACGTTGCGCTATTGTTATTGCCGACAATGGTTGTCGTATCGTTTGCGCCACCGACAAGCACATTGCCACTGCCATTGACGATGGCCGAACTACCGTTCGCCAGCGACACGTTGTCATTCGCGGCATCAAGTGTTATTCCCGAGCCAGACAATGCCACCTGCACATTGCTGGCCGTACCAACGGTCTCGCCTGTGCCACTCAAGCTAATCGCCGTTCCATCCGCAGAGCTAATCTGCGTTGTGTTGCTGCTGCCATTGATGCTGATGGGATCTGCCGTCGTTGAGACATTGATCTGCTCATTGGCGCCCTGGATGCTGGCCGCATCGCCGCTACCAAGATTAATTTGATTGTTGGCGCCAGTCAGGCTGATGGCGGCATTATTGCCAAGGCTAATGTCGTCGCCCGACACTGCCACGATTTCGCCGCTACCACTGATCGTTGCCGCACTGCCGGCCGCCAATTGCAGATCGTTGCCGTTGCCAACCAACGTCACCATATCGCCAGTGCCGCCAGTAACGTCATTGTTATTGCCGCTGATCGTGCCAGATGCATTGGCCGTCAACTGCACCGAGGAACTGGATGCATTGATTTGTGCGCCGCTGCCGCTTTCCGTAAATGAAGTTGCCGTGCCGCTCAGCGTATTGTTCGTGCCGGTGTCCACAATGGAACCCTGGTTCACATCAACGGTGGTATTCGTGCCGGAGACGTTGACATTGTCATCGGAACCGCTCAGCGTATCTCCATTGTCGTCACCACCCCCGCCGCCGCTGTCATCGTCAATAACAGCGTTACTCACCTGCAGCGTATTGTTTGTGCCAGATAGCGCAATATTATCGCCAGTCCCGCCAGTGATGTTATTACCAGATCCCGCGACATTGGCTGTGCTGTTGTTGCCGAGGCTAATATTAGTGCCTGTGCCGCTGGCATCGATGTTCGTATTATTGCCCGCAGAAATTGTCGCGGCATTCGCCACCGTGCATTGGGCACCGTCATCAACGACTACCGTGCCGTTCGTTGCCATCGTGATGATGTTGCCCACGGTTTGGGATGCTAATTCTAGAGAGGCGTCGTTTTGAGCTGTGATTGCATTGCCAATACCTGTGATTGTGGCTTGGCTGTTTGCGGCGAGGGCGATTGACGAATCGCTTAGATCAATCGTTCCGCCTTGACCGTTGTATGCAATAGTCGCTTGACCACTCGCTGTCGTCGTTGTTTGTGTCTCGTTTTGGACATTGCCATCGGTATTAAAATTCTTCAGGTCATCGGTTGTACTACCGGCGCTAGTAGCATTAATAACCTCTGTCTGACTAACACTTCCATTCGTATCTTTGGAAATGTTGACACTACTACTTCCATCTGGATTTTCTTGAACTGAGCTGCTTTCCTGCAGTATCCCTGAATTATTCGTTTCACTTTGAGAGACTAAACCCGTATTCGGATCAATAGCAACAACAAGTTGTGTACCACTAGAATCTTTAGCTGTGATTCCTATCAAATCGCCTGATGAATTTTTACTATACGTATAGATAGAACCATCTGTATTTTCACGCGTTTCTACAGCAGAGCCATTAGCAGCAATCGCTACCGATAACACAGAACCATCGCTAAGCGTATCGGTATTAGTTTGTCCTCCCTGTAGAGTAATGGATGGATCAAGATTACCGTTTTTATCAACACCGAATATATTATAGCCTGCTGCGTCATATCCATTCTGATCATAGCCCCCCTCATCATATACCGGCGTAGTTGACGACGGAGACACACCAATATTTAAAGCGATTCTTTGTGCCGGTGTCATTGCCTGAAATGCCGCCGACGAAATACCAGCCAGATTTTGTAATTCCACAGCCGACATCCCTTGCTGCATCTGACTCATTAAAGTGCTGCCTAAAGCGCTGGTGCCTAAGTTATCGAAAATAACAAGACTAGAATGTGCATCTACTAATGCATTTGATAACCCTAATGCAAGCGCTCCCGTGCCGGTTAAACTCCCCACTCCCGGTATAAACTCCAAAGCAGTCCCAGCAGTAATTAATCCTACTGTGCTCCATGCAGGAGGTCCAAATGGAAGTGATGCTACAGTAGTATTTGATAAATTATCTCCCCCAGCCAAGTGAACGATATCACCTTGAGTTGACAAGTTATAGCTTGTGTAATTACTACTGTCTCCGGATGTCGCTACTGCGCCTATCCCCGGTGCATCAAGAGATACATTGGTAAGACTTACTCCTGCAGGGAGTGTCGTACTTAACATCGCAGCTTGCGCCTGTGAGTCCGCCCCCCCTAAAGAATGACCCGTTGTGTAAACAGCGCTCATTGAAACCCCGGCTGCGCTTAATACGGTTTGTGCGGCATCGACCGCTGCCGCAGCAAACGCATTGGCCACTGGTATCGTATCGTTTATCTGAGTGGCAGCAAGTTTAGCATCCGTGACTATATTCAATAGATTGGAGGAACCCCGATCAGCAATGATTAGCTCACCAGTTTGTAGGTCAACGTAAGCTTGTGCAGAGTAGCCGTACTTGGCCATCTCAGCAGCAAGAACTGGCTGACTACTCAGAACGTCAACAGCCGTCCATTGCGCCCCCAACTGGACGTCAGAGGCATTGCCTGTATTATATGCGGCTACCGCCGCGCCAATAATATCGTTAAGAGTCGCTGAAGGAGCCGCTTGAGTCATTACATTAGCCTTGATATGTTTAAAAAAATTATTGAAGATCAAAAACCTGGACCGAATTCAAATCTCCGATTGCCAATGACTTGCCGTTGGGACTAATAGCAATACCTTTATGACCCCCATTAAACCGGGAAACTACCTTGCCAGTGCTGGCATCAATGATTACATTTGTGGCATGACTACCACCGATTTCAATTGATCTCAAATCTTTGAGAAACAGGTATCTTCCATCTGCGCTAAAAACCATCCCTCCCGACGCGGCCAAACTAATTTTATTAACCAGTTCATCGTGCGAGTAATACGTAAGTATGTTCATCGTTCTTCCATCGATAATTTGCCCCGCACCCAGAGCAATCTGATTGCTTGCATAGCTACTTGCCGACAAACTCACATCTGCCGATCTCGTCCATGGATAGTAATGTGGCCGGTCGTCTGGAACAGCCGGGTACCAGATTGTCTTTGTTGGGGAATTCCCCAGAGGATCAATCAGTCTCAATCCCACATCCATCGCTGCCAGAAACCTACCATCCATCATTTTGTTAATTGTATTTTTAGTCCCCCATACGCCTAACATGATTTTATTTTCTGAGGTCCATGCTGCGGTACCAACGTAAAGTCCATCGGCATAGATTTTTTTCACCGACCAATCCTTCGTGTCGTAAATGTAGATATAAGAAGGGCTAACAACATCGCCAACAATGGTGAACAATTTGTCGCCATCTTTATTCAGTCGGGCAGCACGTCCAATGACAAGACTGTCTGGCAAAGACTCTCCGCTTATCGGATCCCATTGATTTTTGGCGCCGAAATAGATGGCTTTTCCATCGCGGCTCCATAACAGATCATTGCTGAGTGAATCACCGTAATCGATAGGAGAATGAATGTGCGACTGCATTTTATTGCGTTGCAAATCCCAAACCACAATATCCGTTTTCATAATGCTGGCATTGTCCACAATGGCAAGATAGTGACCATCTGGACTAAAGCTCAGTTTTTCAATCACCGAAGAAGGACCAACAAAGCCTAAATCAATTGTATTTTTCAATTTTAGAATAGGCACGCTGGTCTGCCTAGCTGCGTTGTTAGCTTCGATGCCTGATTCCGCCTTTATCGATGTCACACATACTCCACAAAAAATCAATACTAATGCTGTGAAAGATAATTTCATTCCGCCTCCATTTCCAAAATATTCTTCAGTCGACTAAACAATGACCTCGTCATCTAGATTTTTGTATCAACTTAAGATATTTCAGATCCATATTTATTTTTAATGATCCAGTTATGCTGCCATGTTAAACAGAATAACTTTTCAAACATATCAATCACGTCTCCCCAAAGAAACGGCGCTCTCATCCAGCAAGGAGTATCGTGCCATCCCAAAGCACCACAAAAAATCCCTTAGATTCACTATGACCCTGCGCCAGAAATTTCTTCGACTGATCCCTAACATGGGCACGATCGCAACGGATTCAGGTGGGTATAGCATTCTGAAGAATTAATTTATCTTGTTCCATTAGTCTGCTTTTCCATTAATGGCATTGCTCAATTTTCCCTCTTGACGCCTCACTTCGATACTTCAATAAAATGATTCATCTGTTTTTCTGGCAGCAGCCTGGAATGCCATGTATGTTGAAAAAACGCATTCTGAAGCAATACCAAAACCACTGACTGACAAAACCCTGACGATTTAGCAACACCAATCCAATGGAAAAATCATTGCTATAAGAGCAGCAGACGATTTACACCAAACTACCGTGAATGTTGTCAATGAAATTCATCAACCTACTTTAAAGTACGTAGCAATGGCGCCAGATACAGAACACATGCACTCTTTCAGCAACACATCCATCTCGGTATGTTTCGTGAATTTTCACGAAGAAGAAAAAACAATAATTTTCAAAATTTTACGTTTATAAATTTGATTTTTTCAACTCTGTGTATTTTCTTGTGCTAGTCGAGGATCGTCATACGGCCATCATCCGGCGCGAAATCCGCATTACTCTCATCACATAACCCCTCCTATACTAACTATTTGCAAACGGCACTTCTCTTCGACCTTAACTGCACGTGCCTGTCGCATTGGAGAAACTAGATACCCCCGCTGCAGAAAAAAACGCTGTCGCTGACGACGACAACCCTATGGCATCGTTAATAAGGGTTTGTTGAGTTGCCAAACTGATGAATCGAAACAAATCGACTATCAGCCGCGAGCTAAGACGCAATCGAGGCCAGCGCGGCTACCGGCCTGCACAGGCTCACGTTTGTGCGATGCGGCGCATGCAAGAATCAAATAATAGTCGTCGTGTTGCCGCCAAGACCTGGCATTTTGTTGAAGCTAAGCTCGTCGCGCTGTGGAGCCCTGAACAAATATCTGGTTATCTGGCCGTCAATGGTCAAGTGACAATCAGCCACGAATG
>Ga0302155_10003513_pt1 | contig 10125 bp, 9 predicted proteins | sample I_Bog_N3_1_FD_193508 | JGI IMG/M metagenome (GOLD analysis project Ga0302155, IMG submission 193508) | Peat permafrost microbial communities from Stordalen Mire near Abisko, Sweden - I_Bog_N3_1 | ecosystem: Environmental > Terrestrial > Soil > Wetlands > Peat | place: Sweden: Abisko, Stordalen...
CTATTGCCTGTCCGAAGTCATGGGGCCGGGCGTGGCCAGCGAATGCATCGAAAGCAAGGACGGTCCGGTGATCTGGGAAGACCATTTTTATCCTGAAATCGTCGATCCCGAAACCGGCGAAGTGCTGCCCGACGGTGCTGACGGTGAACTGGTATTTACCTCGCTGACCAAGGAAGCGTTACCGATCATCCGCTATCGCACACGCGACTTGACGCGCCTGCTGGCGGCGACGTCGCGTTCGATGCGCCGCATCGGCAAGATCACCGGTCGTTCCGACGACATGCTGATCATCCGTGGCGTCAACGTATTTCCGACCCAGATCGAAGAACTGATCCTGAAAATGCCGCAACTGGCGCCGCAGTACCAGCTCGTGCTGGGCCGCAACGGCCATATGGATACCCTCAGCGTAACGGTGGAGTTGCGTCCTGGCATCGCGTTATCAACTGACGATATTGACGTGCTGTCCCGTGAGTTGCAGCACCATATCAAGACCTACGTGGGTGTGACGACGGCGGTACACATTGTCGCTAGCGGAAAAATCGAACGCTCTGCCGTCGGCAAGAGCAAGCGCGTGATCGATCTGCGTCCGAAGGTCGTGCATGAATCACCCGTAGGCGCGATCTGAAGCCGGCGTTGCCGCAAAAAACAAGGTAGTAACTTTTCACTCTATAAGCCATCTGGCAACAGACAAGGAACAACATGGAAGCTTTTATCTGCGATGCCATTCGCACGCCTTTCGGCCGCTTCGGCGGCGCGTTTTCCAGCGTACGCGCCGACGATCTGGCGGCGCTGCCGATCCGAGCGCTGATCGAACGCAATCCCGGCATCGACTGGAGCAGCGTTGACGACATCATCTACGGCTGCGCCAACCAGGCCGGCGAAGACAACCGCAATGTCGCACGTATGGCTGGCTTACTGGCAGGTCTGCCGGAGGAAGTTCCCGGCACCACGGTCAATCGCCTGTGCGGCTCAAGCATGGATGCGGTCGGCATGGCCGCGCGCAGCATCAAGGCCGGCGAATGCCAGCTCGTGATTGCCGGCGGCGTTGAAAGCATGACGCGCGCACCGTTCGTGATGGCAAAGGCAGAGTCGGCCTTTTCTCGCGCAGCAAAAATCGAAGACACCACAATAGGCTGGCGCTTTGTCAATCCTTTGATGAAAGCCAAATACGGCATCGACTCGATGCCCGAAACCGCAGAAAACGTCGCCGAGCAATTCAAGATCAACCGAACCGATCAGGATGCGTTTGCCGTACGCAGCCAACAACGTTGGGCCGCTGCTCATGCGACAGGATTTTTCGACAGCGAAATCGTGCCCGTCACGATCCCGCAAAAGAAAGGCGACCCCAAGCTCATCAAGGATGACGAACATCCGCGCCCGGATACGACAGTAGACATGCTTTCGCGCCTCAAAGGCGTGGTCCGTCAGGATGGCACCGTCACCGCCGGCAACGCCTCGGGTGTCAATGACGGCGCCTGCGCAGTCCTGCTGGCCTCAGCCGTCGCCGTTGAGCGCTTCAAGCTGACACCACGCGCCAAAGTGCTGGGCATGGCCACGGCCGGTCTGGCGCCACGCATCATGGGTTTTGGCCCTGCGCCGGCAGCGCGCAAGGTATTGGCGCAAACCGGCCTCACGCTGGATCAAATGGATGTGATCGAGCTCAACGAAGCCTTCGCCGCGCAAGGCCTGGCCGTCACACGAGAGCTCGGTCTGGCGGACGATGCCGCCCATGTGAACCCGAACGGCGGCGCCATCGCCATCGGCCATCCGCTGGGCGCATCCGGTGCACGTCTGATCACCACTGCCTTGAACCAGCTCGAACGCAGCAAGGGCCGTTACGCGCTGTGCACCATGTGCATTGGCGTCGGTCAAGGCATTGCGATCATCATCGAACGCGTCTGATCGATATCGACACATCCACCATGACCGAACCAATACGCTCAAGTCATCAAGACATTCTGACCGAACGCAGCACCCCGCATGTGTTGCTGATCACCCTTAACCGCCCCGATGTGCGCAATGCACTGCGTAACAACAGCCTGCGCGAAATCGCCGCAGAACTGACGCAGGCCGAACTCGACGACAACATACGCGTGGTCGTCATCACCGGCGGCAGCAAGGTGTTTGCCGCTGGCGCCGACATTAATGAAATGGCGCAGACCGACGCCATCGGTGCCTTGCTCGATATACGTCCGCATTATTGGAAAGCGATTGCCGGATTCTCCAAGCCATTGCTGGCCGCCGTCAACGGTTACGCCCTGGGTGCCGGCTGCGAAATGCTGATGCATGCCGACATTGCAATTGCCGGCCGCAGTGCCAAAATCGGTCAGCCGGAAATCAACCTGGGCACCATTCCCGGCGCAGGCGGTACACAACGCCTGATTCGTACCGTCGGCAAGCCGCTGGCGATGAAAATGGTGCTCAGCGGCGAGTTCCTCTCGGCCGTTGATGCGATGGCGGCGGGATTGATCGCCGAAGTCGTGGACGATGAGCAAACACTGCAACGCACCTTGGCACTAGCTCACACCATTGCTACGAAATCACCGCTGGCGTTGCGCCTGGCCAAAGAAGCCATGCTCAAGTCCTACGAACTAGGGCTGGAAGCCGGCTTGAATCTGGAGCGCAAATCCTTTTCCTTGCTGGCGGCCAGCGAGGATCGTCGGGAGGGGATCGCAGCGTTCAAGGAAAAACGCATTGCGCAATTCATCGGACGCTGAAATACCATACTGGCCGATCGACAATTGTGTAATTCGGCTACAGTAATGGCGCGCTACAACAATGCCGTCAAAGGATGTGCCTTGGATGCTGGCGTTCCCATCATACTGATGCGTGGTGGTGACATCTTGCATTTTTTGCATCGATGCAAGCTGTCACTTGCACTCCTTTATTCTCGACGCGTATAAGAACTTCGCCAGCCATGCCCTGGTTCAATAACAACATTTCCCACCTCACTCCTACGCCGCCAACGCTACAATAGCGACTTGCGTCCTACTCTGTCGTCTTTTCCAGCCCTTGTCATGGCTCGATGTGCAGGGCGTCATGGAAAATTGCACGCAACACACACTTTTTGTTTAGAGGCAACGAACGTAGCATGAGCGAACCGATTTCTCGCAGCGGCCCTCTGCAAAAGGCAACGCCAGAACGCCATTGGCCTGTCGCCGCTTACCCGCTGATGCTGACACTGTCCATCGCATGGCACGTCGTGGCGCTGGCAGGCTGCGTAGTCATACCGCATGCATGGCCATGGTGGCTGGCCGGCACCGCTGTGAACCACGCGGCGTTCACGCTGGCGGGCCTGTGGCCGCGCTCTTCGCTGCTCGGACCAAACTGGACACAGTTACCGCCGACTCGCAGCAACCAGGATGCGATTGCCCTCACCTTCGACGATGGCCCAGATCCGCAGGTCACACCCAAGTTGCTCGACCTGCTCGACAGCTACGGGGTGCACGCCACCTTTTTTTGCATCGGCGCGCGCGCGCTACGTTATCCTGATCTCATACGAGACATCGTGGCACGCGGCCACGCCATCGAAAGTCATTCCCAGACGCACCCACTCACATTTTCGGTCAAGGGGATGCGGGCGCAGGCTCGCGAGGTCGAAGCAGCCCAGCAGACACTGACTGAATTGACCGGCCGACGCCCTATCTTCTTTCGCGCCCCTGCGGGCTTGCGCAATCTGCTGTTGGAACCGGTTCTGCAAAAATACGATTTGCGCTTAGCCGCATGGACGCGGCGCGGTTTCGATACCCGCGAAACCGATCCGGAGCGGGTTGCCCAGCGCTTGCTGCACAATCTGGCGGCACGCGACATCCTGCTGCTTCACGACGGCAATGCCGCGCTCACACGCGATGTTCAGCCGGTCTTGCTACCAGTACTGCCCAGAGTCATCGAGGCAGCCAGAGCGCGGAACTTGCGGTTCGTTTTATTGCGCGATGCCGTCTGAGCCCCAAAATGCGTTCTAGTTTCGCGCGTGGGAGAGTTGATATTCCTCCACGCCCTCAAATACTGCCAGGGCACTGGCAAGTTGATGGATGGGCGGGACGTTCTTGCTACTGATATCGACCACAAATCGCCATTCAATCTGGTGTCCGTGCTGCGTGATCGACAAGGAATTAGCGGAAAAATGGAAGCCACGTTCCTTGATCCAGGCGCTGACAAATTCCACCGTTGGTATATAGCCGATCTTGAAGCGCAAAGCGATGGAAATCGACTGACGAGTCGGCAACCACATTTCCAGATGGGGCACCCACATCATGCAAATAATGGACAGCAAGCTTAATAGCACCGCCGCCACGTAAAAACCAAGTCCGACCAATATCCCTATGGCAGAAGACGCCCAGATGGAGGCGGCAGAAGTTAATCCGGTGATGGTAAAACCATCCTTCATGATCAGGCCTGCGCCTAAAAAACCTACGCCGGTAACAATGCCCTGTATCACCTGAGTTGGCTGACTGTTTAAAGCAATCTGGGCATAGCCGCCATACCAGAAATGCGGATAACCGACCACCACGGTCAAGGCCGCCGATGCCATGGAAACCAAACCATAGGTGCGCATTCCTGCTGCTCTGCCATGATAGGCGCGCTCATAGCCCACTAGCATGCCTAACAGCAAGGCACCCAGAATATTGAAAAAGATCGTGATGTTTGCCGCTAGAAATGGCGCAGACCAATAAGTCATTAAGGATTCAACAGACAATATGTTCATGAAGTTCTCGGGCAGTGTTCTCTGTTTTGATTTTGGATGCCAATCAATCAGTTTATCTGCAAACGTCCTGATGTAACAAAAGAGAGCTTGCGCAAAAAAATGCAAACGTTACCACAGGCCAAATAAACCAAATTAAATATGAAATGAATTAACCGAATTAAATATTTAATCAATAAATTTGAAATCACATCAAGATCTAATTGCTTTAGATGCTGAAACAAAAATAAACAACAAATTATCAAAAATTATAGTTTTCTTTTATGTGCGTAAAAGCAAATAACTCAGCTTTCTTTCCGGCAGGGAATGAAACTTAATTTTCGCCAGATTTCAATCTGACACTCAACACTCGAATTGGCACCTGAAGTGACATCAAAATGCGTCAAAATCGACGCCAGACTCGATAAGTCAGAAACCACAATGGACTTGTCGCAGCCCCCCCTATCTAGCGGGAAGACGCAAAGTAGAAGGGCAACTGCACGCCAATTACAGCGTCTTTGCAAGAGCCGCATGATAAAAATTGGTCGCGTAAATGGATGAGATATCCAAACGCTAGCATCAACATTGCATAAGCAAATTTTCTACATGACGATGGCGAGTCATTACGTCTGGAAGCATCCCTCTCGTATGGATCAAGCTTGCTCGACATCCTGAATTTCAAGCGCCCGTCGGCACTGTTGGCATGTGGTGGTTGACGCGCCCTCTTCAAAAACATCGATATTTATTTATTTCAATATTAATTTCAAAAAAATAAATGATTTCACCACTACGATCTCAAATCTAACGAGTAAAATATACGGCTGTTGATAATTAGATAACACAGCCGTATTTAGGGAGGAATAATAATGAACATGCCACAGCGTTTCCCAGAGACCCCGGCCATGGCCGCCTATGCCAAGACGGAAACCAATTTTTTCGCACATCATGGTTTCTGGGCCCCAGGCGTGCGCGTTTTTCGACAACTACGTTTCAGTGCCAAAGCAGTGCTCATTTCGCTGTTCTGCATACTACCAATGCTGTGTATCATCGGCTGGTTACTGCTGAGTCAGTACCAGCAAGCCAGACAGGAGCGCATGGAGGCAACTCGCCAGCATGTCGAAGTGGCATATAGCGTCCTGCAATATGCATACTCGTTAGAGACGAGCGGCAAGATGGATCATGCATCAGCCCAGCAGTTGGCAATCAATGTGGTCAAACAGTTACGCTACGACGACAACAATTACTTCTGGATCAACGATGAGCAGGCGCGTATGGTGATGCATCCCACCAGTGCTCAGTTCGACGGCACCGACATGAGCAGTTTCAAAGATCCTAACGGACTGACCATGTTCAAGGCATTTGCCGACACAGGGAAAAATGGTGGCAAGGGATACATCGCTTATCAATGGTCGAAAGTCGCAGGAGAGCCGCCGGTAGACAAGATCTCTTACGTTCGAGGATTCAAACCATGGGGTTGGGTGATTGGCACCGGAGTATATGTGCAGGACGTGCGCGACAGCGTGTTTGCATCGGTCCGAAAGGTCGCGCTGGGAGTGCTGCTCATTGTCACGATAGTCGGTTACCTGTTTCTCAGCTTCTACCGGGTAATAGACGGCGGACTGAAGGAAACGCGCAGGCATTTGCATGCCATTACCGCAGGTGACCTTACTACCTCGCCCACACCATGGGGCAAAGATGAAGCGGCACACTTGATGCTTGACCTGCTGAGCATGCAAAATGCATTGCGCACCATGGTCAGACATGTACGCAAATCCAGCGAGGAAATTCTCCATTCAGCCAGGGAAATCGCAAGCGGATCACAAGATCTTTCCCGACGCACCGAGCACGCCGCCAGTAACCTGGAGGAATCTGCAGCATCCATGGAAGAAATCACGTCCACGGTCAGCCAGAGTGCGCAGCATACCCAGGAAGCTGCCAACATGGCCCGCAGCAACGCATCCTCCGCGGCTGAAGGTGGTCAAATCATGCGAGATGTCGCACAAACCATGGAGGGCATCCGCAGCGCATCGAACAAGATCTCAGAAATCATTGGGTCGATTGATGGCATCGCTTTTCAAACCAATATTCTTGCACTCAACGCTGCCGTTGAAGCCGCGCGTGCCGGTGAACAAGGTCGTGGTTTCGCTGTCGTGGCCACGGAAGTACGAGCGCTGTCACAGCGTTCGGCAGCAGCTGCCAAAGAAATCAAAAATCTGATTGATGAAAGTGTGACGCAAGTGGCTACCGGCACAATGATTGTGCGCAAAGCAGGCACATCCATCGACGACATTGTCATGTCATCTCAACGTGTCAACGATCTGCTGGGAGAGATTGCCAACGGTGCACGGGAACAGGATGCCGGTATGCGCCAGATGGGTCAGTCGGTAAATGAACTGGACCAGATGACGCAACAAAATGCAGCAATGGTCGAACAGACAGCTGCGGCTGCCACATTCATGGAGCAACAGGCCATTCAACTGGGAGAAGAGGTCTCACGTTTCAGCTTACCCCCGGAGCAAAAGTCGACAGAACTCTCTGTCAATCTCGCAGAGGGCGCCAACTTTGACTTTAACCAGGCCATTGATGCGCATCGTCAATGGAAAGTAAAACTGCGCACTGCAATCAGCAAACAGGAGACGCTCGACGTCAATACTATCTGCCGCGATGACTGCTGCCCCTTGGGAATGTGGCTGCACGGTAAAGGCGGGAAGCACTGGAATGGCCAACCGATATTCAGGCAACTAATCGACAAACACGCTCAGTTTCATAAGGCGGCTGGCGCAGTGGCGGAAAAAATCAATCGTCATCTGTTCGACGATGCAGAAAAACTGATCGGCTCCGGATCTCACTTCGCCAATGTATCATCCGATGTCTCCACACTGTTGAGCAGCGCGAAGCGGGCGTTGAAATAATCGTATTACCGATGATGGCGGCCTGGCTTGTCGAGCTCAGATCAAGGTCTCTTTGGCATTGCTTGCCGACAGGCTCTAGACTCCGGAAATTGCCGTGCCGCTGACATTACCCCTTCAATGCATCACTGTGCCGTTGATACCTTATTGCGACTTAAGTAGAACAATCGCGCAAGGTATCAATTTCTACTTAGCCCCCGCCGAACTACTTGTCCAAGTAGCCGATGTCAAATTCCGATTGATATATTCGCAGCGGTATGTAACGGGAATCCGTTGATTAAACGGCCCGATATTCGTGAGCACGGCATCGACCTCTATTACTAAGGGAGTCGATGAAATAATGCGAGGTTTGATACCCACTGCATGATTCGCTGGTGAGTCTTTAAGCATATTTTCAGCGCATCTACGCATCGTAATGTTGTTATTGGATCCCGCTTCGTTTTCCAGATCCCGATGCGATGGATCGGCCAAAGACATTTCAGGTGGAGTAACCGTCGAACAAGCAGAAAGGCCGATCACGGCAAGAACAAGGATTGATTTAGTGCATCGCATGTAAGCGACTCTCCGAAGTTAATTAATATCGTTTTGTAGCTGAGGCTGTGGATAACTATACCAAACCGTGTGTTTTGAAATTGCTTTTTCTGTCACTCCCTTCAGATGCAGGGACGCCGGCATAGCGAGCCCCCTGCGCTTGAACGGCTTGAGTTCTGCTGTGCTAGCGAGATGCTCGTTGGCTGCTTGCCACTCACAAAAAGCAGATTCCAAAGGCCAGGTGCAATTGATTTTTGAGTGGTCTAGTTCGATTCCAGCCCGTATCGTCATTGTTTGAGATAAAGTTTCGCGGTGACAACTGGCGTTCTTGTTTATATTTTTTGCTTGTTTCGACATGCGACGCCCTCCTCGAAACGTATTAAACACCCTGACACGGGGCCTAAAAATAATCGAGGGGCATTCGATGTCGGGCGTATTTCAATTGAATCGAAATCGGGAAATGGATGAGATGTTCCCGGCGAGTCATGGCGTCCTCCCATTTTCCAGGCCGGCTGGAATAAATTTTCGCGTCGTCCTTTGGCAGTGACATTGGAGGTCAAGCTAAGTGGATCTGTCGCTCAGACCAAGCGCACGCTCTTATGCCGTGTGATGGAAATGTTATGATCAAAGTTAGATTCGACGATGGTTTGAACAAAAAATGAAGCTACTGAAGCAGCGTTTTAAGGTAGTGCCCCTCACGATAGATAGTGTCAAGTAATAGTCTGGAAATACTCAAAATGATGGATTGGATCCCTATAGTCTTCGTTACGTTCAAGGTTCTCGTGCTCGGCACGGGCATGTTCTTCGCCATCAAGTGGCATTACGATCAAGGGAAGAAGGCGAAGGATAAGCGCGCGGTGCTACGCGCGGGCGGCAAGGTGGCCACAGTCTTCGTGCTATCGCTCCTGGGCCTGGTGCTCGTCACCTTCGTCCTTGCCAGGATGCTCGGTTTGGACTTGACCTTCCCATGATGGCAAAGAATAGTCGCTCGATAGCCGCAAAAGGCACTTGAAGTACGTCAAAATGCGTCAAATTCGATGCTGCCCGGCCTGACTCCTAAGTCACGCCGGGCTTATTTTTGGCGGTAGCGCTGTTGATTTGCTCGCAGAATTGACCCTCTCCAATTGATCCACCTTCCAGCGTCTGGCGAATGCTGCGACCCGATCGTACGACCCCTCATAACCCAACGCGCGCAGCTCCAAATGGAGCTGCTTCAACGTACGGCGTTGCTTGCGTGACTTGGCAGCTTCGGTCTTTAACCAGGTCGAGAGTTTGAGTGTGTACTTGTCCAAAGAGCTCCGGGGACGCCTGTCTGCATAGGCCGGCTCAATGGTTTCAGCGCGAATGTATCGCCTGACGGTGTTTCGTGAAATGCCTAAACGCCTGGCGATCTCTCGCAACGGGACCTGGTCACGAAGGTGCCAGCGTCGAATAATTCCAAGTAATGCCACGTCGATCACTCCGATCTCCTGCTTATGGTCATAAGCAGAATTGTGTTCTATACGTGGGTCAATTCTCGGTGCAAATTATGCGGCTAAGTGGGTCAGTTTTCGACGCAAATCAACAGTTCACAAACTCAGCGTGGCATGGTGCTTTGAAAAAGGCTGGAATTGAAGACTTTCGTTTTCATGACTTACGGCACACATGGGCTTCATGGCATCGGCAGGCGGGCACGTCATGTGATGAACTGAAGGACTTGGGTGGCTGGAAATCGCGCCAGATGGTGGATCGCTATGCAAAGTTCTCTACCGACAACCTTGCAACTGCTGCGGCAAGAATTGAGCGGATTCAGGCCAGTAACGTACCAGAATCCGTCACGTTTTTGTCACGGCAGAAATAGAAAAGGGCTTACGAATTAACGTAAGCCCTTGATATTGCTGGTGGCCCCCCCGTGAGTCGAACACGGCACCAACGGATTATGAGTCAAAAGAGCATATACGCGGCGTCCCGCAAAGCCAGTCCAGGCGCGCCCTACTGATTGCGCATACAGTGCGTGAATTCGGC
>Ga0302155_10003515_pt1 | contig 10123 bp, 7 predicted proteins | sample I_Bog_N3_1_FD_193508 | JGI IMG/M metagenome (GOLD analysis project Ga0302155, IMG submission 193508) | Peat permafrost microbial communities from Stordalen Mire near Abisko, Sweden - I_Bog_N3_1 | ecosystem: Environmental > Terrestrial > Soil > Wetlands > Peat | place: Sweden: Abisko, Stordalen...
TCCGGATGGGCAATGTAAAAATCGCGCAGTATGTCTTCGATCATGATCTTGCTGCGGCCGTAAGGATTGCTGGCCGACAAGGGATGCTGTTCGGTCAGCGGCAAGTATTGCGGATTGCCATAGACCGTTGCCGAGGAGCTGAAGACCAGAGTCTTGACGCCGACGGCTTGCATTGCTTCGAGCAGTCGCAGGGTGCCGACCACATTGTTGTCATAGTATTGCAGCGGTTGCTGGACCGATTCGCCCACCGCCTTGAGTCCGGCGAAATGGATCACTGCCTCGCAATGATGTTTCCGTAAGGCATCTTCCAGTGCGGCGCGGTCGCGAATGTCACCGTTGATCAAGGTAACGCTCTTGCCGCTGATCTGTTCCACCCGCTCAAGCGCGGCCGGAAAACTGTTGCTGAAATTATCAAAGACGATGACTTGATGTCCGCTCTTGAGCAGTTCGACGCAGGTATGCGTGCCGATATAGCCGGCGCCGCCGGTGACGAAAATATTCATGACAATGCTTGTTGAGTTGAATTGCGGGTGATTATGTCAGATTCTGGTAGAAGTCGATCTGGCTTTCACTCAGGCTGCGCAGATCCTCATTGTTGATGTAGCCGGCATACCATTGTGCCGTCAACTCCAGCGCCGAATACAGTTCGAGCTTGGGAATCCAGTTCAGACGCTGACGTGCCTTGGAGATGTCCAGGCGCAGGAAGGCTTCTTCCTGGGGACTATGGATGCCCGCTTCCAGGCGTATTTCGATGGGCTCCACATCGTGTTTCTGCAGTGAGTGGTTGAAGGTGGCGCATAACTGCGCGACAGTTTGCAAATCGGTATCGGCCGGGCCGAAGTTCCAGCCGGTCGCATAAGTATGGCCTGCTTCGTAGAGTCGCTGTGCGACTTGCATATAACCCGACAGAGGTTCCAGGACGAATTGCCAGGGACGGATCGCGTGGGGGTTGCGGATATTGATCGCTTCCTGTTTTTCCAGGACACGGATGAAATCAGGAATCAGGCTATCGGCAGAAAAATCACCGCCACCGATAATGTTGCCGGCGCGCACGGTGGCGACTGCCGGACAGTTTTCGGGGTCCTTGCTGAAATAGGTGCGTCGGAACGCCGACGTGATCAGTTCTACTGCGCCTTTGCTGCTGCTGTAGGGATCATGTCCGCCCATCGGATCGTCTTCACGATAACCCCATAGCCATTCGCGGTTTTCGTAACACTTGTCGCTGGTGACGATTACCACCGCACGCACGCTGGGGGTGTGACGCACGGCCTCGAGCAGGTGGGCGGTGCCCATGATATTGGTTGAAAAGGTATCAATCGGCGTCTGATCCATTTCGCGCAACAATGGTTGTGCAGCCAGATGAAACACAATGTCCGGCTGTACGCTGGCCATGGTCTCTGACAGATGTTTGGTATCGCGTACATCGCCGATGATGGTCTGGGCGCAAGTCTGCAAGCGCGCCAGATGAAACAGGCTGGGACTGGTGGGGGCCGGCAGGGAATAACCGTACACTTTAGCCCCCCAGCGGTGCAGCCAGAGCGTCAGCCAGCTACCTTTGAAGCCGGTATGGCCGGTGATGAAAACGCGTTTGTCACGCCAGAATTGTGCTGCCATCAAACTTCCTCATGCACCAGATTAATGGTGTCGGTCATGTGCAGAGATAACGGGCGGTTCCGATTCCGGTAACACTGGCAGCTTGTCAGACTTAGCTTGAGTCGGCTGCAAAAGTCGCTGAGCGATCCTTATTTCACCGATTTTTTGCTCAATAGTTTTTCTATTGAGCAAAAAATCAGCAAAATCGGTCCTCACTGAGCTACTTTTTCGCCTCAACTCCCTAAGCCCGACAGACTGCTAGTGCGTATCGGGTTCCGTCCCTGCTGAGGTATGAGCTCAGCGCTGCTGTTGTCGCGACTTCGAGCACCTAACAAAACGTCACTTGCAGCGTTGCGCCCCGCAATACTGCCTGCGTCGGCGCGCCTTGCCATCGACGTTCTGTTAGGTGTTCTGATTCGTTGAGTGTTCTTGTCGTTCGGTCCGCAATGGCCTGCCGTGCCGACAATCCTGTATCCAGGAGCCAAATTAAATCATGCTGCGGCAAGGCTTCAAGCGAGGAGCAGGAGGGTATTTGGCATCTAATCCCTGTAAATATGCGAGATTGTCCGGGTGCTTTGGCAGCATGGCGAGAGTCGATGCCATATTGCTTTTGGTCGATCGCAGAGCGATACCATCACTTGTTTATGGCTTGCCGGTGCCAAGAATGATCGCTTCTTGACAGTGGATAGTCGAATTGTAGGTTACGTTCTGTGTACGCCTAAGTATGCGAATCTTCCATGCCAATCTATCAACGGGAAATCGATCATCGCTTGTCGGGTGTGCGTTCACTGCGCTGCTATGGTGGCATTAATTAAATAACAGGATATTCGTTCGTCATAGATCTGGATGCTTTTTTCCTGGCGAGTTTTGATGGCTTCTCGAAAAAAAACCGGCAGAAAATCACGTATTGATAAAAACATGATGCGGATAGAAGGAGACGATTTATGGTCAGGAGAATCTGGTCGCCCATTGCGTTTGGCGCCACAACCACTAATGTGCCTTGGAAAAATAGTAAGGAATCGCAAAGAATCATAAAAATTGCCTCCTCCATTCAATCATCGATAAAGCATGTTGCCTCATCGATATTGATCATGGTGCGACCCGGGAGCAAAGCGCAGGTTGCGCTCGATCATGACGGGTCGGTCAGGTTGCTGCGATTTGTACATGTCGTGCCGTCTACGCATACGCCCTGCTCGCCGCAACTGTCTACCCGCAAGGGCGCGGCAACAGTGTTTTACCCGGGTTGCTGGAAACCGGTTGTCACAGACATCGTTGAGCCTGCACTGCCGTCACGGCAGGACGCAGGCAAACTCATCAGCAAGACCTCCAACCTCATTGTCCGCACTTGGACCAAGCCTGAAAAAGGTGTGACGCTATCGACTGCGGCGATGCCGAAATTGCCACCCTTGTGCGACTGGCGTCCGGCGCAGGGCGAGGCCATGCCAATCTTGCCGAAAACCGGCGTGCAGCTCGACCAGCGCCGCGCCAGGCATGTCAAACAAGCCGTCGCCGATCAGTTGCAGATGCTGGCCAATGTGCCCGCTGCGCAATCGGCCAAGAGCAAGTCGCACGCCAATGCGGTGCCGGTGGATGCGTTCATGCATGTCGACGGCCTGGAAAACCATGCGACCGCACTGTTTTGCAAAGCGGGACAAACGGTGCCGATCAATCAATTGCTGGCACGCATCTACATTGCACTGGCGCCAGTCAGTGCAATCGGCGCGGCCATCACTGTACCTGGCAAGACGGTCATGAGCTGCACGCATCATCTGCTCATCGTTGAACACTTGGCGCATGTCACCGAAGGCGATGTCGAGCGGGCACTGGCTGCATTCGACGCATTGCGGCAGGGAAGTTTCCTCTCCTTTTCTGCCCACACACAGCCTGCCGGCCCATCTGCCGAGGCGCAATCGGATGCACTTGGTGTTGCCGCGCAACTGGCCTCGACGTCAACCGAATTCGCCGCGCTGCTAAGGGTGATGAAGCCGACGCTCAAGGCGCCGCAACGCGATGGCGTCAAACGTCTGCTCGAAGCAGTAGCGCATATCGGGCACGAGCAAGGCCGGCGAGCAAGCCTGTGCGAATACCTGGAACTGGCGCGCGCCGGTGAGGCGACGCTGGCGCAAACGGTCTTGTCTGTCGAAGCTGCCGCGTTGCAGCGTGGCGACCATACTTATGCCGACTTGAGTGCGGCTGAAAAGGCGGCTGTCTTTGCCTGGCGCAATGGTTTTCGCCAAAGTGGCGCAGGCAGCGACCTGGCCAAGGTGCAGGGGCGCTTGAGCAAGATGATCAAATACGTCGAGCGGGCCGGCCATCTGCAGGATTTGCGCAATGTCGGTTTTGATCGCAGCAAGCCGCTCGCCTCGGCGCGCAAGGTGGTTGATGCCAAAATCAGGATGGCGGCCCAGCGCCTGAATCAGGCGCTGGGTCGCAAAAAATCGCCGCTGGCCGTGCTTGCCTCGCTGGGCATCAATAACGCGGGGCTGAAAAATCCATTGGACGATCTGTTGATACTCCACAGCAGCACCGAGACGGCAATCAATTTGCTGCACGCGCAGCTAAGCGAGGAGATCGCCCAGGCGCCATGGCAAGACTGGCAACGGCAATTGTGCGACAAGCACGGGCAGTTGCCGGCGGTGTTGGAGCATCACGCAATCCTGGCGTATTGGCGATCCTTGCTTAAAACGCAAACGCCGCTTGGCCACAAGCTCGACCGCAGTGCCATTGCACACATTGCCGCAACGATGGCCACAGAGTTTGACGTTGCCGCAGCGTTGCCTGTGATTACCGGCAAACTCAAGCATTGGATCGGACGGGAACTCAACGTGAACCATCTCCAGGATTGGGCCGCCGCACATCATGCCGTACTCGCGCAACCCACCCCTGCGGCTGCGACCGAAGCCTCCACCGCAAGTATTGAAACCGAGCTTGGTCACGCCTTGCGTCTGGCGCACGACATCAGCACCTCGTCCTGCATGCCTAAGGATCTCAGTCCGGATGGACTGCATCAGTTTATCCGGACTTATTTGCAGGAACACAATATCGGCAATCCGGTCACGCTCAGCAACGGTAGCGTCATTGGACTGAGCGCCGCGCCTTTGTCGCTGTCGATCAAACATATTGTTGCGGCAATACAAATGATTGCGCCAGTGGCTGCCACGCCGACGGTTGATGCGCGTCTGTCGCGCGCGCGCGGTGCCGTGATCAATTTTGGCTCGACCACGCATGGTCTGGAAATGTTCGTCGGAACGCAGGTGGAAACCTCCGCCGCACTTGGCGCCGGCATTGGCATCGGCACGCATCCCTTTTTCAAGTATGTCGGTGCTCAGGCCTGGGCCGGTGCCGCAGCCTCGTTTGGTGTCGACCATGTCAACACGCGTGGCGTGATGGTGCGTGCGGTACGGCGGGAGAACGAGGATGGCAGCGGCTTGGACACTGAGCAGGCGAGAGCCGAAATGACGGCCTTCACCGATTTGCTGTTTGCCATCGCCAAGGGCGAGCATGGCGATTTGCAAGCCGATGCCGTGTGGCAAAAAATTGCCGTGCAGTTTTTTGAAAGCAAGTCGTTTTCAATCGGATGGCATGTGCAGCAGGCATTGACGCCGCACCTTGTCGGGACCGCAGGGGTTTCTTTGCGGGCCGGCGCCGGCAGCGATAGTGCCCATGGCGCCAGCACCGGCGTGAGTCTGTCGCGTAGCGCAGACTTCATGCCACGGGGCCAGAACGCGCGTAAAGAGCAAAGCGGCGCTCAACGTTTGGTGCGCAATACCCGTTTCGCGCGGACCCAGCAGGTCTACACCATCGGCGCCGTTGGCGCTGGCACATCGGTACCGGTTCATACGGTGGGGGTCAATACAGAAAGCCTGAGTTTGCCGCAATTGTCGGAAGTCTTGAATTTTCAGATCAGCGATAAAGGAAGCGGCGCTACCTTGCGCACATTGCTGGAAAACGGTCAGCTTTCAACCCTGTTTACCTTTCGCGACATGGAAGAAAGGGACGCCAGCAAATTCATCAGCATCCTTGGGCAACCTTCCTGTTACGCACAGTATCTGCAAGTCTTCAATGCGCGTTTTGGCGCGCTGCACGGCAAGCACAAACTTGACGAATTCATTGCAAGGACAAAGAATTGGGCTGGTCCTGGTCAGCAATATGTCATGCGTTACCAAATCAGGGACGATGTGCGCAGGAAAGTCGATGAGTTCATCGCGGTGGCAAATGCAATACACAAACACAATGCATATAACCCGCTGCTCGCCAATATTGCCAATGCCATATCGTATCTGTTGCGCGACGAAGCGTCCTGGGTACCGCATGCAATCATGGCGCTCGAAGCGAAGATGGCGCGTGATGCACTAGGGATCAATTACGGTTTGCAACTGGCGGCGCAGGATCTGGCCTTGAGCAATCGTGAACTGCATTTCGTCGCCGTGCCGTTACCGGTTTCCACGGCGTGGAGTACGGCGCCGCAGATTGATCCTGCCAACGATCCTACGCCGCCAATGCCTTGGTCAACGCTGCCAGAGGAAGATGCCAGACCTGCCGGTGGCATCCCGCTTAGCAAAGCGGCAGGAATATTGCTTCATCTGAAAAGTAACTGATCCAAGCCTTGCACCTGCTTGCCGTAGGCAGGTACCGTTTGTGTCGGCGCACCTTGCCATCGAGGTTTTGTTCGGCGCTCTTAGAGATAAACCCACAGCCGTGAGAAAATAGCGGATTCGCTGACTGTTGTTGGTTATTTTGCTACAGCTAGGCATCACTATTGAGTAAGAAAGATTGGCCATGAACAATGCAGCCCTCCAGATGGATATGCCAGACCCTGACAGTGCGGCCACGCCAGAGGGGAAAAAATCGCGGCGCTTTGACATATTGGAGAAAGGCATTCGCCGTCAGGCCGGCAAAGCCATTACCGACTTCAACATGATTGAACAGGGCGACCGTGTCATGGTATGTCTCTCCGGCGGTGCCGACAGTTATACGATGCTCGATACCTTGCGCTATCTGCAGGGGGTGGCGCCGATTGATTTCGAAATTTTCGCGGTCAATCTTGATCAAAAACAACCCGGCTTTCCCGAGCATGTTTTGCCCACCTATCTTGATCGCATTGGGGTGCCCTACAAGATCGTCGAAGAAGACACCTATAGCATTGTCACCGATAAAATTCCGGCTGGAAAAACCACCTGTTCACTCTGTTCGCGCTTGCGCCGGGGCATCTTGTACCGCACGGCAAAGGAGATTGGCGCGACCAAGATCGCCCTGGGCCATCATCGGGATGACATCTTGCATACCTTCATGCTCAACATGTTTTATGGCGGGCATATCAAGACCATGCCGCCCAAGCTCATTGCCGACGATGGGATGAATATCGTCATCCGGCCACTGGCCTATGTGCGTGAAGCGGATATCAAGAAATATGCGGCCATCATGGAGTACCCGATCATCCCTTGCAATTTATGCGGCTCGCAGCCCAATTTGCAACGGCAGGCCATGCGCGAGATGTTGGATCAATGGGAAAAAATCAACCCGCTCTGGGTCAAAAGCATGTTTACTGCCATGACCAATGTCGTACCTTCCCATATGCTGGACCGCACGCTGCATGATTTCACTTCCATGAAAGCGACCGGTACAGCCGATGTCATGGGCGACAAGTTGTTTGATGGCGATGACCTGGCCAGCAACGGCGTGGCAACAATTCAATTCATTTCCTAGCCACGGCGCAAGGCGGTGCCGACAGTTTCTTGCCGGCGCCCTGGCTTAAATCGCGGCCTTGACGCGAAACACCTCAACTCCAACCGCATCGCAATCGGGATAGACATCCGGCTTTTCCGTGGAAACGCGCGCGCCGCGCACCTTGGGATGCGCCAGCATGGCGGTGATGACATCGTCGCACAGGGTTTCCTGCAAATGGATATGACCCTTGGCCATACGATTGGCAATGGTGCTGCGGATGAAGTCGTAGTCGACCACTTCCTCTAACTGATCTTCCTTGGGCGTTGACATGGCCAGCGGGATGAACAGGTCGACATTGATGAGGATGCGCTGCTCACCTTTCTTTTCGAATTCGTGCACGCCGATGTTGATGAGCACCTCATAGTTGCGCAGGAACAGGCGGCGGCAATCGCTTAATGCAGGATGAGAAAGAGAGAACATGATTTCCAAAAAAGTGTGGTGAAGCGAGTAAAGCAAAAGCAAGCTGCCAGGCAGGCTTGCGTCATTTGGCGATGAACATGATATCGCGTTGCAGCGGTATCAGATGCTGGCCGCCATCGACCAGCAGTGTCGTACCCGTCATGGCCGAAGCCGTGGCGACGAAGCAAACGGCAGCGGCGACGTCGGCCGGCGTACTGCTCTTGCCCAGGGGCGTCACGCCATGGGCCTTGTCAAACTCGGCGCTGCTCTGATCTCCCGAGACCATGGTGATGCCGGGCGCGACGCCAACGACCCGAACCCGCGGCGCCAGCGCCTGGGCCAGCAGGGTGGTGGCGCTGTGCAAGGCAGCCTTGGACAAGGTGTAAGACAGAAAATCGGGATTCGGATTGTACAGCTTCTGGTCCAGCAAGTTGATTACTACCGACTGTTGACCGGCCGGCGTTGCCGCAAACAAAGCATGCGCGAGCAAGATCGGGGCAGCAACATTGGCGCGCATATGCAGATCCAGTGATGCTGCCTGGAAATTTTCCGCCAGATCGTGTTGAAATATCGAGGCATTGTTGACCACGCAGCGCAGCGGACCGATTTGTTCGGCCCGAGCGACCAGTTTGCGCACGCCTGCTTCATCTGCCAATTCACATTGCAAGGCAATGGCGCGTCGGCCCAGGGCGATAATTTCGTCGACCAGCAGGAGTGCTTCAGCCTGTGAGTTGCCGTAGTGGACGGCGATATCCCAGCCATCTTGGGCCAGTGCCAGCGCAATCGTGCGACCGATGCGTTTGGCCGCGCCGGTGACCAGGGCGACTTGTTGTCGAGAAGGCTTCATGGTTCCATTTCATTTCGTAACAGGGTCCTGGTGCTGCAAGCGGTATGCGACGAACGCCGGGTTTCACATACAATACGCCCCATGCAACTGCAATTACCTCAACCTTGCGCTGACGCGCTGGCCGCCTCCGTGGCCCTTGAACATCTGATCGCCCGGGACATTGAGCGTCATGATGGCTGGATTTCCTTTGCGCGCTACATGGAACTGGCGCTGTATGCCCCCGAATTGGGTTATTACAGTGGTGGTGCGGCAAAGCTGGGTAAAGACGGTGATTTTACAACCGCGCCGGAAATTTCGCCGCTCTTTGGCGCTACCCTGGCGCGTCTGGCGCAGGAACTTTTTGCGCAAAGCGATGCGGCCATCATGGAGTTTGGCGCCGGTACCGGCAAGCTGGCGCTGGACATCCTGCACGAATTACGTGCTGCCGGGCAATTGCCGCATACTTATTACATTGTCGAAATTTCCGCGCAATTGCGCGCGCGTCAGCAGCAGACCTTGCGCGAGTTTCCGCAGGTGCGCTGGCTCGACAGTTTGCCGGCCAGTTTTTCAGGCGTGGTGATCGGCAATGAAGTGCTCGATGCCATGCCGGTGCAACTGGTGGTGCGCACCGAAGATGGTTGGGCAGAGCGCGGCGTGGCGCTCACGCCGCAAGGGCAATTCTGCTTCGCCGATCAAACTTGCAGCGCAGCCCTGCTCGCCCATATTGATGCACAAATTCCGGATGCCGACAGCTTGCCGGTCACTTATCTGACCGAGGTACACGCCATTGCGAGTGGCTTCATGCAGTCGCTGGCGGCCATGCTGAGCAAGCAGAAATCGGCGGTTTTATTGTTTGACTACGGTTTTCCCGCGCATGAATATTATTTTCCCGGGCGCACCCAGGGCACCTTGATGTGCCATTACCGCCATCATGCCCATGGCGATCCTTTCTACCTGCCGGGTCTGCAAGACATTACCGCCCACGTCGATTTCACCGCCATGGCGCGTTCGGCCATCGAAGCCGGTCTGGGTGTCTGCGGCTATAGCAGTCAGGCCGGGTTCTTGCTCAATGCCGGTATCGGTACGCTGTTGTTGCGTACCTCGCCCGAGCAGGCGGCAGACTACCTGCCGCAGGCCAATGCTGTGCAAAAACTGATTTCACCGGCCGAGATGGGTGAGTTGTTCAAGGTATTGGCCCTGGGCAATGACATTGACTGGCCGCAACACCTGTTAGCGCACGATCGTACCCACCGTCTTTAACCCGGCATTTCATCAAGAGGAAGCTGTCACCATGATTCGTTGGGTGCTTGTGATTTTTCTGGCCGTCATCATTTTCTCCAGCATCTTGCCCTGGCTGGAACGTTTGGGCATAGGCCGCTTGCCGGGCGATTTGCGGTTCCGTTTGTTTGGTCGCGTCTTTTCCTTGCCGTTTGCATCGACCATTCTCATTTCGGTGGTAGTTTTTCTGGTGGCGCGATTTCTTTAGGGATGCGGACATGCGCGTACTGCTCGTAGAAGACGATTTGATGGTGGGCGAAGCAGTGCGCAAGGGTTTGCGCCAGGATGGTTTCGCCATCG
>Ga0302155_10003528_pt1 | contig 10099 bp, 2 predicted proteins | sample I_Bog_N3_1_FD_193508 | JGI IMG/M metagenome (GOLD analysis project Ga0302155, IMG submission 193508) | Peat permafrost microbial communities from Stordalen Mire near Abisko, Sweden - I_Bog_N3_1 | ecosystem: Environmental > Terrestrial > Soil > Wetlands > Peat | place: Sweden: Abisko, Stordalen...
ATTGGCACTTAAAATTTTTTTTTTTTTTTTTTTTTTTTTTTATTAGCGTTTTGTCTGCTTTGAGAAGCTGCAATAGAGTGTCTAAGTTAATAAACTAAACGACGACAACCGATAAGAAAGCTACGTGTTCCCCTCCTTGGAGGGGCGCCCGCACAACAAACGCCACCGTTCGTCACGGTTTTAGGATGAAAGACTAACGCTAATAAAAAGGGATCTTCCCCCGCTTTTCTAATAAAACTAAATTATAAAGACCGTGGATTGAATTGAATAAACGTTGATCCGCCAAGGAAGTGTCATCTTGTGGTCCTGGACAGACTCCTCCAGTATGTTCCGCTTCTGCTTTCCCGCACCTGCAGAAACCGGCTGGGCAGAGGAAACCTGTGCCATCATGCCAGTCGCCGCTACCCCTATCAGACGGGGACCATTTTTGCTTCCTGGTTATATTTTGCACCTTCTCCCAGGCAATTGTGGCCTCGCATCTTGTTTTCCACAGACGAGACAAGGCAATCGTGTCCAAGTACTTGACAAAACAATGTGCAACCGATGCTGCAACCGTGGTAGTAGAATTGAAGAGTGATTTCCACCCGTGGACCAGTTTCAGTGGCAACAATCCCAAATAAACATCGGCCCAAGATCGTCGACCGTCTGGAGGAGTGGTGAGTCCAATATCGATATCGAGTGGAGAAAGGGTTTCAAGACCATCGAAGACTACGGCCAAGGATTCCCACACGCGTGGTGCAGCAATTGCACACCAACGCTGTGGTTCTGGGGCTGCAGCCAGTGGTTCACGTTGCTGACGGTTCTCATGTCGCTTCTGAGCTTCGCGGTTTGCTTTGGCAACGGCCTCTTGACCCCAGTCGTTGATCTTGTCGATGGCCTCGTTCCATGCTATCTTCTGCGCGGTCATGCTGTTAGGGCACCTCCAGAGATGGGAATTGTCCTCTGATGCTTGGCGACACATGCAGCATAGCCCGTTGCCATAGAGTTCCGGATGTCTCGCTGCCATGACCGACAGTGTTGGCATCATACCGTGCATCTTTTTGATATGTTGCGTTCGGTGAGTTGTGTCTTTCCGACCGCTGAAGTAAGTAAAGACTGGTCGTTTGTTGTGGATAGTGGATAACGTGGATCTCCACTCAATGTCGCTGAGGTCGCCCAACGCACGCTGAACTCGCTTTTGCGCACTCCAAGACTGGTGGTTTCGTATGGTTGTTTGTGCTTTCAGCAGCTCGCGCAGGTCTTGTTCCATGGTCGCTCCTTGGAATGATGCGGAGAATGGGATATCGTCTTGTGCACGCAGCTCGACCTTCCAAGCCATTGTGTTGAGAAGGACGGCGACCTTTGCTGCTCTGTCTGCTTTTTCGTTGCCAAGGTCTCCTGAGTGGCCTCTGATCCACTCCACAGCTGTTGATCCTGTGCGGTCAGCGACCATATTCGCCAAGACTGCCCAGTGTTGACTGTGTGTGGCGCGGGCTCGCCTCCGAGGGAGAGTCCTGTCTCTGTTCATGACCAAGTCCTTGAAGTTATCGACGACCGTTTGATTGTCTGAACGAACAACCAGATCCTGACCGGCCGGTACAGAAAGAATAGCTGCGAAAACACCCATTAGTTCTGCTTTAGTGGAGGATGCATGACCATTGACACGTCCTGATACCAGTACTTCGTCCTCTGATTGAAGGTCCACCACCGCGAAAGCCATTGCACAGTCTTTCGATCCGTGGTTGATGAGGGAACCATCTGAGTAAAGGATCCGAGGTTCGATGGTGATGGGTGTTTGTTGCTGTTGACGGATAAGCACCGCCTGCTCTGGCGGCATCCACACTGGTCCTATCATTTCTAATCCAATGTGCGGATCCGGGGCTGGTGCTGGTATCTCTGTGGTGATGGTGTGCCGTGCTTGTACATCGATCGTTTGAAGGAGTGGCGGCAAGTGGTGTTGCATTCTGACCTTGTTACGTGTGAGCATCTGGAGGTTGTCCTCGTCAGTCTGTTGGATATACTGGCTAAGGGCCTGAAGGCGGTCGCGAGCTGCATCCTGGTGTTGTTGATTTTTTGTCTCTGCTTGGGTGTACAGTCGTTGCTTGTGTAGTTGTCTGCTTTTGTTGATGCTGTTGAGGGTGTTCTGGGCGTCTACTTGAAGTGCTCGGATTTCCTTGCCGGCTAACTCCTGACGCGCTCGAAGCACTCTTTCGCGTTTTAAAGGGTCCTTGTGGAGGCTCTTTTGGTAGTGCTGGACATCTTTTCCATATTGCTGCTGATACGTAATAATACGAGCTTTGAGGCGCTCGATCAGGGTTGCTGTCTTCCGGGCTGCGTCGGAGTCAACCTTGGCAGCGCGTCGCTCAACTATTTGATCAAGCCAGTGAACGTCTTGACGGAGGAGTATGTCGGCTTCGGGACCAAGTCGAGACGAGAAGGTGGATGGCGTTGCAGCTTCTAAAGTTTGTTGCGTGGACGTCTGTGAGATAGACGGGGTAGATAAAGTCGAAGGTGGTTGTTCTGGTAGAGAAGATCGAAGTGAGTAGCGGCCTGGAGGTAAAGTTGAAAGGGGGGTAGACAACGGTGAAGGGGAAGGTGGCGGGGGAGAAGGAGAATGTAAAGACGAACGAAAACTGGAATCCGATGAATCTGAGTCTGAAGGAAATGGTGTTTCTGGGATGAGTGCGGTGGATGGTAAAAGGGGAGGGTCGCTTGTCTCCGTTGAAGAAAAAGGAAAGGAATTCAACGATGAAAGAAAGGTCAAAGAAAGAGAAGAAACTGAAGGTACAAGAGGGGGGGTGGGAGTGCGACCCGGGCGCTTATTGGCCTCTTTGTGTTGTGCAATTGATTTTTCTTTTTCTTTTTCTTTTGCATTGGTCTTTTTGGTTGTTGTATTGGTGTTTATAACCTCTTTTTCTTTTGTGGTGCTGTTGTGGTTGGGCCTCTTTGAGCCTCTTGTGGTTATGCCTTGCCTTTTTTCTTTTTGCAGCGTTACATTTTTTTCTTTTTTCCGCTGCTGTCTTTCTTTTCTCCCCAACAGCACTCTGGTACCTCGGAATCCATCACTGTCCTCTTCTGAACTCTCCTCTTGTTGATGAAAGTCGACTCTTGCCAGACTTGTCACCCTTCCTTCGTAAAAAGGATCACCGAGGACCATCCCGGACTCGCGTACCACCCTCTTGCCTTTATCTCTAACAACTGGGGGAGGTGCAGAGTCCCTCAACTCTGACTGGGGTTTGTTTTCGTTATGTTCCCACATACCCGGTTCGTCTTCTTCCGAGCCCATTTCGATAAAAAGGATGTGTTCTTCCTCGCACACTTCCTCTTTAATTACCTTGTCGCTCGAGCTTTCGGTCAATAACGGCGATCTAGCCTTTAGGGTACTAGACCCTTTGAGTACGCCGTCGGAAACCTCATTCGACGCAGTCAAGAAAGCTCCAGAGCCCCGGTAACCACTTTGACTATCTGTGATAATGGGAGTTAAAGGAACTGGTAAATCGTGCGTCTTTGTTTTGTCTGGCTCAAGACCCTTATCTTTTTCAGGCGAATGAGTGGGTGTAAGGGCACCATCTTTTGACGCTGCTGCCTTTTGAACTTCGTTTTTCTTTATCCTCACTCGCCCTTGGTCTTCTGGTGATGTTACCGTTACTAGTGTTTGCGCCGCCTTGGTCAGGGCCTCTGCTCGGCGCCGGATTCGTGGATCTATCAGAGGTGTGGATTCACGAGGAGCTTCCGAGGGCATTGGTGACAAACTAGGGTTTATCACCCTTGTTGGTGTGGGAACGGAATGGCTGTCCGCTTCGTAGATATCAACAGGGCCAATGCTGTCCTCACTATCGGTACTGTTGTCTATGGATTGGAGTGCACTCGTGAGATGATATACCAGTGCTGCGTACCAAGACCTAACCGGGCCTTGCAGTTCATGTCGCTCTTTGAGTGCCGCCCAAGGGAGTAGTGTGCCGTCGTGTTCCGACACCACATCTTGCAGAAAGACCACCCCATCGCGAAAAAGCATGGGACCAATTCTGCTGTACGCCTTTGCTGGGATCATTTCCGACAGAGGAGGAGAAGGGAGCCTCTCGATGTTGGATGTCATGTTGAAACAAATCTGTCGCGCAACCATGAGGCCACAAACTTGTGCTAGGAAGTGTCCTTTCTTGTTGTGGTTCACTCGTTCTGGGGTCGAGCACGGGTGCGACACCAAACCTGCCGCCGCTTGCAGGGATAACGCTCTAGTCGCCATAACTTGTCCAACCAGACCCTGGTCCTGGAACCGTAGTAGCGCTGTGGAGATCTGCTCCTCATCCTGCACGTCGCCGAGATGCCTCAAGCCATACAGCCGTCGATGAAATAATATGCTGTTCGGTGTCCCTGCTGGTAGGCCAAATTTCTGCCGCACAACACTTGTGTATCGCGCCACAATGGACTTGATGGTGGATGCGGGTAATACAGTCACGGCCATGCGGTATAACACTCGAGGAATGAGTACGTTATTGACAATCACTATGGCCTGCTTGTCTGTAATAGCGCGTCGCGCTAAAATCGAACAGGTGGCTTGTACTTCGTTTACCACTAAAGTGGCTGTTGTCCTCGGTCTTCCGTCAGCGGTAAACCAAACTCCAAGCGAACGGACGGCGGCAGTTGGGCTGTGGCTTTGTACAACAGTACCACCGACCGTTATTGATGTATCCTCGTGGGACGGATTGATCGTGATAAGCTCAGTTTTCTTGGGATTGATCTCAATGGCATTCAACTGAAAGAAGTCAAGGGCCAATTCCACGATTACTTCCATGTTTTCCTTGGATGGTGCATACCAGTTTGTGTCGTCAACAAATGCACTGGCTGGTACCGTGAGCATGTCCTCCTCTTCGGTTTCAAACATTGGTGGTAGACGTCGCTGCTCAACCAATGAGTTCCTGCGCATGAAAACATAGCCCATACCGGAATCGATCACTGCTTTCAGTAGCACGTCGTAGCAGATGAGCCAGAACAGGGGGCACTCCACACCTCCCTGGTCTAGACCACACCCTGGCCTATATGGCTCTGTCATGCCGAAAGCGGTGATGACAACGTTGGTTTTGTGCTCTGCGATACTGGTACATAAATGTGTAAACCTTGGGTGCACTCGTAGCCGTGTGAGACTGCGTTCGAGTGTTTGTCCTGGGCGACATGATACGGAGTCAAAACATCGTCGAATATCTTGAAATAATATCCATGCCTCCTGATTGTGCTCTCGCGCGTCCTCCATGACTGCGTTGAGGATATGTATAGGGTCCTTTGTTGTGGTGCCTGGTAGGACCGAAAAGTTGACACCACTCAATATCTTGCGCGAGCTCAGGATGGAACAAAAGCGATTGACCAGGATGGAGAAAAGTATTTTCCGCCCATGCTCCAGGAGTGTCAGAGGACGGACATCCGCCAAGCGTCCAGTCCAACATGGACCTTTGGGAATGCAGTACAACATGCCACGCAGCCAGGGGGTTGGGACCGCGGCTTGGACTACACATGCCTGCAGCACCAAGTGGAAAAGTGACCGCGCTAAGGGGCCGAGGCGCTTGAGCATATCGCCTGAGAGGCCTGATTCTCCTGGGGCCTTGTTGTTAGGGGCAGCAGTGATTGCGGCATCTGTTTCTTCTCGTGAAGGTGTGTCCATGAGGGTTTCAAACCAAGTCGGATCAATATCAGTACGAGGAGCATAATATCGTGCCCACTTCTCGTCAGGGTCTTGCACGGTTCGGGGAGCATGCCACACATCGCGGAAATATTCGAGGGTAGCTCTTTTTACTTCCTCTGGTTCATCAATGACCCATTCATTGCCGTGAGCATCAGTGGCGATGATGTGATCCAGATGAACACGGCTCGATTGCACCTCAAGGATATTCTTGATGGTGGCCTGAGGCTTGGCTTGGAAACGTAGGTTACGACGGTCTATGGCGGTGAGGATGGAATTAGTTTGATTCTTTCCTGTTGTAAAGGCCGTGTGACAAGACCTACAGACTCGCCATTGTTGGCGAGCGTTGTCCAACCATTGTCGCCACTGTTCAAAGTCAGCCTCTAGAGAAGGTAAGTTGGGCAGGTTGAGGTCGTTCGTGTTGATTGTGGTCCAGTTCATTAGCTCGCTGTGTATAGTGGCTCGAGATTCAGGGGAAGCATCTGGATCAAGGAGGTCATCCTCAACTCGCCGGATGGCCCGACCAATGTCTGCCGTGCGGGCACGTAAGCGATTGGAACCATGTGGCCGACTTGGTGGGCCACCAACCCTTTTGCAAGGCAATGTATACTTGGCTGCTGACATAATAGCGTCTTCCAGGACGTGCCAGAGTTGTTCAAGGGGTACTGTGGCAAGGTCCAGGGTTTGTATGGCATCCCAGTGGGGCTCTGGCGTGCTTGCGGGGTCTGGACCCACCCCTGGTTGTGAGCTAGGCTTCGTGGGGATGTTTAGAGCCTGTAGGTCGCCATGTCGACAAAGCACATCATCAACGCGTGATGCAAAAGCTTCCCAGTTCTCGTCTGTTGCATCTTCGAGCGAGATCTTCTTGGAACGCTTGTCATAGGTGCCTCTGGTTGCTGCTGGGCTTGGACGTATGAGAGAGCGAACACTAAACGTTGCAACAATAAATAAATGGTCGGATGATATTGGGGTAAGAAGTGGAAAAGAGGAAACTGAGTGAAGATATGAGGCGAGGGTAGGGTCCGACCAGATCATGTCTATACGGCTTTCCTGATTCCATGTGTAGAGACGGTCAGTTGGGTGGATGGCGCGATATGTGTCAATAAAAGAATTGTTGGTGAGCCAGTTGAACAGAGGGAGCTCTGGCATAGTGGTGTTACGGTCCTTATTTGCTCGATCAATGGATGGGTTCACAACCCCGTTGAAATCCCCTAGGAGGAGGACATGGCAACCCTGTTGTGTAAAGTGATCGATCTGGCCTCGCAACCACTGTTCTGTGGTGGCAAAAATTGTTGGGTGCTTGTATCGTTGTGGGAGGTAGCAGGTGATTATGGCGAAATGGGCAGCGGCTTTAAATCCAAAACGGACAGCAAGTCCACGACCTTGGCTGTCATCTATTGCTTCCAGTTTGTATTTGTGCCATTTTTTGTGTATAAGTAATCCCACGCCACTGCCTTTGTATTGTGTGGTTGATGACGCCCATATAGCCTTGTAATTGAGGATGTTGCTGTTGTCGTTGTATAAAAGGGATTTGGTGCGTTGTGGTGATGCATTGGTTTCTTGTACCCCTACTATGTCTAAACTGTTTAGAGCAGCTTGCTCACAGAGGGAGTGAAAGAAACCATTCGTTAATCCACCCTGAACGTTAATTGAACCCAGCGTCAGATGACGTGGGTGGAGGGTTGTGGGGGTGTCTGTATTAAGTAAGTTTGTTGTGTACTGAGGTATTGGAGACTCCGGTGGAGGTGGTGAAGGAGTTGAGGGTGTATTAAACATGGGGTTCGCTGTTGGATTGGGTGCTGTTATTGTACGTTGAGATTTGTCCCAGCTCCGTTGAGGTGATAGTTTCAGCCTGGGTGCTATATTGTGTGGCACTGCGGAGGGAGTCGTACATGAAATCATGTTGTGTTGGTGATGCTGTGAACTGCGTTCCTGCTACAAACATTTGCTGTCCGGGTGTTAGTCCCATGAAAGGATCCTGCTCCTGCTGCTGTTGCTGTTGCTGTAGGAATTGATGTTGTTGCTCTAGGTGCTGCTGTTGCTGTAGTTGCTGCTGTTGTGCCTGTTCGAAAATGGCTTCAAGGTTTCCTAGCCGCCTCTTTAATTCTTCGTTTTCCGCACGGAGCTCCATGTTGATCTCGCGGATGGCCCTTGCATTCTTCTCAACTTCAGCCAGCTCAACGACTTTGGTGGCGAGATCATTCTGGAGGCCTTCCATGTCCTCTGAATCAGCATCTCTACCCTCGTCATCAGAACTGGAGCAATTGTCGTCGTCCGTGGTTTCCATATTCTCTTCTGTTTTTCTGTCACTATTCTCTTCTGTTTTTCTGGCATTGCGGTGGGTGAGAACAAGTGGCGTTGATGTGTCCTCTTCCTGACTATCAAACATTTGTGTATCGACAGTGGTGTTGGCTGTGTTGGCACTGAGAGCTGGGGTAGTAGTTTTGGTGCCTTGTTTGGGAGAGAGATGCTTGAGGAGAGTCACGGAACTGGAGGCAGGGCTGCTAGTATTGCTATCGAGCTTTTTGAGGATAGCGTCCAGGGTTTGTTGAATAGTGTCCATGCGCAGGGAAAGTTTGTCGTGTTCGATTTTCCACTCGGGGTGAGAGCCAGTCTGTTTGCCTTTGGACTGGCTGGAATTGGTCTGTGTTGGAGGGGGTTGGTTGGTGCCTGCTGCGTTTTTGTTTCGTTGATGTGGAAGGGTGTTAGAGGCCCACACATTTGTTGTTGCGGTTTTGGTGTTGGTGCTGCTATGCTTGTCGACTTGCTGGGACTGTTGTTGGGTTGCCTGGATTCGTTGCTGTTGAGGCTGCTGCTGCTGCTGCTGCTGCTGTTGCTTTCTTGGCTGAGGGCGTGATTTTTGTGTTTCGTTAGTGTTATTGTTGCTGTTGTTGACTTTATGTTTTTTGACTGGACACGTATTGATCAAGTGATCGGCCTCTCCACAGTGGTAGCAAGTCTTATCAGTAGGCTTCAGCCACGCCGTTATTTTATTGTTAATGTTGAATACTTTTGTGCGAAGCTGCTGTTGCTGTGCGGAATTTCCGAAATAAATGAACGCTTCGGGTCGTCGCATGCCGGTCTCTGAATGAAAGGGAATGTGAATGCCAAAATATGTCCCCTGGTTCTCGAGGATACGGTTCAGTTCGTACGGGGTAAATCCACGCGGTAAGTTGGTGAGTTTGAGAGTGAGTGCGGGGTCAAAAGATATTGGGGTCGAACCGAGTCGTCGTATGATACATGTGTCACTGCCAACGGCAAATCCCGTCGTGGCCTGGGCTAGCAGTTTCTCCACCGGTGCAGCTGATTCAAAAGTGATAATGGCTCTGCTGATTCCAGACGTGTTGTAGGGTCGAAGAGCAATGTGTTCAATTGCACCAAGATGCACAAGGGCCGCCTTCAGGTCATCGGCTGTGGTACGTGGGTGAATGGAAGTGAGTTCCATCGTTCGGCTCTCCTCGGCCACGTGGATCGCCTCTTCCATATGTATGAAAGCATAGAGCTCCTTGTTTCCGTTGGAGTGACCATTTTCAAGAAGTGCAGTCATTTGAGCCTGGTGGCCGACCTCGAAGACAAAGTAAGGTTTGGGGTCCGCTGTGAGTGGGTTTCGAACGTACTTCAGTTTGGGGATGGACACAGGGATTGCTATCTCCTTAAGACACTTCATGAGGAGTGCCAAGCGCTCTTTGGTGGATGTCTTTTCGACTCCAAAAGCAGCGGTTTCGATCATGATGTTGGCACAATATTTACGGCGAGTGACAGTCACAAATTCTTGCTCTTCAGGGGTAATCGGCTGAGTTTCGCCATGCTTCATGGTCTGTTGGCTCTGCGCTTCGGCAGCTGCAGCCACCGCTGCCTGAGCCATGAAATGCTGGAAATTGGGGACGAGTTGGTTGGGACCGATGTTGATAACAGAGGCCATGTTGGTACGAAATATTTTTGGTTTTTTGATTGCTTGGGTATTGAGTGAATAACTGAAATAAGTGATAAGAGGACGGGTGGTGAACCGGTAGAGTAACTAATAAGGGTGGGGCAATGGGAGTGAGGGACGAGGGTAGAGATTTGGGAGAATTGATACTTAAGGCACTGGGGAAGGGAAGGGGGAAGGGGCAACGGTCTCTCTCACAAGGCACCGGGAACTAGCACTGGTCTGGGTTCCAAATACCAAGCGAAATGTGAATTAAGCTTGGAATGGAGATGAATGTCGAACGAATGTATGAATGGAGAAAAAATTTGAACTGAGAATGAGCACTGAAGCTGGGGCAATCGAGTCAGTCGGGGCTACCAGTATGGAGACCCGCGAGTGAACCGCAATTTGGCTTTTTGAGGTTTTGAGCAAACACGCAGGGTGTACGAAGGAAAAGAGTTTTAAAGCTGTGGTGAGTTTTTGCCAGGGAAGGGACATTTCATTTACTTGTTTTTTTTTTTTTTTTTTCTTTTCAAATGTCC
>Ga0302155_10003529_pt1 | contig 10099 bp, 9 predicted proteins | sample I_Bog_N3_1_FD_193508 | JGI IMG/M metagenome (GOLD analysis project Ga0302155, IMG submission 193508) | Peat permafrost microbial communities from Stordalen Mire near Abisko, Sweden - I_Bog_N3_1 | ecosystem: Environmental > Terrestrial > Soil > Wetlands > Peat | place: Sweden: Abisko, Stordalen...
GCTCTGGAGGCGAAGGCTCTAGCTTAATATAGATGGCGGCTTCTGGCCGATTGCGGACGGCTTATTGTTTTTGGGTGACGAGCCGAAAGCCCAGTCCAACAAACAATACCCCCATAGACTTTTGCAGCCATTGTGCGTAGCTGCTGTTACGTCGGAGACCGGCAGTAATTTCCGTTGAAAGTAATACGAATAAAATACTGATAGAAATTCCCACCATGTTTCCAGTGATACCCAATATGAGCAATTGAGCAATAGGATCGGTGGCATCGGTACCGACGAACTGCGGGAAAAGAGCCAAATAAAAAATTGCGACTTTCGGGTTCAGGACGTCACTTAAAAATCCTTGCCAAAAAATGCGCAAACCTGATTGCGCCCTAGAGCTTGTGCCGTCCACAGGGATCAACGTTGATTTTGAACGCAGGGTCTGGATGCCCAAAAAGATAAGGTATGCCGCACCAATCCATTTAACGACCAGAAAGGCCGTAGCGGAAGTCAACAAAATTGCTGAAAGGCCAGTTAGAGCTGCAATCAAATGAACATAGGCACCGAGGTTTATGCCAAATGCGGCACAAAGACCTGCCTTTCTTCCTTGTGCAATACTTCTACCCAACATAAATAGCATATCGGGGCCTGGCACCAGATTTAGCAAGAGACTCGATAGAACAAATAAAAGATAAGTATGTAGTGTCATAACGCTTCCCGATGCAGTAATGAGGTACTACGATATTTCATAGACAGGGGTTTCGCAATTCACGACTGCTCCTGGCGATTGCGGACGGAATGCTGCAAGTGTCGCAAAAGAAAAGCCACTCGTACAAGTGGCTTTTAACTTTTGAAGTGGCGCAGCGGAATCAATTTCCGACCAACTTTATTCGGGCCCGACCAACTTTATTCATTGTAGTCACACAACTAGCTCACCATCACTCCACCGTCACCGACTTGGCCAGATTCCTCGGCTTATCCACATCCGTTCCTCGCGCCAAGGCCGTGTGATACGCCAGCAACTGCAGCGGCACTACATGCAGGATCGGTGACAAGACGCCATAGTGTTCCGGAAGGCGGATCACATGCACGCCTTCGCTGGAGGAAATACTGGAGCCGGCATCGGCAAATACATAAAGCTGACCGCCGCGTGCGCGTACTTCTTGCATGTTCGATTTCAGCTTCTCGATCAAGGCGTCATTGGGCGCGACCGTGACCACCGGCATTTCTTCTGTCACCAGCGCCAGCGGGCCGTGTTTGAGTTCGCCGGCGGCATACGCTTCGGCGTGGATGTAGGTGATTTCCTTGAGCTTGAGCGCGCCTTCGAGTGCAATCGGATAGTGCAGGCCACGGCCGAGGAAGAGGGCGTTTTCCTTGCGGGCGAAGGCTTCGGCCCAGGCGACGATGCTGGGTTCCAGCGCCAGTACGCTTTGCAGTGCTGCTGGCAAATGGCGCAATGCTTTGAGCGCCTTGCTTTCTTCTTCGTCGCTGAGGTGGCCGCGTGTTTGCGCCAGTGCCAGCGTTAGCAGATACAGCGCGACTAATTGGGTGGTGAAAGCCTTGGTCGAGGCGACGCCGACTTCGACGCCGGCACGTGTGATGTAGGCTAACTTGGATTCACGCACCATGGCGCTGGTGGCAACGTTGCAGATGGTCAAAGTGTGCAGCATGCCCAATGTGCGTGCGTGTTTGAGCGCTGCGAGCGTGTCGGCAGTTTCGCCGCTTTGCGAAATGGTGACCACCAGGGTGTTGGGATTGGGGACGCTGTCGCGGTAGCGGTATTCGCTGGCGATTTCAACATTGACCGGGATGCGCGCAATCGATTCCAACCAATACTTGGCGGTCAGGCCGGAATAATAGCTGGTGCCGCAGGCCAGGATCAGGACCGAGTCGACTTGCTTGAAGATACCGTGTGCCTGATCGCCGAACAGCTCGGGCATGATGCTTTCGACGCCTTCGAGGGTGTCGGCAATGGCGCGCGGCTGTTCGAAAATTTCCTTTTGCATGTAGTGCTGATAAGGGCCGAGTTCGACCGCGCTGGAAAAGGCGTGCACGGTCTTGACTTCGCGCTCGACAGCCTTGCCGTTGACGTCGACGATCCAGCAGCGTTGCAATTGCAGATCGACTACGTCGCCTTCTTCCAGATAAATGATCTGGTCGGTGGTGCCGGCCAGCGCCATGGCGTCGGAGGCGACGAAGTTCTGGCCTTGGCCGACGCCGACGATGAGCGGCGAACCCTGGCGTGCGGCGACGACGCGGTGTGGCTCGTCAACGCAGAATACGGCGATGGCGTAGGCGCCGGTGAGGCGACGCACGGCTTGCTGTACGGTCTCGAAGAGGTCGCCGGTGTACATGTGATCGACCAGGTGGGCAATGACTTCTGTGTCGGTCTGGCTTTCAAAGACGTAGCCGGTAGCTTGCAGCTCGCGACGCAGTTCTTCGTAGTTTTCGATGATGCCGTTGTGCACCAGCGCGATGCGGTCGCGTGAAAAATGCGGGTGCGCATTATGGGTGGCCGGTGCACCATGTGTGGCCCAGCGCGTGTGGGCGATGCCGGTGAAGCCGCTCAGTTGATGTTCTGTGACTTGCTTTTGCAGTTCGGCTACGCGCGAGGTGCTGCGTGCGCGTTGCAACTTGCCGTCCTTGTGTAACGCCACACCGCAGGAGTCGTAACCGCGGTATTCGAGGCGTTTGAGGCCTTCGAGCAGGATGGGAGTGACATCTTTTTGCGCTACAGCGCCGACAATACCGCACATGGCAGGCCTTTCAGTGGTGGACTCAGTGCAGCCATCTTAGGCGAGTGGATGTGAAATAAGATTTCTAAATTAATTAATTTATGGATTATTATTCCAACATATATATTTAGTGAAATATTATTTCAATAAATAGGAGAAATTATTAAAATGGAACATGTTGAGCTTGATGATCTGGACCGACGCATCTTGAATGCCTTGCAAGACGATGCGGCGCAGACCAATCATCAGTTGGCTGAGCGCGTACATGCTTCGCCGCCGACCTGCCTGCGGCGGGTCCGACGTTTGCTGGAAGCGGGGGTGATTGTGCGACAGGTGGCGTTGCTGGCACCGGAGAAGCTGGGGCCGACGCTGAGCGCGATTGTGGAAATTACCTTGGATCAGCAGGGCGATGAAATGCAGGTGGAGTTCGAGCAACTGGTGGCGGCGGAGTCTGCTGTGCAGCAGTGTTATCGGGTGTCGCCGGGGCCGGATTTCGTGTTGTTGGTACAGGTTGCGGATATGCCTGCCTATCATGCGCTGGCGCACCGGTTGTTCGCCACGCACAAGAATGTGCGCAATGTGCGCAGCTATTTTTCTATCCATCGCAGCAAGTTCGACACGCGTATTGCCGTGTGAAGCTTGCTGCGAGCAGGATTTTCCTATTTAGTGATTTTGACCGGGCGCTGCCAGCCTGCCAGTGACATCTGCTTGGCGCGTGAGAGCGTGAGCTGGCCGGCCGGGGCGTCTTTGGTCAGTGTGGTGCCGGCACCGACGGTGGCGCCTTTGCCGACCATGATGGGGGCAATCAACTGGACGTCGCTGCCGACGAAGACGTCGTCTTCAATGATGGTTTCAAACTTGTTGATGCCGTCATAGTTGCAGGTGATGACGCCGGCGCCGACGTTGACGCCGGAGCCGATGCGAGCGTCGCCTATGTAGGCCAGGTGATTGGCTTTGCTGCGCGCGGCGATGGTGGTTTTTTTGATTTCGACGAAATTGCCGATGTGCACTTCTTCGCCCAGTTCGGTGCCGGGGCGCAAGCGTGCATAGGGGCCGACCTGAGCGGCTGCGCCTACGATGGCGTCGTCAATATGGGTAAAGGGTTTGATCTGTGCCGCACGGCCGATACGGGCGTTGCGGATGATGCAATTGGCACCGATGACGGCGCCATCTTCAATCTCGACTGTGCCTTCAAAGATGCAATTGACGTCGATGCTGACATCGCGCCCACAACGTAGCGTGCCGCGCACATCCAGACGCGCTGGATCAAGCAGGGTGACGCCTTGCTCCAGCAGGGCGTTGGCGATGTTGCGTTGATACAGACGTTCCAGCTCGGCCAATTGCAGCTTGCTGTTGACGCCTACGGTTTCGGAAAAGTCGTCCGGCTGGGCCGAGACCACCTCAACGCCATCGGCCACGGCACTGGCGACGATGTCGGTGAGGTAATACTCGCCCTGGGCATTGTCGTTGGACAAGGCTGCCAGCCATTGGCGAAGTTTGGCGGTCGGTGCGACGATGATGCCGGTGTTGATTTCGCAGATGGCGCGTTCGGATGCGTTGGCGTCTTTTTGTTCAACGATGCGGACGATCTTGCCTTGCTCGCGCACGATACGGCCATAGCCGGTGGGGTCAGGGACGGTGATGGTGAGCACGGCCAGTTTGTCGCTGGCGGCGCTGTCGAGCAGGCGAGTCAGGGTGGCAGAGGTGGTCAGCGGTACGTCGCCATAGAGCACCAGGGTCGGTACATTGTCGTCCAGCAGGGGCATGGCTTGGGCTACCGCATGGCCGGTGCCTAGCTGCGGCGCCTGCAAGGCAAATGACAGCGTGCTGTCCTGGAAGCTGGACGGCACCGCATCACCGCCGTGGCCATAGACGATGCACAGTTGGCCGGGTTGCAGGGTTTTGGCGGTGTCGACAACATGGGCTAGCAGCGGCTTGCCGGCGAGAGGGTGGAGGACTTTGGGCAGTGCGGATTGCATGCGTTTGCCCATGCCGGCGGCGAGGATGACGACGTTCATGATCGATGGCGAGGAATGGCTAAAGTTTGAGTAAGAACAGCGAAAATACGTTGAGAAAGCAAGGCCAAGTGTAGCATGTGGCTGTCGCGTCGCGTCTGTGCGGTAGGGTTTGCTCAAAGTGGAAGTTAAGGGCTAAATCTGTCTGTCCTCGGCCCTTTGCGCAACATTTTTCTTATTAAGATGGCAGGCGAGCAACACCATGGCAGCATCACATCCACATTGAGACAGTTTTTGAAGGCAGTGCATGAAAATTCTTCTGTTGAATGACGAGTTCTATACCACCGGCGCTAGCACCGCTATGTTGCGACTGGCGGAGCGTTTGGTGCACAACCATGAAGTCTTCGTCATGCCACGTATCGACGGTCAGGGCGAGATCAGAAAGAAATTTGAAGAGCTGGGCATTCCCATCGTCCACAATAGTGCTGCGGTCGATCTGGTGGTGGCCAACACGCTGATGGCCGGTGCTCATGTGGCCGAGGCCGGGCCGAAATGTCCGGTGCTGTGGTGGATCCACGAGGCGGAAGTCGGACGTGATCTGATTCTGCGCTTCCCGCAGTTGGCGCCGGGTTTTAAGCACGCCGCGCATATCGTGTTTCAGACGGAATATCAGCGCAAGGTGTACGGCAGCTTTTTGTTCGATAGTGCGGCGACAGTGCATGTGATGCCGTTCTGGAACGATGCCATTTACAAATACGAGAATCTGCAGGCGGCGCCCAAGAACAAGAAGCGCATCGTTTGCATCGGCACTATCGAGCCGCGCAAGCGCATGGAAGATACCATCATGGCGGTCGAGGCGATGGCACCGGCTCTGCGTGAGCAGATTGAGGTCATCTTCATCGGTAAATACCTGCAATTGAGCGAGTCTGCCAAGAAAATGGTGGATGCTTATCCTGAGCGCTATCGCTTTCTTGGTGAGCTGGCCAATGAAGACACCTTGTCCTATCTGGCTTCGGCCGATGCCTTTGTGCTGGCCAGTTTCAGCGAGTCGCAGCCGCTGACTATCTGGGAGGCCTTCGAGCTGGAGGTGCCGGTATGTCTGTCCGATCTGGAAACCTATGCGTACATCGGCTTGCGCCACGCGCGCAATGTGATGATGCATCCGATCGGTAATGTGGAAATGTTGTCGACCAATTTGCAATTACTGCTTACCAGCGAGAACTTGCGTCGTGATATCACCAAGGCAGGCAAGAGCTTGTTGCTTAAAAATCTGACCAATGACTGGACCGAGCGTTTTGAGCGTCTGGTTTATCGGGCTCAGGCCGAAGCGGAAATTAAAAAATTGGGATATTAATCCCTTCATCAAATGAAAAAACGGCAGAGTTATTCTGCCGTTTTCATTGTTGCCGGTATTGTTGCCGGTTGATGCCAGTGTCTCTACTCATCAACGTTCATCGGCACGCGCATTCTGTACCTGACGATGGTAGAAGTCGACTATCAACTTGATCAGTTCCGGTTCGCGCAAGCCCGCCTGGTAGAACAATTCCCTGGCATCTTCATGCATGTTGCAGGTCGCTGCAAGGCGGCCCATCTGAAACACGATCTCGGCATTTTCTGGCTCTTGCTGAAGTGCCTTGCCGAGTACCTCAAAGGCTTCTTCGTAGTGCGCCGAGTCGATGTATTCAATACCGGTTTCCAGCAGCGATGGCAGTGGCGCTGTCGGATCTTTCAATGCATCGAGCTGGCGCATCTTTTTTTGTAGTGCTGCCATGGTCAGTTGGTATTGCTCTTGCTGGTCTGCGGCGGCCTTGTTGCTGGGGTTCTCTGCGCTGGCCGCTGGGGTTTGTTCCTGTTCGTCAGGCGGGATGGATACATTATCTGCTGTCACGATGATTCCTATATGCAAAAACTTGTTGCCGTTATGGAAGACTGGTCGCGTTCACAGTCTCCATTCAGATTCGGGTGTTAGAAGAAATACAGTTGTTGCGGCGGCAATGGTTGGGCAAAGCGACAGTTGTTCAGTATGCGCAGACGCTGGGTAAAGAAGTTGGCGAGATAGCGTTGATTGCCGGTTTGCTGGTAAGCCATCTTCAGCGCATCGAGGGTAATCATTTCGCTCCAGTATGGACTATATGCAGGGTCTGACCATGGCATCTGTTCGATGTCGTAGGGGGCGATACTGAATGAAGAGTCCTGAGACAGGATCAGCGAGGCAATGCGTTCGATGATGAAGACTTTCATGTTGAGCGTGGCCTGCTTGTAGCGGGTCATGGCATTGATCTCGCGCCCGAGTGGATTGTTGCTGTCTTCGGTGATGTGGAAGAGATGTTCGGTGAGGGCAAACCATTTTTCCCAGAAAACTGGTTTGGCGACGAAATAATTACAAAAAATCGTCGTGCGCAGATCCATGACCAGACGGTGGAAGTCGATTTCCACACCCAGCGAGCGCAAAAACGCATCCGTCAGATTGACCATACCTGGATGGTAGCTGTCGCCGTGTTCGAAAATGTTGAGGTAGCAGGCCGAGTCTTGCCGGAACGGCGAAAAGGAATAGACATCGTGGCCGGGATTGCTGTCGATAAATTGACGTACTGTTGCGGAATCTAGCCGGGTCTTGCCATAGAACAGTGGCGAAAAAATACCATAGAGCTCGTCCGCATTGAGTACGGTGTTGAGAAAGAAATTGCGTATCGGCCAATATTCGCGCCAGTCAGGGCGCGGATTGTTGCTATTGTCGAGCGGCGTAAAGCCTGGGTCGAGTCGGCTTTTGCTTTCTTCGTCGTAATAGATTTGATAAATGTTGGTGATGCTCATCTTGGCTCCAAAGCAAAATTCAATCGTCGGACCGTTGCGGCAAGCGCCGCCCGGTCAGTTCCTCGATACAGTCTGTGAGCGCGCTTTGCCAGTGCGGCAGCGTGAGCGCAAACGCTTCTTGCAGCTTGTCAACGCATAGACGTGAGTTGAGTGGGCGGGTCGCGGCGGTCGGGTAGGCCGAGCTAGGCAGGGCACTGATGTCACTTTCTTGCAATCGTAGCGGCATGTGCAGCGTGCTCAGCATGTGCACGATGGTGCGTGCATAGTGGTGCCATGACGTTGAGCCGGTCGCTGTCAGGTGATACAGACCGTGGCTGGTATTGATGCGCTGCGCGATTTCCTGGGCATCTGCAGCACTGAGCATGTGCATGAGGGCGTCGGCAATGCTGTGAGTCCAGGTCGGCGCGCCAATCTGATCGTCGACCACATTGAGTGTGTCGCGTTCTTGCGCCAGACGCAAAATGGTCTTGAGGAAATTACTGCCGTGCGCACCATAGACCCAACTGGTGCGCAAGATCCAGTAGTTCTCACAATAGGCGGCGATGGCGTGCTCGCCGGCTAATTTGCTCATGCCGTAGATGTTGCGCGGTTGTGGCAGGTGGTCTTCACGATAGGGCGTGCTGCCGTTGCCATCGAAGACATAGTCGGTGGAAAAATGGATGAGAGGAATGCTTAAAAACTGGGCTTGTTGCGCCAATATCGCTGGAGCGATGGCGTTGATGGCATAGGCCAGTTGCGGCTGTGCTTCGGCCTGATCGACCGCAGTGTAGGCGGCGGCATTAATGATCAGGTCCGGTTGGGTGGCCACGACGACGCGGCGTATCGCATCGGCATCAGTGAGATCCATCTGGCTGTGGGTGGGCGCAATGATGTCGCCGATGTTACATAGGCGCGCAGCGAGAACATGACCGAGTTGGCCGCTGGCGCCAGTCAGCAGCAATTTCATGCAAACACCTCGGCATTAGCAAAAGGTATGGCTTGCCGGTCTTTGTCGGAAACCGTGGGTATGCCATCGTATTCCCAGTCGATGGCAAGAGTCGGGTCATTCCACAAAATACTGCGTTCATGTTCGCGCATCCAGTAGTTGGTGGTTTTGTACTGGAACTGTGCGGAGCTGCTTAATGTGACAAAGCCATGTGCAAAACCGGGAGGAATCCACAGTTGCCGATGATTCTCGGCGGACAGACGCGTACTGTGCCAGCGTCCGAAAGTAGGTGAATGACGGCGAATGTCGAGCACGACATCGAGCACCTCCCCGGCGCTGACCCACACCAATTTCCCTTGCGCATGTTCAATCTGATAATGCAGGCCGCGTAGCACGCCTTGTGTGCTCAGGGAGCAATTGTCTTGCACAAAGCTTGTTGTGACACCGGTTACCTGCTCAAATGTACGGGCATTAAAGCTTTCAAAAAAATAACCGCGTGTGTCGCCGAATACAGCTGGTTCCAGTATCAGGAGGCCGGGCAGGGTGGTAGTAATGGCGCGCATAGTCGAAGGTGATAAGGACATTAAAATGTTGTCCGTAGAAAAGACGTTGCAGAGTGTGGCGAAGGAAATCGTTGACATGCAACGGTGTTTTCATGCGGATGATTCCGATCCGTAATGTAATTCGAGCCATTTCAGGTAGCTGCCAGAGCGGATATTGGCAACCCACTGAGGATGGTCCAGGTACCAGCGTACGGTTTTGGCAATACCAGTTTCAAAGGTTTCGGCCGGCTTCCAGCCGAGTTCGCGTTCCAGCTTGCGGGCATCGATAGCATAACGTCGATCATGCCCGGGTCGGTCTTGTACGAAGCTGATCTGATCGCGATAGCTGCCGCTGGCCTTGGGGCTGAGTTGGTCAAGCAGATCGCACAACGTATGCACCACTTGTAGATTGGTCTTCTCGTTCCAGCCACCGATATTGTAAGTTTCACCAGGAGTGCCGCGCGCCAGTACGCGTCGGATGGCGGCGCAGTGATCACTGACAAACAGCCAGTCACGTACTTGCTGACCATCACCATAGATTGGCAAGGACTTGCCATCAAGGGCATTGAGAATGACGAGCGGGATGAGCTTTTCAGGGAAGTGATAGGGGCCGTAGTTGTTGGAGCAATTGGTGGTCAGTGTTGGCAGCGCGTAGGTGTGGTGATAGGCCCGTACCAGATGGTCCGAGGCCGCTTTGGAGGCCGAATACGGGCTGTTTGGCGCATATGGGGTGGTCTCGCTGAATGGCGCATCTTGTGCGCCAAGCGTACCGTAGACCTCATCGGTAGAAACGTGGAGAAAACGAAACTGCTGCTGTTGCTCCATTGGCAGGCTTGACCAGTAATGGCGCGCGACTTCCAGTAAATTGAAAGTCCCATTAATGTTGGTATGAATAAACTCGCCGGGGCTGTGGATAGAGCGATCAACATGGCTTTCGGCGGCAAAATGGATCAGCGCACGCGGTTTGTGCTGAGCAAATAATGCGCTGATTTTTTCACGATCGGTGATATCAACTTGCGCGAAATGATAGCGAGCATCATTTTCTACGCTACTCAGGTTGTAGGGATTGCCAGCGTAGGTGAGTTTGTCGATATTGAGCACAGACTCGTCCTGGCGCGCCAGATAATCAAGAATGAAATTGCTGCC
>Ga0302155_10003531_pt1 | contig 10096 bp, 7 predicted proteins | sample I_Bog_N3_1_FD_193508 | JGI IMG/M metagenome (GOLD analysis project Ga0302155, IMG submission 193508) | Peat permafrost microbial communities from Stordalen Mire near Abisko, Sweden - I_Bog_N3_1 | ecosystem: Environmental > Terrestrial > Soil > Wetlands > Peat | place: Sweden: Abisko, Stordalen...
AAGAAATTCAGAAGCATCAAAAATATGCTTTGCATTTTCTTCAAGATCTGGAATTTCATCTTGAAACAATTCATGGTATTCCTGCACCAGCATCAGGCTGCAGCTAGTACAGATCGTAAGAATCGGGTAACCTTTATCAATGCATTGTTTAATCAAATGCGAATTTTTCGTTGCATTTCTTTTCGCTTCTGCCATATAGCCCGTAGTGACAAGTGGTGATCCACAGCAGACAAAGTCGTCTTCCGTTAAGACTTCATAACCGTTCTGATTCATTACTTCAACAAAGTCCATGCCAACCTGCGGTTCATTGTAGTTAATAACGCAGCCCGGAAAGAATACTACTTTTTTGTCTAAAACCGCCTGTTTCTTTCGTTTGAGCATCGAGCCAAAGGTTTCCGAAGCAAATTGTGGCAGCGGTCTCTCATCAGCAAGCCCCATAGCCTTTACCATCCCAAGGGATGTACCAATACTGGCACCAACGTTAGCAAAAAAAGCTCCCAGCGGCATACGCTCTAACAACCACCCCATCTTTTCTGGATGTCCGAGTATTGCATCGCGCTGCGTGTGTTTATGTGTTTCATAATACTTGGCCCGAGCTAACATATTCATTGTTGAAATTGGCACACTCGATGGACAGGCAATATCACAATTTTTACAGTTTGAGCACAAGTATAGGGTCGAATCCATTTCATCATCCGCGAAATGAAGTCTCGACTGCACTGGACCAACCATTTTGGGTCCACGGAATTTATGTGTTGCTGCCGTGACCGGACAAGCCGTTATACAGGCTGTGCAAGAAATACAGCAATCCGGCAAATTTATTTTCGTTTCATCCATTTCATTATACCTCCATCGCTGACGCAGCAGCCTGATAAGCAGATGCAAGCGCTACACCATTTCCAGATTTTTCAAAACAGAAATCATACCCGCAGAGATTGCGTCCGGCAGTAAAAACATTCTTCAATACCTTTTCGCCCTTTTCATTGACCGGGCACATTTCATGATTAACCATAACACCAGCCAAGGAAAACGGTTGTTTTTGATTGGAGAAGAGTTCAACATTTGCCCATTCGTCTTCTTTTTGGGACATAATTTTTATTGGTAAATTGAAGATCGGTTCAATAATCTTGTTGTTGTCGAGAACTTCAAGACCACCACTATAGTACCCACCTGTCGCCAAAATAAAACTTTTAGCGGCATAGGTATGTTCTTTGCCGCCCCCGCTGACTACAACAGCTCCACATACACCATCTGTTATGACAGCCGAGTTTACTCTGGCTTTTTCAATAATTTTTACGCCATGTTTTCTAGCAGCATTATGAAGAAGTCTCGACAAACGCATGCCAGCCGCCGACGGTGGAATACATAGAGCTTCTGTAATATCACATTGCAGCTCAGATTTCATTTTGTCATAAGCATCATAACTTGGCATCGTTCCAAGAACCTGTGGAAATACAATGGCAGCACCAGGTTTTACGAAAGCTTGAAGCTGATTAGCACAGTCTTTTTGACCTTCCTTTGTATCGAGCCAGCGAGCGATATCCATGATCATAATATCACGCCCCCCGATGGCGTCTTCCATCCGCGGATCTACGGTTACGATTTCATATTTTTTATCTTTGCCAATCGTTTTATTTAGCATTTTTTCCGTCAATTTAGCATAATAATCCTTCAAACCTTTGAAATCAACGAGGTAAATCGTATCCGCTTTTTTTAGAACCTGTGCATCAAAAGACTTCGGATAAAGTCCCGTCGGTTTCATTGTTCCAACAGCTGTCGGAACCCAATGAAGTTCATCAACGCTGCCTTCATAGGCATAGCCTTCCTCTTTCGTAAGCTCAAGCAGAAATTCTACGGCCGCTTCGACTCGCTGCAATCCAAGCTTGCTGTATGGATGATCATTCGGCAGTGTATTTATACAGTTTTTTAAGGAACTGCTTTCCTTTTTATTATTCGGATATGCCATGAGATCAATTAAACCACCGCCAATTTCAAAAGCACCATAACCGTAACGAAGCATCGTTACCGATTTTCCTTTTTTCGCTGCAGCAATCGCAGCTAGTATCCCCGAGATACCGCCGCCAATCACAACTACATCACATGCTTTCATCAATCTATTCCCCCACCAATATTTAATACACCGTCATAGATACCACGCATCAGTTCTACTTCGCGAATTGTATTCCCCCACATTACCGGAGAAATACCTTTATAACGAGCCTGCAAAAAATCTTTCATTTCTGCGATTGCATCGTGATCTTTCATAAGATCATTTTGCGCAAGCATTCCCATGCTGCGAAATGTACAGAAAGCCCCTTGGCAAGTACCCATCCCCATTCTTGTCTTACGACGAATATCGCTGAGCGTATAATCAGAAGCCGTATCCGTGGTTGTTACCATTTCTTCGATTTCAGCCATCGTTACATTTTCGCATTCACAAACGATTTCTCGTTTCAAAGGTTCCGCTTCCATACGTTGGATAACCTTTTTAAATTTCTGCTGTCCTAAACGGGAAGCGGCAAGCTTAACACCGAAGGACGGGAAATATTTGCGTGCTTTTTTGATATCAACTGCATCAATATCCGGCACAAGTTCTTCTTCTGCTGTACGACAAACCGTCGTGTTATTGATATATCTACAGACGAGATCCGCCATTTTTTCAGCCATTAAGCGATAGGTCGTAAACTTACCACCACAAATACTAGCAAACCCTCTAAGTCCATCATGTTCATGATCCAGAATGACGAACCCACGCGATACACCACGCCCTTTCGCATCGGCATCTGCTGTATAAAGCGGTCTAGATCCACAAAATGCACGCAGAATACGGAACCCACGAAGGTCTTCAAAGGTAAGTTCCCCAATACGCAACAAGTATTCAACTTCAGCAGTTGTTACTTGTGTATCTTCGGGAGAGTCAACAGCCCTAGACGTTGTCCCAAGAATCGTAATCGAGCCATGTGGTACAAAAATATCACCATCAGATGATTTATGTAAACGATTGACAATACGACTTGTAATACGGTGGTTAAAAGCGATCAATGTACCGCGGTCTGGCTGTACATTGACTGGAATATTGCTAAATCCAGCAACTTTTCCAGCCCAAGGACCAGCAGCATTCACGACAAAGTCACATTCGATATCGTATTTTTGTTTAGTAAAATAGTCTTGTACCGTAACACTGGTTACCTGCCCATTGGAAGAATTCACACGAATAACTTCCGTATACGTTTTAACACGACCACCGTAACGCTTGGCAGAGTCAATATTCTGCCAAGCCATACGGAACCCATCGATAGCGGCATCCGGTACACGATATACAGCTTGTGCACGATGTGTTAAGTTTGGCTCCAAATGCCATGCTTCCATCGGATCAAGCTGGATTGCTGGCAAATTGATCTTTTTACAGGCCTCTACCCATTCTTTTTCATAAGCAGGATCATCTTCTGGTAAACGCACAAAGAAACCTTCTGTCGCTTCAACACAATGTTTACCAATCCTACGCAGAATCATATTCTCCTCAATACATTCGCGCCCTGCTTCCGAATCCTTTACTGCATAGCGTCCGCCGCTGTGCAGTAAACCATGATAACGAGAGCTTGAGCCATTCACCATATCACGCATTTCAAGAAGCATTGTATCTACGCCGCGCATTGCCAAGTCACGAAGTATTCCTACACCAGTGGCTCCGCCACCAATTACAATTACGGTCGCCTTTTCCATATTTCGTCCTCCTCATAGTGTTAAGGTTCCTGTTTATATTTAAATGTTATAAATTGACTGAAAAAATTATACCATTCGGCTAAAATTTTCTATAGCAGAAAAGCTCTATTTTTTGTAGGAATTTAGCACTTTATAAATGTAGGTATTTTTCCTACAAAAATCAGACTATATCTGCTATCCTTATTTTTTAAAAATAAGGATAATGTATATGAAGACTTATTATAAATAAGCATATATTAGACACCAAAAAACGTCCGATATATCAAAAGGTAAAAATGGGAAAGAGGTTTTTTAATGTTAGGAGCTATTTGGGATTTCTTCAAAACTGGTGCAAATATTACACCGATCAAAAACCCATCTGAAATCAAAACAAAGTTTAACAAAATGCGGTGGCAGGTATTCGGTTCAATTACAATCGGATACGGTTTATTCTATGTACTCCGTCTTAATTTTTCAGTAATTAAAAATCAGCTGCTTACTTTAGGCATCCTTGATGCGCAGCAGCTCGGCATTATGGGTTCCGCTTTGTTTATCACCTATGGTCTTGGTAAGTTTACCAACAGTTTTTTGGCGGATCGATTCAATAATAAACGGTTCTTTGCTTTTGGGTTGTTTATGTCTGCGGCGGCCAGCACGGCGATGGGATTTTGCAGCAGCTTTACACCTCTCGTTGTACTCTGGGGTATAAACGGCTGGTTCCAGTCGTTTGGAGCTGGTCCTTGCATCGTCGCTTTAAACCAATGGTTTACTAACAAAGAACGCGGTACATATTATGGTGTTTGGTTTACCAGCCATAATCTTGGAGCAGCCTTTACGTATGTCGTTACAGCCGTTTTAGTAACTTCCTATAGCTGGCAGATGGGCTTTATCGTTCCGGGGATTGTATGTATGTTTGGTTCGGCAGTAATCCTTCTTTGCATGCATGATCGTCCAGAAACAAATGGACTGCCGAATGTTGAAATATACAAAGGCGACGTAGCTCCAGAAGAGATTAAGACTGACAAATCCGTTGCTCAGCTCCAATGGGAAGTTGTTAAAAATCCGGCAGTTTGGATTCTTGGACTCTCCAGCCTTTGCTGCTATATCACTCGTTATGCAATTGAAAGCTGGGGTATCATCTATTTGACAGCGGAAAAAGGCTATTCGACGCTTGGAGCTGGTAGTGTTCTCGGCGTCATGCAGGTTGCTGGCATCTTTGGTGCTATGACATGCGGATTGGTATCTGATAAATTTTTTAATCACAAACGCAACAAGCCAGCTTTGATCTATGGTATTTTATATACCGTAGCGGTTATGCTTTTCCTTTGGGCTCCACCAAGCTTTGCCATGGATATGTTCAGCCTTTCTTTATATGGATGGGTAATGGGTGCGCTTGTTTGTTACCTCGGCGGTCTGATGGCTGTTGACATCGTGCCAAAACGTGCTACGGGTGCGGCTATGGGGATGATCGGGCTTCTCAGTTATGCTGGTGCAGCGATCCAGGAAGGCATCAGTGGTTACTTAATCAATTCAAATATGACAATTGTGGATGGTCAAAAAATTTATGACTTCACTACAGCCAGTGAATTTTGGGTTGGAGCAGCCGTTGTTTCCTGCTTACTGGCATTATTAGTATGGAATGCAAAACCAAAAGAAATCGTGTAAATTATCCATTTTTATAAAAAACGGACAGCGAAAGCTGACCGTTTTTTTGTATGCTAAGAAACTATTAAGAAATATGCACCTATGAATTTTTCGTGTTTTCCAGTATTTCATGGGCAAAATTAAAGATAAAAACGTCAAAACAAAAGCAAACAGATGCTTTTACCGTATATTTTTGTTATACTAGTCCTAATCGTATGTTATCGGATTATAATAATTACGCAGACTTTGCACATCAATTAGGAAAGGAATTTTTCAGAATATGGCACATCGACAATTTTCCCTCGTTGTAATCAGTTTTATGTGTTTATTTATTTTATCGGGATGTGGTAGGCCTCCGTCTGAAGAGTATATTGATTTTAATAAAACCCAATCAATGGTACAAGACGATATACCTGTGGATAATGGGCAGCGACCATTGGTTATTGCACTGGCAGCTGTGATTTCACCTAAAGATACGATTGATTGCTATCGTATCCTTGCCCAGCGAATCTCAGCGGTTACCGGTCATCCGACTGTATTGATTCAGCGCAAGACCTATGTGGAAGTTAATAAACTTCTGTCAAATGGAGAAGCGGATATGGCTTTTCTTTCCACGGGATCCTACGTGTCTTACAAGGGTTTATACGACATTGAAATATTGGCTATGGCAGCATTGGATGATGAAATTGTATACCGTCCCTATATAATTGTTAACAAAGACAGCAATATATATTCTTTTGAGGATTTGGCCGGTAAGACCTTTGCTTTTACCGATCCCTTAAGTTTTTCTGGGCATTTGATCATTGAGGATATACTTCGTTCGCAAGGAACAAACTCTGAACGATACTTTAAACGATATTTTTATACCTATAATCATGATAAATCCATTTGGGCCGTTGCCCATCATGTTGCGGATGCAGCGAGCATTGATAGCCAAATCTACGACTATGCTAAAAGTAAAAACCCTGAGATTACGAACAACATTCGAATTATCTCAGTGCTTGATCCAGCTCCGACGGGACCTGTCGTCGTGCGCAAGGATCTTCCCTACGAGCAAATTGAACAACTACGACAAATATTTTTGGAAATGAATCAAGACCCCGATACGGCACAAGCGATGAAAAAACTGATGATAGACCGCTTTATTCCACCACAACCAGAACGCTATATTCCATTGAAGAAAATTTATGATCGGACTACTATATAGTTATGAAAATAAAAATTGCTAAATTTAGAGAAAAGATCAATCGTTTTAGTTTATATTACAAAATCAATATTTTGGTCATTGGAATGATTGTGTTGTCGGGGATTGTCATTAGCATAATAATGTTAAACGCTACTTCGCATCTTTTGGGAACGCAACTTGACAAGCGTGGCATTGACATTGGCAATTCCATTGCGGCTCTGAGCAGTAATGATATTTTACTTGAAGATTATTTTGATATTTCCGATCGGCTAAATAAAACCAAGAATAATAATCCAGAGGTTCGTTATATACTTATCACGGATTCGGCAGGTAGAATTCTTGCCAGTACCTTTGGAAACAGCCTGCCAAAAGGACTTGCAAGTGTTCGGTTACCCGTAGCCGAAGAACTGTCTATTCAGGATGGCAATGAGCTTTGGATTAAGAGCTTACAAAGCAGCGAAGGCGAGATTCGAGAAATTCTATTTCCCATTGAAGAAGGTAATATCGGTTTTGTTCGGATAGGTTTGTCAGAAAAGATTATGCAGGGGCTGCTGGCACAAAATATCAAGGAAATTATTTTAACTGTATTATTCGTTAGCCTTTTGGCGGCGATTGGCGCAACGCGCCTTTCTTACTTGATCGTGAAACCGTTGCGCGTGCTGCTGGAATCGGCCCACCGGATACAGCAAGGTGATTATAATGTGCGGATAAAGGGTCAAAATGCCGATGAAATTGGCAACTTGGCACGGGCCTTTAACGCAATGGCACACAGCTTACGAAAAAAGAACCGAGAAAATTATCGTTTACTAAAAGAAGTACAGTCCAAAGAAGAAATGCGAGTATCTCTGATACGTAACCTCTTTACGGTTCAGGAAGATGAACAGCGTCGTTTATCGCGGGAACTACATGATGAAACAGGACAATGTATGGCATCATTGCTGGCTTATATAAAAGTCCTACATTCAAAAATGACCACCTCAGAACAAAAAAAGCTATTAGCCGATGCTCGCACCGTCACAGTAAATGTTCTGGAACGAATCAGAATAATGGCTGTGGAATTGCGACCGCCAGAATTAGATTATCTCGGTGTTGTTGCGGCTATGGAAAAATATATCACAAATTTCAATAACCAAAATTCACTAAACGTCGAGTTTACCCCACCCCTGGAGAAGTTGAATATGTCAAATAATACTGCTGTCTCCTTATATCGTATTCTGCAAGAAAGCATGACAAATATTCTCTTGCATGCCAAAGCACAGCATGTAGATGTCATGATAACGAAGGTTGACAACAGTATTTGTATGCAAATCCAAGATGATGGTCAGGGTATGGAAGAAAATGCGTTGGAAATTGCCCGTGGTAATAATCGCTTGGGTTTATTTGGTATGCAGGAGCGGGCTGAGCTGCTTGGTGGCGTCCTAAGCATTGACTCTACACCTGGTAAAGGGACTAGAATTACTGTTATATTACCGATTGGAAGTGAAGAATGTTGAAAAAGCTGAGAATTATATTAGCAGATGATCATGCCGTGCTGCGCACTGGTCTGAAACTCCTACTGGATAACGAAGCGGATTTTACAGTTGTTGGTGAGGCAGCAAACGGTTATGAAGTTCTTGCTCTATTAGAACATACAGAAGCCGACGTCCTGATTTTAGATCTTTCCATGCCAATTATGAGCGGATTAGAATGCTTAAAGGAAATAAAAAAATTGCAACTTCCTATTAAAATTCTCGTGCTCACAATGTATCAGGATGATCATTATATAAAAGAAGCAATGCAGTTTAGGAGCCGGTGGCTATTTGGCGAAGAACTCGATTGACACGGAACTCTTTGAAGCTTTACGGACCGTTGCAAAGGGAGCACGCTATCTAAGTGAACAAGATACTCAAATTCTACTTGATAAACTCTTTAATAATCCGGAAGCTCTACTCGATAATCAACCGTTTTTTTTGAGCAAACGGGAAAAAGAAGTTTTTGAGCTGCTTGTTCGTGGTTACTCATTAGGAGTAATAGCAAATATGCTGTACTTGAGCATCAAGACGGTCAGTACCTATAAGACCAGACTGATGTTAAAACTCAATTGTAAGCAAAAAAGTGAGCTGGTTGACTATGCGTTAAAGCACAAAATGTTATTACCAAAACCTGATGATTTATAAATGACTTGGTTCCATATTCTCACTTAATTATTCGAAATTACATTTTCCGTAAGCAGCGACTGCTTTCTGAATAATTTTCAACCCATTAGATAACCGCTATCCTAAAATAAGTCTCCTATGAATTTTATTTTATCATAGAAGACTTATTTAGGATTAACTTATAGACTTGTTTTTCACAGTTTTATATTCTATACAATTATAAGCAACGATACTTATATAGTGAGATCATCAAATACTTCACTCCGGCTCGAAGTTGTTTTACTCTTGTTGGTACTATTCCACGTGACACTAGCAGCATTGATTTCACTACATTAATAAGTACTAAAAAAATTACTTCCACTTTTTTTCTAAAACCTTTTCAACAAATATCTTTGCAATCATAGGATCAAACTGTGTGCCGGAACATTTTTTTATTTCGTCTATGGCATCTTTTTCACTTAATACTATACCATAAGCTCTATGAGTAGTCATGGCATCAAAAGCATCAGCAATACCAATAATCCTGGACTGTATTGAGATTTTTTCACCTTTAAGCCCTCTCGGATATCCTTTACCATCCCATCTTTCTTGATGCTCAAGAACATAATCAGCTATTTCGGAAAATTCATGAACTGAGCTTAATATACGATACCCTATTTCAGGATGTCTTTTCATTTCAGTCCATTCGTCATTATTTAATTTTTGAGGCTTGTTAAGAATTTTTTCCGTAATACCTATTTTCCCTATATCATGCATAAGTCCAGCTGTTCTAATCTTATTGACATCGTCTTTGTCAAAATTCATTTTGGTTGCAATATCTTCACAAAGTTTACTGACTCTATTCGAGTGTAGCATCTCTCTATTGTTTTTTTCATACAGCGTATTTATAATCAGATCTACAGTTGTACTCCTCGTACTTGAGCTTTCATAAACTTTATGTTTATACATATGGTCTTCAGCCTTTTTGAATATCTCTTGAATATTTTCTTTCCCATTCGTTTTTGTTGCATAACCAAAGGAAATAGAAATAGTAAGAGCACTTACTTTTTCTTTTGCTGCCCGCTCCCATATCCGTTTTATAACCATCTTTGCTTCAAAACCAGTCGTTTTAGGCAATATAATAACAAATTCATCGCCACCAAGTCTGGCAATAATATCATTAGCCCGGCAGCTGTTCTCGATCGCTTCTGTCACTTTTCTAAGTAATTCATCCCCCATAGCATGTCCGAAGGAGTCATTGACCAGCTTTAACCCATTTACATCACCCATGGCAATGGTCAACGGAAGATTGCTTTTTGTATCCAGTCGCTTTAATTCTTCTTCGTAAAATCTGCGATTATATAGCCCCGTAAGTTGATCATGGAAACCTAAATATGAATTTTTTTTGTTTTGAACTACCAAATCTTTATTAACAATCACCAGCTCTGCA
>Ga0302155_10003535_pt1 | contig 10093 bp, 9 predicted proteins | sample I_Bog_N3_1_FD_193508 | JGI IMG/M metagenome (GOLD analysis project Ga0302155, IMG submission 193508) | Peat permafrost microbial communities from Stordalen Mire near Abisko, Sweden - I_Bog_N3_1 | ecosystem: Environmental > Terrestrial > Soil > Wetlands > Peat | place: Sweden: Abisko, Stordalen...
GAGCGGGTCTTGGGCAATGAAATCCATACGGTGGTGAAAGTCGGCGGAGAACTGTCCAACAACAAGGGCATCAATCGCCAGGGCGGTGGTTTGACGGCGCCAGCATTGACTGCCAAGGATATGGACGATATCAAGACGGCCATGAGCTTTCAGTCTGATTATGTGGCGGTATCCTTTCCCAAGAATGCGACCGACATGGAAATGGCGCGTCAGCTCTGCAATGTTGCTGCCGAACCATATGGCCATAAACCGATGATGATCGCCAAGATTGAGCGTGCCGAAGCCATTCCGTTGTTGCAGGAAATTCTCGATGCTTCCGACGGCATCATGGTTGCACGCGGCGACCTGGCAGTTGAAGTCGGCAATGCTGCCGTGCCGGGTTTGCAAAAGCGCATGATCAAGATGGCGCGGGCCTCCAACAAGCTGGCCATTACCGCGACCCAGATGATGGAGTCTATGATCGTCAATGCCGTGCCCACGCGCGCAGAAGTCTCGGACGTGGCCAATGCCGTGCTCGATGGTACCGATGCCGTGATGACTTCGGCCGAGACTGCCTCCGGCAAATACCCGGTGGAAACCATTGAAGCCATGTCGTCCATCTGTCAGGCGGCGGAAGAATCTGAAGACTGCAAGCTTGATGCTGATTTTCTGAATCTGCAATTTACACGAATTGATCAATCGATTGCCTATGGCGCTTTGTTTACCGCTCACCATTTGGGGGTCAAAGCAATTGTGGCGCTCACTGAGTCAGGTTCTACCGCGTTGTGGATGAGCCGGCACAATATCGATATACCTATTTTTGCCATTACCCCGAATGCGGCAACGCGCCAGAAGGCCGCGTTGTTTCGCAATGTACGTACGTTTGAGCTGGCGCAGTCGACTGACACCGAAGTGGTGTTGAAAGGCGTGCAGGATTTGCTGCTGGCGCAAGGCGTAGTCCAAAAAGGGGACTTGATTGTCGTGACCTGGGGCGAGCCGATTGGACAGGTTGGCGGCACCAATGCCTTGAAGATTCTCAAGGTTGGCGAGTACTGATTTTTATTGTTCTGGAGTTTTATCATGCCTCTCGTATCCATGCGCCAATTGCTGGACCATGCCGCCGAAAACGGCTATGGCCTGCCGGCATTCAACGTCAATAACCTTGAGCAGGTTACTGCGATCATGCAGGCTGCCGATGAAGTCGGTTCGCCGGTGATCATGCAAGCTTCCGCCGGTGCCCGCAAATATGCCGGCGAAGCCTTCCTGCGCCATCTGATTGAAGCGGCGGTCGAAGCCTATCCACATATCCCGGTGGTCATGCATCAGGATCATGGCCAGTCGCCCGCAGTCTGCATGGCGGCAATCAAGTCCGGTTTTACTTCGGTGATGATGGATGGTTCGCTCATGGAAGATGGCAAGTCGGTGGCCAGCTATGAATACAACGTCGAAGTCTCGCGCAAGGTGGTGGAGTTTTCGCATGCCATCGGCGTGACGGTGGAGGCCGAACTGGGCGTGCTCGGCTCGCTGGAAACCATGATGGGTGACAAGGAAGACGGTCATGGTGCTGACGGCAAGATGACGCGCGAACAGTTGTTGACCGACGTTGCTCAGGCGGCCGACTTCGTCAAGCTGACCCAATGCGATGCGCTGGCAATCGCCATCGGCACCTCACATGGTGCCTACAAGTTTTCGCGCAAGCCTACCGGCGATATCCTGGCAATTGATCGCATCAAGGAAATTCACGCTCGCATTCCCAACACCCATCTGGTGATGCACGGATCGTCTTCGGTGCCGCAGGAACTGCTGGCGGAAATTCGTCAGTTCGGTGGCGACATGAAGGAAACCTATGGCGTGCCGGTGGAAGAAATCCAGGAAGGGATCAAACACGGCGTGCGCAAGATCAACATCGACACCGATATTCGTCTGGCGATGACTGGTGCCATTCGTCGTTACCTGATTGAAAATCCCACCAAGTTCGACCCGCGCGATTATCTCAAGCCGGCGCGTGAAGCGGCCAAGCTGGTGTGCAAGGCGCGGTTCCTGTCATTCGGATGCGAAGGACAGGCCGGCAAGATCAGACCAATCGCGCTGGAAAAAATTGCCGAGAAGTACAAGAAAGGCGAGCTTTCGCAAATCGTGCAGTAAGCAATCAGGCGCCACATGCAACCGGGAACTGACATTCCCGGTTTTTTGACTTTAAAGGTGGGTGGAACACGGCGGCAGCGCCGGCCCCGATAGCCCCCTCAGAACGACCGGAATGAATATGACCAGCCTCTATAAAACCTCCATCACTTCGCTGCCTTTGCTCGGTAATGGCAAGGTACGCGACAACTACGCCGTGGGCGACGACAAGCTATTGATTGTCACCACAGATCGTCTGTCGGCCTTCGACGTGATCATGAATGAGCCGATTCCGGGTAAAGGTAAAGTGTTGAATCAAATGTCGGATTTCTGGTTCGAAAAGCTCGGTCACATCGTTCCTAATCACCTCACCGGGATTGCCCCGGAAACCGTGGTGGCCGCCAATGAAATCGAGCAGGTGCGTGGCCGTGCGGTAGTGGCAAAACGACTCAAGCCGATTCTGGTTGAGGCTGTGGTGCGCGGCTATATCATTGGTTCAGGCTGGAAAGATTATCAGGATAGCGGCGCCATTTGCGGCATTGCGTTGCCACCGGGATTGCAGCAGGCAGCCAAGCTGGCACAACCGATTTTTACGCCGGCGGCCAAGGCTGAATTAGGCGAGCATGATGAAAACATCAGCTTCGCCGACATGGAGCAGCGTATCGGTAGCGATCTGGCCAGGCAAATGCGTGACATCAGCATCGCCCTATACCAGAGCGCAGCCGACTATGCCGCTACGCGTGGCATCATCATTGCCGATACCAAGTTTGAATTCGGTCTCGACGACAATGGCGTATTGCATCTCATGGATGAAGTGCTTACAGCGGACTCCTCGCGCTTCTGGCCAGCCGATAGCTACCAGGTCGGCATGTCGCCGCCATCGTTCGACAAGCAATTTGTGCGCGATTACCTGGAAACCGTGACAAGCTGGAAGAAAACACCGCCAGCGCCGGCCTTGCCAGCAGAAGTGATCGAAAAAACCGGCGCCAAGTACCGTGAAGCGCTGGAACGCCTGACCGGCAACAGCTTGCAAGATTGAGGAAGAGCATGAGCGAGATGAATGCACAGACGCCGGTCATCGGCGTGGTCATGGGATCGTCCTCCGATTGGGACGTGATGCAGCATGCCGTGGCGATCCTCAAGGAATTTGGAATTGCCCATGAGGCCCAGGTCGTCTCGGCCCATCGCATGCCAGACCAGATGTTTGCCTATGCCGAACAAGCACGTTCGCGCGGTTTGCGCGCCATCATTGCCGGCGCGGGTGGGGCTGCCCATTTGCCAGGTATGATCGCGGCCAAAACCATTGTGCCTGTGCTGGGTGTTCCGGTGCCGTCCAAGTATCTGCGCGGGGAAGATTCCTTGCTGTCGATTGTGCAGATGCCTAAAGGCATTCCAGTGGCCACCTATGCCATTGGCGAAGCAGGTGCTGCCAATGCCGCCTTGTCTGCCATTGCCATGCTGGCTACCACCGATGAGATCCTGGCGGTTCGGCTGGAAGCCTATCGGGTCAAGCAGACCCAGGCTGCCCTGGATATGAAGTTGCCGTTATGAATCAAAAGCAGTTCCCTTTGAAGGCTGCCGTCGCGGTTTGCATGCCAACCACCACACCGCCGACCTGGCTGGGTGTGATGGGCGGTGGTCAGCTTGGACGAATGTTCGCGCATGCGGCGCAGGCCATGGGTTTCAAGGTCGCGGTACTGGAGCAGGAAGCGGATTGTCCGGCCGGCCAGGTGGCCGATCATCTGATTGCCACTTCCTATACTGACGCACAAGGCCTGTCACAACTTGGTACTTTGTGCCAAGCGGTGACAACCGAGTTCGAGAATGTTTCCGCCGACAGTTTAAAAACCTTGGCTATCACCACTTATGTCGCGCCGTCTGCGGCAGGGGTATCGATCGCCCAGGACAGGATTGCCGAGAAAGATTTTTTTGTCACCAGCAGTGCATCCTCCGGGGTGCCGCCAGCGCCGCACAAGACGATTGCCTGTGAGGCAGATATCGTGTCGGTTAGCGCCGATCTGTTGCCGGGCATTTTGAAAACCGTGCGCATGGGTTACGACGGCAAGGGGCAGGTGCGTGTACGCAGTATCGCCGACGTACAGGCGGCGTTTGCTGACATGGGTGGCGTGCCTTGCCTGCTGGAAAAAATGCTGCCGCTGGCCTATGAAGTTTCCGTGCTGGTCGCACGTGGCGCCGATGGGGAAGCGGTGGTCTATCCGATTGCCGAGAACGTTCATCGTGACGGCATCTTGTTTACCACCACAGTGCCATCCGAGCATGTCTCGCCGGCAGTGGCCAAGCAGGCTCAGGAAGCGGCGCTGGCACTCATTGCAGGACTGGATTACGTCGGTGTGCTGTGCATAGAATTTTTCGTCCTCACTGACGGTACGCTGGTCGTCAATGAGATGGCACCGCGCCCGCATAACAGCGGTCACTACACGATCGATGCTTGCGTCACCAGCCAGTTTGAGCAGCAAGTGCGGGCCATGGCGCACCTGCCCTTGGGAGAGGTACGGCAGCATTCGGCAGCCGTGATGCTCAACATCCTTGGTGACGTCTGGTACGAAGGACAGAGTGACGCGCAGCGCGAACCGGCCTGGGACAAGATTCTGGCTTTGCCGGGTGCACATTTGCATTTGTATGGCAAGGCTCAGGCGCGGCGTGCGCGCAAGATGGGGCATATCACTTTCGTTGCGGCAAGCATGCCCGCCGCACAGGCGCAATTGGCCGCCGCATGCGCTATCTTGGGTATTACCTCGTAAGGGCTGGCAATGATGGCGATCGACATGGCGGCAGTCAGACTGGCTGCACGCAAGCTGGAGCAGGGCAAGTTGGTGGCGTTTCCTACCGAGACAGTCTATGGCCTTGGCGGTGATGCCGAAAATGCTGCTGCAATCGCCGATATTTACGCCGCAAAGGGCCGCCCGGCCAATCATCCCGTCATCGTGCATATCGCGCCTGAGGCGGACATCGCTTATTGGGCTGCGGTCGTGCCGGCGCAAGCGCAGTTGTTGATCAAGGCATTCTGGCCTGGGCCGCTGACTTTGATACTTAAACGTGCGGCACACATTCCGGCTGCGGCTTCGGGGGGGCAGGATTCGATCGGCGTACGTTGCCCTTCACATCCCGTGGCGCAAGCCTTGTTACGTGAATTTAAAAACGGCCAAGGTGGCATCGCGGGACCCTCCGCCAACAAATTCGGCCATGTCAGTCCGACCACGGCGCAGCATGTGCGCGACGAATTCGGCGATGCTGGCGAGAGCTTGCTCGATTACATCCTTGACGGTGGTCAGAGTGAGGTCGGTATTGAGTCCACTATTCTGGACTTGTCGCGCGTGGATACGCACGGAGTGGTGTTACTGCGTCCGGGACAGATTAGTGTCGACCAGATTGCCGCTGTCCTTGGAATGGCGCCCAAGGCACCCGATAGTGCAGCGCCACGCGCCTCCGGTACCCTTGATGCGCATTATGCACCGCACACCCCTGTTGCGCTGGTGGCCGCCGAGCAGTTGTCGCTGCTATTGCCTCAATTGGCGGTGCGCGGTTATCGAGCCGCGCTGATGCAACGTCTGGCGCGCGTGACAGACCTGGCTGATGTCATGCTTATGAAGACAAACCCCGAACACTATGCGCACGATCTGTACGCGGCCTTGCGTACGCTGGATCAATGTGGCGCAGATGTGATTTTGGTGGAAGCACTACCCAATACCTCTGATTGGCAAGGTATCAACGATCGCCTACGACGCGCGGCATTTGATTCCTCCGGAATTTTGGCGCGTCTGCTCGGTCATGCGGGCGATTAAATTTTCAGTGCGAACCTATGGCAGATGATGTCATACGTGTCTTGCGCCATGTTTTTCAGAACGTTCTCAATACACGTTCATCGCTCATTCTCACTGGCAAGCGCAGCTTGCTCAAGCAGTGGGACTGCTACATAAAATTGCGCCGATTTTCTTGTTAGATTATTTGCTGCCAAGCACGTACCAGGCACACTGGTTTAGCGACCTGACGTGCTTTTTTTTACACGTAAATATCGCAGCCGCTGAAATTTTGGACAGTTGCTAAAAAAATACACGCCTATACAAGGGAATGCAAAGCTGGCATAGTATGTCTAAAGAATAGCACGCACGTTCTTTTTGCTTGTAAAAGCTTGACGCAAAACCAGTAATTTTTGTATCAGGTGCACATAAAAATAAGCAGGCAAAAATACCTGACTGACGACACGATCGGTCGGGAGATATTTATAAAATTGGGGCACGGCCCTTCATACATGGAGACAAAACATGAACAACGCATCTACTTTTTTGCCAAAAATCGCTGCACTGGCCGTATTGGCTGCTTGTGCCGCACCGGTGATGGCGCAAACCGCCGGAGACAATATTGTCAGCGCCGGCTGGTTTCACATTGTGCCGCAGGATTCCAGCAGTGGCATTACTGGTAGCTCGACAATCCCTACTGCTCACTCATCGGTGAGTAACGGCAACACGCTTGGTTTGGCAGTGACGCATTTCTTTACTGACAATATTGGCGTCACGCTTGATGGCGGTATCCCGCCAGAATTCACTTTGTATGGCAAAGGTTCCTTGACCTCTTACGGCGAAATCGGCAACGCCAAGCAATGGAGCCCGGCGATTGTTGCCAAGTATTTCTTCGGGAATGCGCAAGACAAGTTCCGTCCCTTCGTTGGTGCCGGCTTGTCATATGTCACGTATTCGGATGTGCACCTGTCTTCTGGCTTTCAAGGTTTTGCTTCTGGCGCGACTGTTAATCCATTGTTCGCAGGCGGTACGGCAACGGCTTCACTGAGCTCTTCCGTTGCGCCTGTGATCTCTGCCGGTATGATTTATAACGTGTCTGACAGATTATCGATTGGCCTGTCGGTGTCGTACCTCAAGTTCCACACGGATGCTACGATCAATGCTACGCCGACTGCCATTGCCCAGCCCTATCTGGGTTCGTCGCTGACGTACAAAACGACCATCGATATCAATCCGATCGTCAGTTTTATATCGGTTGGCTACAAATTCTAAAATCTTCTGCTGTAATAAAAAAGCGCCCTTCGGGACTTGTACCCTAAAGATACATACGATGTAAGTGATTGTGCGTAAGTGCCTGTTAGGGTTGACTTTTATTGATTAGAAAATGCGATGCATAAATACATCGCAATGCATCGTAACTCCAAGCGCTGACGTTATCGTCAGCGTTTTTTTATGGGGGTTTGGGCATGGCGTCGCCCAGTACCTTGCGAATAGCACGAGAAAAGCCCACCTCGAACAATGTCCGGCCGCGTTCGTTGACGATTTCGCCGTGGCTACCTTCCTTCAAGCCTCGTTCTTCAAGGTAACTGGCCGACACCGCTTTTTGCAAAGCTTCGCGCTCAGACGGTGTCAATTGGTCGGAGAGGGTAAGCACAGCGACCGGCTGTGCTCCTGGAACCGCAGAGATGGTCGCGCCTAGAGGACGCCGGTCTACGGTCACCTGTGTATTAGCTTTCAGCACGTTGAGCTGCGCTTTGAGCTTGTCGCGCTCGGTGACGATGGCCTGCATGATGGAACGAATGGCCGGATCGTCGATGCGCATCAGGTACTCATGGCTCGCCAGAGTTTTAGGCGGCTTGGGCGCGGCGGGGCCCGCATAGGCGGCCCAGGCTTCGATCAGCGCCCGGTAGTCAGCAGACGGGGCGTTATAGAGGGCTCTGCCTTTAAGAATGCCTTCGCCTTCAGCCAAGCGGCCAATGACCGGCAGCGAGAAGTCGCGTGAGCCAACTGCGTGCTGCCTACGGCAAAGCTCATTCATCTTGGTCAGGTTCGCGCGCCGGTTTGAGCGTCCGCCCTTTTCAAGCAGCGACACCAACACGTCGTCAGGGTGAATCTCCGTCATGTCCCTCATCCTTCAACTACAGTCAGAGACCATTGCCCCGTGGGGGACGCCTTGCTGGGTCGAGCTGCGGGCAGCAGCGAGGAGAGGTCCGTGCCGAAGTGCTGACTGAGGCTCGCGCCGGCGTCCATTAGGCTAATGACTTCCCGCTGACCCAGCGCGGGATTCGCGGGGTTCATCTGCTGCGCAAGTCGCCGCATGAAGGCGTTACCTGCGAGCAGTTGCTCATGTTCGCTAAGAAGCATAAACACGGGTGGCAGGTCGTCGCGGTAGAGCACGCCATCGAGCAACTGGCTGCGGCGGAAGACCGCCTTGCCGGGCTCCAGGTCGGGGTAGATCTCGACGTTTTCGCAGACCCCGGACAATTGAAGCAGCTCCGACCCTGTCGCCTCGAAGGCGACCTTCACGTCAGCCAGTTCGCCGGCCGTGACCAGTTGCGTGCCATCGCCCTGCTGGCCTTCAAGTGCTGCCTTACAACGTTCGATGAGGCGCCAGCAGGCCACCAAGTCTTCGGCCAGGTCGCTGAAACGCTTCATCGCGCTTTCCCATACCCGTTCGGCCTGCCGGTAGGTATCCGGGCGTGAGAACGGCTGCCCCACGTCCTCCGCATCCGCCTTCTGCTTCTTCAACCCCTGTAACTCCTGCTCGCGTACAAGGCAGGAGTTGCGTGCCTCGTCGAAGTGATAGGCCAGCATGTTGAAGTGGGCGGTTAGCGCAGGCAGGTGGTGCGGCTCAGTCACGAACCAGCGGCAACGTACACAGTTGCGACTGCCGCCGGGAACTGGTCCATATTTAAGAACAGAAGTCGAACCGCGGTTAGTCCCGCCGTTGTAGCAGCCGCCCACTGCGCCGTTTCCCTCCACCTCACTGGTATTGCCGCCAACGAGGCACAGCCCATGGTGCATCGGCATCCAGCCCACAGGGTTACGCGCGGCCGGATGCTGTGGAATGGCCGCGGCAAGGCTGGGGACGCTGTTACAGATGGCTTTCTGCAGCAATTCGTCGTGAGCGGTGTTTGCCACATAAAAAAACTGATGCTCGACGATATAGACACTTTCAAGGTTCGTGCAATGTTCAGGCTGGAGCAACCGGATCTGCCACGTACAAGGTTCTAGAGGACCTAAGTTCGCTTCTCTAGGATATGGCGCTATTGATGCGAATAGTCAGTCAGTTGGCTTTGATTCTTAGCCTATTCGAAACAACCAAAGACCGTGCTGCGTCTTACATGACATGCATTATTATGGAATAACTTCAGAAACATAGAGAAACGAAAAAGCCCCTGCAAGAAGGGCTTGGAGGACTTCCGGAGGCTAATCCACCCTAACTATGTATTGACTGTTGGGGGGAATATTCTGTTGGCGCTTTTTTTTTGCTCAAAAATAGGGGCGGTATAGACTGCTTAAGACCCAGTTTTCGTGAAACGGCCATCGTGATATACCAGCGCCGCTTGCGGTGAGACTTCACAATGCTCGACTTCACCGACAAAAATGACATGGTCACCTTCAGGATAACGACTGCGGTTGTGACACTCAAACCAGGCAGAGACACCTTTCAATACTGGCTGTCCGGTGCGTGACAGCACATATTCGATGTCAGCAAAACGATCTCCCGATTTACGCGCAAATTGCTCTGCCAATGCCGTCTGTTCGGCACCAAGAATATTGATGACATAGTGGGAATTGCCGGAAAAAGCAGGCATGCTGCTAGATTGTTCAGCAAGGCTCCACAGGACCAGCGGCGGCGTAAGCGAAACCGAGTTAAACGAGCTGGCCGTCAGGCCCAGCAAGCTGCCATCAGCCAGGCGAGTGGTGATGACCGTGACGCCAGTGGCGAATTGTGAGAGTGCTTTGCGAAAATGAGCAGTATCAAAATTATTTGAGGTGGCGCGGGGTGAGCGTGAATGCATCTGAGACCTGTAAGATCGGTACTGACAAAGGGGATATTATGCCCAAAAAAAGAGTCTGGCGTGCTGATGGCTTTGCCAGATGGTGCAATGCGAGCGACGCCGCCAGGCGATTGTTAGGCTTTTGGTCACCGGCAATGGTATAAACACGATTGCAACACCTCCATGTCATCACAAGGGGGCGGTTGCCCAACTCTGAATCAAAACGTAGGA
>Ga0302155_10003538_pt1 | contig 10087 bp, 4 predicted proteins | sample I_Bog_N3_1_FD_193508 | JGI IMG/M metagenome (GOLD analysis project Ga0302155, IMG submission 193508) | Peat permafrost microbial communities from Stordalen Mire near Abisko, Sweden - I_Bog_N3_1 | ecosystem: Environmental > Terrestrial > Soil > Wetlands > Peat | place: Sweden: Abisko, Stordalen...
CTGCGGCAGGTGACGAATAGGTTTCGCGCTATGTGCAAAGGGAAACCAGATACGGTCTTGCAGTCCGAAGCCGGAGTGGCAATCGAGCGCGATACTGAAACGGCGACCGCTCAATTCCTCGCGCACGACGTCGCACAGCGCTTGGGCTTCGGCTTCCATGGGGGCATCGGCGGCACCGCGATACCAGGGCAGGCGGGCGCTGAAACGTTGTCCGCCGAGTAAAAACGGCACTTTTTCCAATGAATCGACCGGGGCATTGCGCATCAGATCGACGCCGCTGGCGTTGCAGCGGGTGTTGTTCCACATACCGGCTGGATTGACCAGCGGCATGAACACCAGGCGTACCGAGCGCAACTGGTGATGCAGCACGTTATCCCATTTGAGGCGGCCCAAGAGGCTGCGCAGAAAGGCCAGCAAAATGCGGGTGCCGATGCGTTCGAGTCCATGCACGCCGCCGAAGAAGCCAACCGCAGGCGCTTGTGGATCATCGCTGCCGATGCTCAGCACATACACGGGAAATGCATGGCCTTTGAAATCCACGCTACAGGCCGTACGCGCCTTGAGCAAGGGTGCGCCGACCTCGATGATGCGTTCCAGTTCGCTCAATTCAGGTAATCTGGGGTCCATGCAACGGCCAGCTCTCTATGGAAATCACAACAAGATCGGGACAATATGCTCCGGCTCATTCTTGCATAGAAATAATTCAGAAAAATGACAAGTGTGTTTATTGCGCATGACATGTGCACGACATGCACTGGAGCGCTTTACAATAGCGAACCTGACCCGCCGCGCGGCGTTGCGCACGGCCAATAAAGCCAGTAGCCGGCGCCGCCGCCTATTTGACAGAGACACGCAACGACATGAGCAACATCAGTTCCTTGGCCGGCCAGCGCGCCGCCACTTCCACCCTGACCGATGTGGCAGGGCTGGTGACCAGCTACTTCAGTCTGCAGCCAGATGCTGCCATGGCAACGCATCAAATCGCTTTTGGCACCTCTGGTCATCGCGGCAATGCCAGTCTGTATAGCTTCAATGAATGGCATGTGCTGGCGATGACGCAAGCCATCTGCGACTATCGCGCCATGCAAGACATCAACGGCCCTCTGTTTCTCGGTATAGATACTCATGCCTTGTCGGCGCCAGCCTATGCCAGCACCCTCGAAGTGCTGGCCGCCAACGGTGTACAGACCATGATTGCGCGCGGCTCGCCCTATACGCCCACACCCGCAGTTTCGCATGCGATCCTGTTGCATAATCGCATGCACCCGTCGGCGCGGGCCGATGGCATTGTCATCACGCCCTCGCATAATCCACCCGACAATGGTGGCTTCAAATACAACACTCCCAATGGCGGTCCGGCCGACACCACTGTCACCAGCTGGATCGAACAGCGCGCCAACGGTTACCTCAGAGATGCTGTGCGTGATGTCAAGCGCATCCCGTTTGACCGTGCGTTGCGCGCGGCCAGCACGCACCGGTACGATTATCTGGATGTCTATGTCAATGATCTGCCCAGTGTCATCGATCTGGCCGTCATTGCCGATGCCGGTATTCGTATCGGTGTTGATCCTTTGGGTGGCGCCGGTGTGCATTACTGGGATGCCATCGCCGAGCGTTTCAAGCTCAAGCTGGAAGTGGTCAACCGCGAAGTCGATCCAAGCTTCCGTTTCGTGCCGCAAGACTGGGATGGGCAAATTCGTATGGACCCTTCTTCAGCGTTTGCCATGAGCGAACTGATTGCCTTGAAAGACCGTTTCGATGTCGCCTTCGCCTGTGACACCGACCATGATCGCCATGGTATCGTCACCCGTAGTGTCGGCCTGATGCCCTCGAATCATTACTTGTCGGCGGCCGTCTCTTACCTGTTTCAGCATCGTCCACAATGGGCGGCGCACATCGGTGTGGGCAAGACACTGGTGAGCAGTCAGATGATTGACAGGGTGGCGGCGCACTTACAGCGCCCATTGCAGGAGATGCCGATCGGTTTCAAATGGTTTGTCGACGGTCTGCAGGATGGCAGTCTGGGATTTGCCTGTGAAGAAAGCGCCGGGGCCTCCTTCTTGCGTTTTGATGGCACTCCCTGGAGCACGGATAAGGACGGCATTACCGCCGCTTTGCTGGCCGCCGAAATGACGGCGCGCAGCGACCGCGACCCCGGACAAATCTATACCGAACTCACGCAGCAACTGGGGCAGCCCTTTAACGGCCGTATTGAAGCGGCCGCCACGCCAGCACAGAAAAAGCAGTTGTCGCGCCTGTCGGCCGATAATGTGAGTTCCACCGAACTGGCCGGCGAGACCATCCGCCAGATTCTGACTACGGCGCCGGCCAACGGCAAAGCCTTTGGCGGGGTCAAGATTGTCAGTGACAATGGCTGGTTCGCGGCCCGTCCGTCGGGTACGGAAGATATCTACAAGATCTATGCAGAAAGCTTTCGCGATCAGAATCACCTCGACAACATCTTTGCCCAAGCGCAAGACATCGTCACCCATGCACTGACGTGCGCAGACTGAGACCTTCTCAGCGCTACCGAGCGCGACTGAATTCTGCTCGGTAGCATTTTTAAAGTAACAAAACTACATTTACTACATCGACATTTTTTACTTCATTCGGGAGTAATTTCTCTTAAGTTGCGCCATTTCCTCGAAATATATGGAAATAAATCCTGCTCTGTGACAGAATCGCCTCAAAATATAGTAAAACTACATAAAGTGGCGCGATAGTGTTTTTGTTTTGCTAAGCTTGCCGTTGCATCGATGGCCGGAAGTAATCGCGCTCAGTTACAGGTATACAGAGGAGACGCTGCATGAAATTTTCCAACCTGCGCATTGGTCATCGCTTGTCGCTTTGCTTCGGCGTCATTCTGGTGCTGATGGCGGCCGTCACAGCGCTGGCCGGATGGTCCAGTCATCGCGCTCAACAGCAACTGGCGCAGACCTTGCGCCACAGCAATGATAAAGTGGAAATTGCCGCTCGTTTGCGCCAGAGTCTGTTTCGTCAAGGGCAGGCGGCGCGCAATGTGGGCTCGCTCACCGATCTCAATCTGATGCAAAAGGAGATGATCAGGATTGTCACCGAGCGCAAGGCCTATCGCGTCAATCAGGCGGCCTTGCTCAAGACAGGGGTGAGCGCGCCGGAGCAGGCCATCATTGCTCAAATGCAAAGTCTGGATCAGCGCAGCGAGCCGTTGGTCAGTCAGGCGCAAGAGTCTGCTGCCGGCTTCAACGCTGGCCAGGCTAGCAAAGTACTCAATACCCAAGTGGCGCCGCTGCAGAATCAGTGGCTCGAGGCGATCGACCGGTTGGTACAGTTGCAGCAGCAACAGATTCAGAGTGACCTGGACGCCTTCACCGTCAGCAGCAGCCGTACCACCATGGCGACCATCGTCATTTGTGCCGTTGCCATGCTGTTGGCGGCGCTGGTGGCGTGGCGTCTCAATCGCAGCATCACGCGCCCGCTCAATCAGGCGGTGTCATTGGCCAGTCGTGTCGCCCAAGGGGACCTGACCGCGCAGATCGAAGTCGTCGGCAATGATGAAACCGGGCAGTTGCTCAGTGCCTTACGCAGCATGAATCTGAGTCTGCAAAAGACCGTAGGTGAAGTGCGTGCCGGCACCCAGAATATGTTCAGCGTGTCGCAGCAGAATGCGGCGGGTAATAGCGACCTGGCCGCGCGTACCGATGCCCAGGCCGAATCGCTGCGTCAGACCGCCGATGCCATGGCGCAACTCAGTGGCATCGTTAGTCGTAATGCCGGTCAGATCGGCGATGCCAATCGACTGGCGCAGTCGGCCGCTGGCGTGGCCTCGCGCGGCGGCGAGCTGGTTGCTTCGGTGGTTGGCACCATGAGCGCCATCAAGGATAGTTCGCGCAAAGTGGTCGATATCATTGCGGTGATCGACGGTATTGCCTTTCAGACCAATATTCTGGCCTTGAACGCGGCGGTTGAGGCAGCTCGTGCCGGTGAGCTGGGACGCGGTTTTGCCGTGGTGGCCACCGAGGTGCGTCAATTGGCCATGCGCAGCGCGGCCGCGGCCAAGGAAATCAAAGTCTTGATCGGCGACTCGGTCACACGCATCGATGCCGGTAGCCGCCAGGTCGATGACGCCGGTCAGACCATGCACGAGATCGTGGATTCGGTCGGCCAGGTGGTCAGCATCATGGAAGAAATTGCCGCCGCCAGTGATGGTCAGAATCATGGCATCGCCGAACTCAATCAATCGTTGTCGCAAATCGATGCGGTGACTCGCAACAATGCGACCTTGGTGGCAGAGGCAGCTCAGGCCACGGCCGACATGCAGGAGCAGGCGCACAAGCTGTGGCAGGCAGTCGGCACTTTTCGCCTTGGGCACGAGGCCGATGAACTGGCTGTCTTGACGGCGCTTGAGGCGCCTGTCGCGCGCACGGTCGAACTCAAGGTGGAGTTGCCGCGTCTGACTGCCTAAACACGCCGCACGGCGCCTTGCAGCAAGGCCGGCGCGGCTTGCCAGAACAGCGCGTCACACCTATACTCCCGGGATAGCATTGCCTTGGGTATCTGGCGCATTTTCCTGCGCTGGATTTAAACGGGAAGTCGGTGCGTTTGTCCTTTAATGTCGCTCATCTGTCGCTATCTTTATGGTAGCGATTTTTTGTTGCATTTTCTCCTGGTCAGACAAATCCCACGCTGCCCCCGCAACGGTGAACGAATCTGCGAGCACGCAACAAGCCACTGTGTTTTTTGACATGGGAAGGCGCGGGCTCCGGCGTCGGTCGATTTTTCGGCCCGGCGCCATTCGTCAGCCCGGAGACCGGCCCTTGGCAAGAACATGTTTGGTATCGCGGAGGGCGATCGACGCACGGCTATCTGGAATCATCAATTTCCCGTCTGCCTGGTCTGGTTTTCCTTGTCCTGCGTATTTGAATCATCATAACAATGATGCCGATCCGGTCTTGCTGGCCGCATCGGCGTTTTAGTCAGCAGGGAACGTGAATGAGAACCCACCAACGGCATGTGCTCATGTGTACCGGCCCACGCTGCACCGAAGACGGCGTGCTCTCCGAAGCCATGTTTGCGGTGCTCGGCCAGCAGATCGATGCGCGCCCCGAATTGCGCGTCAAGCGTACCCGCACTCATTGCATGGTGGCTTGCAAGTCGCAGGCGGCGGTCATGGTGGTGTATCCCGAAGGTGTCTGGTATCGCTGTAAGGACGCTGCCGCCGTGGAGCGCGTGGTGGCCGAACATTTGGTGGGTGGAACAGAAGTGACGGACCTGGTCTTTCATCGGCTCGGTAGTGGCGATGTCAATGTCGAGGAAGCCAGCGATGACTGAACCGTGCACAACGCCTAACCCGGCGCGCGTCGCCTTGCTCACCCATGCCTCGACCGATCTGGCGATTTTGCAGCATGCGTTGACGCAATTGCCTGAAGATTTTCCGGTCACCCTGGGTGTGAATCTGCAAAATGTGGAAAACGAAGCGCAAATGGAGGCCTTGCTGGCAGGTCCACTGGCCGACGTCGACATTATCGTCCTGCGTGTGTTGGGCCGTTTGGGCAGCGTCGCTGGATTTGCCGCCTTGTTGCGCCATGCACAAGGCCGTGGCCGTCATTTGATTGCACTCAGTGGCACCGGCGAGCCGGATGCCGAGCTGGCCGCCGTGTCGACCGTGCCGGCCGATATCCTGCGTCAGGCACTGGCTTATTTTCATGGCGGCGGCAGTCTCAATCTGGCGCAATTTCTACGCTTTGCCTCGGATCGCCTGCTGCTGACCGGCTTCACCTACGAAGCGACGGTGGCGTTGCCGGAACACGGCATTTACCATCCCGATCTGGAGCAAAACGCCAGCCTCGATGACTGGCTGCGCTTACGCGCCAGCCATAGCGGGCAGCGTAAGCCATCGGTTGGCATCATTTTTTATCGGGCCCACTGGATCAGCGGCAATACCCGCTTCATTGATGCCTTGATTGCTGCGCTGGAGCAACGCGGCATCGCTGTGCTGCCCGTGTTTACTGCCTCCTTGCGCAGCAGCGCGGCAGATTCGGCCTTGCCGGCGGCGTTGCAGTATTTCAGCGCAGGCGAGCAGGGCGCGCATGTCGATGTGTTGATCAACACCACTTCCTTCGCCATGGGGGAAATTACGCCCGGCGCGCCAACCCCGGCCGGTTGGTCGGTCTCGGCGCTGGAGCGGCTCAATGTACCGGTGCTGCAAGCCATGACCAGCGGCATGACGCTGCAACAATGGCAACAGTCCTCGCGCGGCATGAATCCGTTAGATGCCGCCATGAATGTTGTCTTGCCCGAGTTCGACGGCCGCATCATCAGCGTGCCGCTGTCGTTCAAGGCGCAGGCGGCCGGGCACAGCGGCGACGTGGTCGAGTTTCAGCCGCTGGCCGACCGGGTCGAGCGTATCGCCGGCCTGGCGGCACGCTTTGCGCGCCTGCGTACGCTGGCCAATGCCGATAAGCGGATTGCCTTCATCTTCACCAACTCCAACAGCAAGGCATCGCAGATCGGCAATGCCGTTGGTCTGGATGCGCCGGCTTCATTAATGCATATATTGGAAGCCATGCGCACGGCTGGCTATGCCATCGGTGACTTGCCCGAGAGCGGTACGGCGCTGATCCATGCGCTGGTCGATCGCTGTTCCTATGACAATATCTATCTCACCGGCGAGCAAATGCAACATGCCGCCGCCCGCATTCCGGCGCAGCAATACGCCGAATGGTTCGCTGAGCTGCCGCTGGAACTGCAGCAGAAAATGCAAACGCAATGGGGCGCGGCACCCGGTGAGGCCTACGTGCACAACGAGCATCTGATGCTGGCCGGCATCGAGCTGGGCAATGCCTTCGTCGCCTTGCAGCCGCCACGCGGCTACGGCATGGATCCGGATGCCATCTACCATCAGCCGGATCTGCCGCCGACCCATCATTACTATGGCCTGTATCGTTGGCTCAGCGACGAATGGGGTGCAGACGCCATTGTCCACGTGGGCAAGCACGGCACACTGGAATGGCTGCCGGGCAAGGGCGTGGGCTTATCGGAAAATTGCTTTCCAGATGCCTTGCTGGGCGATATACCCTTGTTTTACCCCTTTATCATCAATGATCCGGGCGAAGGGGCGCAGGCCAAGCGGCGCGGCCATGCCGTGGTGGTCGACCACCTCACGCCGCCGATGACTACCGCCGACAGTTACGGCGCGCTGGCGCAATTGACGCAACTGGTCGACGAATATTACCAAGTGGAAGTGCTGGACCCATCCAAGCTGCCCTTGCTGCAACAGCAGATCTGGGAACTGGTCAAGGAAACCAATCTGGACAGCGATCTGCAGATGAAGCTCTTGCACCATGATCACGATCATGCACATGGCCATGACCACCATCATCACGATGATCATGAACACCATGATCACGACCATCACGACCATGCGCATGACGGCGAATTGCCCGAAGCGCTCAGCGCCATGGGTGGCGCCGATGTGGCGCATCTGATTGAAGATCTTGACGGCTATCTGTGCGAACTGGGCGCGGCGCAAATCCGCGACGGTCTGCATATTCTCGGGCGCTACCCCGATGCGATGCAGATGCCCGACATGCTGGTGTCGTTGACCCGTCTGCCGAACCAGGACATCCCCGGCTTGCAGGAAGCCATGGCCAGTCTGTTCGGTCTCAAGCTGGACATGTTGCTGGCCAACAAAGGCCAACGCCTCAACGTCGACAGTGCGTTGGCGCGTATTGCCGCTCGCGCCGTGGTCACCCGCGCTGATGCGATTGAAGCGATTGACGCCTTGTGTCTGCGTCTGATGCAGGCCTTGCAAGACTGCGCTTATCAAAGCAGCGCCATCGATGCCACACTGCAAGCTCTGTTTGGCGATCTCAGCATCGACAAGCCGCGCTTGCAGGCGGCTGTCAGCCGTGCTCCGGCCAGCATGCTGGGGCAGATGAAACGCCTCAAACCAGCACCGCAATCTGCATCAGTCAGTAAGCCGGTGACATCTGCTGGCCAGTTTGCCGACTTACGCCGTGTGCTGGCGTTTGCCTGCGAGCACTTGCTGCCGAATTTGCAACGGGCTGGCGATGAAATCGGCAACCTCTTGCTGGGTCTGGCCGGCGGTTACGTACCGGCAGGGCCTAGCGGTTCTCCCACACGCGGCATGGCGCATATCCTGCCGACCGGACGTAATTTTTACTCGGTCGACCCGCGCAGCGTGCCCTCGCAATCGGCCTGGCGGGTCGGGCAGCAATTGGCGCGCGAGGTACTGCAACGTCATCTGCGCGAGACCGGTGCCTATCCGGAAAGCGTTGCCATTAGCATCTGGGGCACCAGCGCCATGCGCACCCATGGCGACGACGTCGCGCAAATTCTCTGTCTGCTCGGCGTGCAGCCGGTCTGGCGCGCCGGTAATCGGCAGGTGGCGGGAATTGAAGTGATTCCGCTGGCGCAGTTGCAGCGCCCGCGCATTGACGTGACGACCCGCATCAGCGGCTTTTTCCGCGATGCTTTTCCGCAACTGATCGATTTGATCGATGATGCCGTCAATGCCGTCATTGCGCTTGATGAGCCAGCCGAACAAAACTTCGTGCGCAAGCATTATCTGCAGGAACTGGGCGACTGGATCGGCAAGGGCCTGACCCAGGACGAGGCGCAACAGCGCGCCGCCTATCGCATCTTCGGCGCCAAGCCGGGCAGCTACGGCGCGGGTATCTTGCCGCTGATTCAGGAAAAGAACTGGCAGGCCGACGCCGATTTTGCCGAGGCCTACATCAACTGGGGCGGTTACGCCTATGCACGGCATCAGGGCAGTGCGCAAGGCAGCGACCAGCGCGAAGCTTTCCGTACCCGCCTGTCTGGCGTACAAGTGGCGTTACACAATCAGGACAATCGCGAACACGACATCTTCGACAGCGACGACTATTTGCAATATCACGGCGGCATGATTGCCACCATCCGCGCCCTGACCGGGCAACAGCCGCGCCATTATTTTGGCGACAGCCACGATCCGGCTCGGGCCCAGGTGCGTGATCTGAAGCAGGAAACCCTGCGCGTATTCCGCTCGCGCGTGGTCAATCCGAAATGGCTGGACAGCATTCAACGTCACGGCTACAAGGGCGGCCTGGAGCTCACTGCCACTGTTGATTATCTGTTCGGCTATGACGCCACGGCGCAGGTTATGGACGACTGGATGTATGAACAACTGGCGCAAACCTATGCCTTCGATCCGACCATGCAGCGTTTCCTGGAAGAAGCCAATCCCTGGGCCCAGAATGCGATTGCCGAACGTTTGCTGGAAGCTGCCAGCCGTGGCATGTGGGCTGAGCCGCAAGCGCAGACGCTGGAGCAGTTGCGCCAGCTTTATCTCAACAGTGAAACCTTGCTGGAGGCGCGCGGCGAAACCCCGCGTGGTGCTTAGATGACTCAATTAGCCAACGTTTTTTTCCCCTTTGCTGCGATTGTCGGCCAGGAGCAGCTCAAGCGTGCCTTGCTGTTGTGTGCCGTCGATACCAGTCTGGGCGGCGTCTTGATTCGCGGCGACAAAGGTACCGCCAAGAGCACGGCGGCGCGCGCTCTGACGGCGGTATTGCCACCGTTGCAGCGGGTGCCCGGTTGCGCCTTCAATTGTGCACCCGGTGCAGTGGCCGATTGCTGCGCGATCTGCCGTGATACACAGGCAGGCGCAACGGTTGCTGCCGTGCCTTTCATTACCTTGCCGCTGGGCGCCACCGAAGACCGTGTGCTCGGCACGCTGGACCTGCAACGCGCCCTCAAGGGCGAGCAAAATGCATTGCAGCCGGGTTTGCTGGCGGCTGCTCATCGCGGCATTCTCTATATCGATGAAGTCAATCTGTTGCCCGATCATCTGGTTGATGTGCTGCTCGATGTCGCCGCCATGGGCGTCAATGCGGTCCAGCGCGAAGGTTTGTCGGTGTCGCATCCGGCACGTTTTACCTTGGTCGGCACCATGAATCTGGAAGAGGGCGATCTGCGTCCGCAGTTGCTGGATCGCTTCGGCCTGATGGTGGAAGTTACCGCGCCGCGCGACAAACAGACGCGCGCCGAAGTAGTACGTCGCCGCTTGGCCTATGAAGCCGATCCGACCGCTTTTGCCGCGCAG
>Ga0302155_10003544_pt1 | contig 10072 bp, 9 predicted proteins | sample I_Bog_N3_1_FD_193508 | JGI IMG/M metagenome (GOLD analysis project Ga0302155, IMG submission 193508) | Peat permafrost microbial communities from Stordalen Mire near Abisko, Sweden - I_Bog_N3_1 | ecosystem: Environmental > Terrestrial > Soil > Wetlands > Peat | place: Sweden: Abisko, Stordalen...
GCTTGCTGGAACCCATTATCATGCTGGTACTGGGCGTGTTCATTGGTGCTTTGGTGATTGCCATGTACCTGCCTATTTTCAAATTGGGGTCCGTTATCTGATGCCGTCATTCCTGACTTACGCCACGCTGCACGGTACCGTGACGATTGCCGCTACCGTGCTGATGGGCTTGCTCATCGGCAGCTTCCTCAATGTCGTCATTCATAGACTGCCGCTGATGATGCAACGTGACCTCGACCTCGCGCTGACGCAAGACAACACAACAGCGCAGCGCTACAACCTGATCACACCAGGCTCGGCCTGTTCACACTGCGCCAAACCAATAGCAGTGCGCCATAATATCCCCTTGCTCAGCTATCTATTATTGGGCGGGCGTTGTGCGCATTGCCGAGCGCCGATAGGACGGCGTTATCCCGCAGTGGAAATCATCAGCGCCCTGCTCTCGGTAGTCACCGTGAATCATTTTGGTCTTGGCATGCAAACATTGGCGGCGTTGGTGCTGGTCTATTTCCTCATTGCACTCAGCGGCATCGATGCCCAGACACAATTGCTACCGGACATGCTGACCCTACCATTGCTCTGGCTGGGACTGCTGGTCAACCTGAACGACCTGTTTGTACCGCTGCGCGAAGCGGTCATCGGCACCATGGCCGGCTATCTTTCACTATGGCTGATTTACTGGCTGTTCCGACTGAGCACCGGCAAGGAAGGCATCGGCTATGGCGACTTCAAACTGTTCGCCGCACTCGGCGCCTGGCTGGGCTGGGCCGTGCTGCCGCTCATCCTGCTACTGGCATCCTGCATGGGGGCAATAGTCGGTATTGCCCTGGTACTACTGAAACGACATACGCCAGACCAAGCCTTGCCATTCGGCCCGTATTTGGCAGGATCGAGCTTGCTGATGCTGCTGTATGGACCAGATCTGCTGCGCGCTGTTCAATCCTTGGCACTGCCACTTTCTCCATGACCTCTTCGAACTCGGACAACACAAAATTTTCAATCGGACTCACCGGTGGCATCGGCAGTGGCAAGAGTACCGTAGCAGACCTGTTCGGTGTATATGGCGCGGCCATCATAGACACTGACCTGATCGCACATGCCCTTACGGCACCAGGGGGTAGTGCCATTGCCGCCATCCACAGCGCATTTGGCCCCGAATTCATCACTGCTGACGGTGCCATGGATCGCGCCCGCATGCGTGCACATGTGTTCGTCGACAAGACGCAGCGCACTCGACTCGAAGCCATCATGCATCCACTGATCCGTACTGAAACAAAGCGTGCTGCGGCGACTGCGCAGGGCGAGTACTTGATCTTTGTCGTGCCGCTGCTGGTGGAGTCAGGTCAGTGGGGCGCACGCATGACACGCATACTGGTAGTGGACTGTGCCGAAGAGATTCAGATCGCGCGCGTGATGCGTCGTAACGGTATGACGCGTGCCCAGGTAGAGGCCATCATGGCGGCCCAGGCAACACGCCAGCAACGGCTGGCAGTCGCCGACGACATTATCGAAAACAACCTCGATAGTGCGATGCTTGAATCGCAAATCATGCACTTGCACAAACGCTATCTGGCGCTGGCACAAACCTATCGAAAAACAAATAGCGCTGGGCATTTGTAATTTTCGCCTGCATGGGTCAGAATCACATACATTGGATGTGTATGATAAATATTTCAATATTTTTTAGTCATTGAAGACGTATTGTTAAAGCGCGTCATCAAATCCGGTTCAACTTTAAAGGGACGCAACTTTGATCGTTTACGAATACCCTTTCAACGAGCGTATTCGCACGCTGTTGCGGTTGGAGGATTTGCACGAAAAATTCGTGTTCTTCCTGCATCAGGAAAGTCCGCTGCAACACCATGTCGCACTCTCCACGATTTTCGAAATGCTGGAAGTGGCAGGACGTGCCGATCTCAAATCCGATCTGCTGCAAGAACTCGAACGCCAGAAGCAAATTTTGCTCGCCTATCAATCCAATCCGAATGTCGAGACCGAGATGCTCAACGCCATCCTCGGCGATATCGATAACGCGAGTACGGCACTGGCTGCCTCACAGGGCAAAACCGGTCAGAATATTCGCGATAACGAATGGCTCATGAGCATCCGTGGGCGCACCATCATTCCGGGTGGCGCATGCGAGTTTGATTTGCCATCCTACTATGCCTGGCAACAACGTACGGCCGAGCAACGTTTCACCGATATTTCCACCTGGTTTGCACCGCTGGCGTCTTTGTTCGATGCGGTTACGATTGTCATGCGTCTGCTACGAGAATCCGCACATGCGGTAAAAATCAACGCAGAAGGCGGAAGTTACCAACAAATGCTGCAAGGAAAAATTTATCAAATGCTGCGGATGGTGATTGACGAAGAATTAGGAGCCATTCCGGAAATTTCAGCCAACAAATACATGCTGTGGGTGCGTTTTACCTCGCAGGACGGTGACATGAAGCCAAAGCCGTTCGAAGGTGAAGTGCCTTTTGAGCTGGCTTTGTGCAGTTTTTGAAGAGAATATTAGTATGGCAACAATCGTAGACTGCCCAACTTGCGCGAGCAAGGTTGAATGGACGGAACAAAACAAATTCCGCCCTTTTTGCTCGGAACGCTGCAAACAAATCGATCTCGGTGCCTGGGCCGAAGAGAAATACACCATCCCGGCGGTCAATCTGCCTCAAGAGCAAGACGAGGGTAATGCCTCCGGCCCGTCAGGACTGCAGTAACAGCCCCGTAATTAGCTGCCAGTCGGCAGGCGCAAGCGATCTATCCATTCAATCAGGGGAATCGTCGCTGGCAACAAGGGCTCGACATCAACGCTGCCCTGCCAGGCAAAGGCCTGCCCCTCAAGACTTTGCGGCTGGCCATGCCAGTCCCTGCTCAAGTAGAAATGTAATCGTACATGGGCATGTGGATAAACATGTTGTACGCCACACCATGGTTCGGCGGAGATGATTTCGATGCCGAGTTCTTCCTGAAACTCCCGCTTGAGCGCATCAAAAATCGCTTCACCGGCCTCGACCTTCCCCCCCGGAAACTCCCAATATCCTGCATAAGGCTTGCCTGGCGGGCGCTGACCGAGCAGCACGTCACCATTAGGCTTGATCAGAATACCGACAGCCACATCAATAGGTGCTGTTGTAGCTTGCATAGTCAATGGCATCAGGCTTGCAGCTTTCCGGCGTAATCCTTGGAGAATTGCCAGGCCACCCGGCCCGAACGTGAACTGCGCTGCAAGGCCCAGCGCAAGGCATCGCCGCGTGCGGCTTCAATTTGTGCTGCATCGCAGCCGAAGTGACGCAGCCAATGCGCAACGATTTCCAGATAATCGTCCTGTTTGAAGGGATAGAAGGTCACCCACAGACCAAAGCGTTCGGACAGGGAGATTTTTTCTTCGACCGTTTCACCGGGATGTAGATCACCATCTTCTGTGTGCTGATAAGTCGCATTATCCGACATGCGCTCAGGCATCAAATGACGGCGATTAGACGTGGCATAAATAAGCACATTGTCCGATTGTGCGGCAATACTGCCATCCAGGGCCACCTTGAGCGCCTTGTAACCGCTTTCCCCTTCTTCGAACGATAAATCGTCGCAAAAGATGATAAAACGTTCCGGACGCGCCGCAACCAGATCGACGATGTCGGGTAAATCATGCAAATCATCCTTATCCACCTCGATCAAACGCAAGCCGCAATCAGCATACTGGTTCAGGCAAGCCTTGATCAGTGAGGACTTGCCGGTACCGCGCGCTCCGGTGAGCAGTACATTGTTGGCCGGACGGCGCTCGACGAATTGGCGGGTATTCAGATCAATCTGCTCCTTTTGCGGGCCGATGTTATGCAAGTCCGACAAGGCAATAACAGAAATATGGCCGACCGATTGCAGAAAACCGGGGGCATTGCCATTGCGCCGCCGCCAGCGAAACGCCACGCCAGCATCCCAGGGAGTTGCGGCAACAGCTGGTGGCAGGATGGATTCAATACGCGCCAGCAAGGCTTCGGCGCGTAACAGGAATTGGTCTAATTGCGTCATGACGGAATGGCAAAGTGGATCGAAGATCTCATTGTGCCGCAAACCCGGGCATCATCAGGTGAATAAAATTCGTTAAAGCAAATGGACGCGACATGCACTCGGAATCACCAAGTGCCAGTCAAGATCGCGACAACGATATCAGTCGCGCCCGGACGGCATTGAATTCGTTCAGGGCTCGTCGCGAGCGAACCAAGGTCGGCGGGGAGAAGCGCAACCGTTCTTGACTACGGCGAGCATCGCAGCGTCGAGATTGGTTCGCGCAGTAGCTTATGACCAAATTCATTGACTCTGAATGCGTTCAGGGCCGTAGCGAGCGAACCAAGGTCGGCGGGAGAAGCGCAACCGTACTTGGGTACGGTGAGCATCGCAGCGTCGAGATTGGCTCGCGCAGTAGGCCCGGGACGAATTCAGGAGCGATAGTCGGCGTTAATGGTGACGTACTCATGGGACAGATCACAAGTCCAGATCGACGCTTTGGCGCTGCCACGCCCCAGTTTCACACGTACCACGATCTCGCTCTTCTTCATGACGCGCTGACCATCCTCTTCCTGATAATCAGGATTGCGCCCGCCGTTCTTGGCAACCCAGACATCGTCGAGGTACAGATTGAGAGTAGACACATCCAGATCATCCACACCGGCATAACCAATGGCTGCCAGAATCCGTCCCAGATTCGGATCGGAGGCGAAGAAAGCGGTCTTGACCAGCGGCGAATGACCGATGGAATAAGCGATCTTGCGGCACTCTTCGACGCTTTTGCCGTCTTCTACTGTTACTTCGATGAATTTGGTGGCACCTTCACCGTCGCGGATGATCTGATGCGCCAGATGTTGCGACAAGGCAGTCACGGCTGCGGCCAGCTCCCGATATTCGACGCTGTCGGCACTGGTGATTTCCAGTTCGCCGGCACCGGTGGCGATGAGCATGAAGGAGTCATTGGTCGAGGTATCGCCATCGATGGTGATGCAATTGAAGGATTGATCTGCGGCATCCTTGACCAACTGATTGAGCAAGGCTTGCGGCACTTTTGCATCAAACGCCAGGAAACCCAGCATGGTTGCCATGTTGGGCCTGATCATGCCAGCTCCCTTGCTGATGCCGGTCATGACGACTTGCTTGCCGGCGATACGCAGTGTGCGCGAGGCCGCCTTGGGCTGTGTATCGGTAGTCATGATGGACTCCGCAGCATGGAACCAGTTATCAGCCTGCAAATTGGCAATCGCCTGAGGTAAACCAGCCTTGATCCGCTCTACCGGCAAGGGTTCCAGAATGACGCCGGTAGAAAACGGCAAAATCTGTTCTGGCGTCAGATGCAGTAACACCGCCAGCTCGGCACAGGTTTCATGGGCCCGCGCCAGACCTTCGGCACCAGTGCCTGCATTGGCGTTACCCGTGTTGATCAGCAACGCCCGGATGGGTGCCTCAGCGGTGGCTTGCGCTAGATGCGCCTGGCACACCTGAACTGGTGCAGCGCAGAAACGATTGAGCGTGAATACGCCGGCAATTGTAGCGCCAGCGGCCAATTGCATGACCAGCAGATCTTTGCGGTTGGCCTTGCGCACGCCAGCTTCGGCATAGCCAAGCACGATGCCGGCAACAGGTTTGAGGTCGGTGGAAACAGGAATAGGAGAATTGACGGCCATGATGTTCTAGTCTGCAATCAGAGGATAAGGTAAAGGAATCAAGCAAGCGGAAAAAGACAGAGCATTATTGTAGCTCCATCAGAAGACGGCGATATGTTTTCCCGAGCGCGTTCAAGGCATCAGGTTCTTGACTACCACGAACCATCGACGCCGCTCGCTGGGGATCACCCGACCATCGGCGGCCAGTGGAATAAGCGACTCTGATACCGAGTTGAACACATTGCCGCCAATGACGCCGGCCCAGCCTTGTTGCGCATGCAACTCGAAGACAATATCACAATGACCAGGCACGCCAGGATGGATATCTTCGATGGTATTAATCCTATTATCGTCGCGCGAAGCGCAGATCAGATCGCCTGGCGCGATCGCTTCAGTGGCTGCCGGGCGCAATACGAACAAGGGATCCGGCGCATTCTGACGCTGCTTGAGGAAGCTGAGATAGTTGAAATGGGCTTCATTGCGCAGAAAATCCGCGTTGCTCACGCCTGCTGTTTGCATCAGATAGGAAATGAACGCCGCCGACCAGGGTTGCTGTGTGTCAGCGCCAGTGTAATCACGACCGACGGACTGCCAGTAGAGGGCGATGCGTTGCACCGCCGGGCCTTCGTCCTCCAGCAATCCCAGGCGCGGTGCGCTCAGCGGCTCTTGCCGCATATCGATTTGCTGATTCCCGAAGAAATGCCATTCCGCTTCAGCAACCGCCAGCAAGGCGGCGCGTGGCGGCGCCGGACGCGGCAAGCTTGGAGCGGCCACAGGCGCCACCGGATTGCTGCTGCAAGCCGCCAAGCAGGACGCCACCAACAACATCGTCATTGTCTGCCGCCACCAGTGTATTTTTAGCATCGCTTCACCTGCTCTACGTTGAACAATGAAAAAGCCGCGCTCGATTTGCTCGAACGCGGCTTTAACTTTAAGCAACTACGGTTTGATCAGGACAACTTGCCGTGGCATTGCTTGTACTTCTTGCCGCTACCGCAGGGGCAAGGATCGTTGCGACCGACCTTGGGCAGTCCATCGAGCGGCGCAGACTGCGGCTCGCTATTAGGCAGTGCGGTCGGCGCCAGCAACTCTTCCGGCGCTGCATTGGCGTCAAAATCGGCATGTTGGAAATGGACGTTTTCGACATGCGAGTGGGCTAGATTTTCTTCTGCCGCCTCGATCGCTTCACGGCTTTCTATACGTACCGTCATGACGATCTTGACCACGTCGTTCTTGATCAAGTCGAGCATTTGGGCAAACAATTCAAATGCTTCACGTTTATATTCCTGCTTCGGATTCTTTTGCGCATAGCCGCGCAGGTGAATACCTTGACGCAGGTGATCAAGCGCTGCCAGATGTTCGCGCCAGTGGCTGTCAATGCTTTGCAGCATGACACTGCGCTCGAAACCGCTGAAAGATTCCTGGCCAACCACGGCGACCTTGGCATCGTAGCTCGATGCCGCCGCCTCGAGTACGCGTTGCAACAGGTCTTCGACATTCAGATCCGGCTCGGCTACCAGCATCTCCGCCAGCGGCACGGCCAATTGCCATTCGCTGTTGAGGGCCGCTTCCAGGGACGCGATATCCCACTGCTCCTCAACTGATTCAAGCGGCACATAGGTGTGGAACAGCTCGGTAAAGACCCCCTCGCGCAGCGAAGTAATCATTTCCGACATGTCAGTGGCTTCCAGCAATTCATTGCGTTGCTGATAGATGACCTTGCGTTGATCGTTGGCGACATCATCATATTCCAGCAATTGCTTGCGGATATCGAAATTGCGCGCTTCCACCTTGCGTTGCGCTGATTCAATCGAACGCGTCACGATACCGGCTTCAATCGGCTCGCCTTCAGGCATTTTCAGGCGTTCCATGATGGCGCGCACGCGGTCACCGGCAAAAATGCGCAGCAAGGCGTCATCAAGCGACAAATAGAAACGCGAAGAACCGGGATCGCCCTGACGACCGGAACGACCGCGCAATTGGTTGTCGACACGCCTTGATTCATGGCGTTCGGTGCCGATGATATGCAAACCGCCCGCACTGACCACATGGTCGTGCAGCGATTGCCACTCATCGCGCAGCTGCTTGGCTTGACGCTCCTTGTCGGCATCGGACAGGGAAGCATCGGCTTCGATGATCTGAATTTGCTTCTCAACATTGCCGCCGAGCACGATGTCGGTGCCACGACCGGCCATATTGGTGGCGATGGTGATCATCTTGGGACGACCGGCCTGGGCAATGATTTCCGCTTCGCGCGCATGCTGCTTGGCGTTGAGGACGTTATGCGCCAGCTTGGACTGATTCAGAATTCCCGAGAGCAACTCGGAATTTTCGATCGAGGTCGTACCGACCAGCACTGGCTGACCACGCTCGAAACAGTCCTGGATATCCTTGACCATCGCCATGTATTTCTCTTGCGATGACTTGTACACCTGATCCTGGCGGTCCTTGCGGGCGCTTGGCCGGTTCGGCGGGATGACCACGGTTTCCAGGCTATAAATTTCCTGGAATTCATACGCTTCAGTGTCGGCCGTGCCGGTCATGCCGGACAATTTACCGTACATGCGGAAGTAGTTCTGGAAGGTGATCGACGCCAGGGTCTGATTCTCGTTTTGAATCTTGACCTTTTCCTTGGCTTCCACGGCCTGGTGCAAACCATCTGACCAGCGCCGTCCGCTCATGAGACGACCGGTGAATTCATCGACAATGACGACTTCACCGTTTTGCACCACATATTGCTGATCCTTGTGATACAGGGTGTGCGCACGCAAGGCGGCATACAGATGATGCACCAGGGAAATATTGGCTGCATCGTACAGTGATGCGCCTTCCGGCAGCAAGCCCATGTTGGTCAGGATTTGCTCGGCTTTTTCATGGCCAGCTTCGGTCAGCAAGACCTGATGGCCCTTTTCATCCTTGGTGTAATCACCGGGCACTTCAACCGTGCTCTTGCCATCCGGTGTTTCTTCACCGATCTGCAGGGTCAGCAGAGGTGGCAGTTCGTTGATTTTATGGTACAGGTCGGTATGGTTCTCAGCCTGGCCGGAAATGATCAGCGGCGTACGCGCTTCATCGATGAGGATGGAGTCAACTTCATCGACGATGGCGAAATTGAGCCCACGCTGCACCCGATCGTCACCGTCAAACACCATGTTGTCGCGCAGGTAGTCGAAGCCGAATTCATTGTTGGTACCGTAGGTAATGTCAGCGGTATAGGCACCCTGCTTGAGGTCGTGCTCCATCTGCGACAGGTTGATGCCGGTACTCAGGCCCAGCCATCCGTACAGGCGGCCCATCCATTCGGCATCGCGCTGCGCGAGGTAATCATTGACCGTCACCACGTGCACACCCTTGCCGGAGAGCGCATTCAAATAGGCCGGCAGCGTCGCCATGAGGGTCTTGCCCTCACCAGTGCGCATTTCCGCTATTTTTCCGAAATGCAACACCATGCCGCCAATCAGTTGCACGTCAAAATGGCGCATCTTGAGCACACGCTTGCTGGCTTCGCGACAGACCGCAAAGGCTTCCGGCAGGATGTCGTCGAGCTTGGTGCCGCTGGCCACGCGCTGCTTCAATTCCGGCGTCTTGGCTTGCAGCTCGGCATCTGTGAGCTTCTCGATATCCGGCTCGAGCGCATTGATTTGACGGACAATTTTTTGATATTGCTTAAGCAGTCGCTGATTGCGGCTGCCGAAAATCTGGGTCAGTAATGACATGCTTGAATTCTAAAAAAGCGCCGAAAAAATGACTCTGCGCGAGCTCTCTGGCAGGCGCGGAACCGGAATGAGGCTAAATGAAGCTAATGAACCTCGGATTTTAGCACGCCGACACCAAGCAGCAGTGTTCGCACCAGAGCTGATTTACTGGCAGACATCGTACTTACATGCTGACAAGTAAAACCGATAGATTAGGTCAAGGCCAAAAGATTCAAGTCGGGCAACGCATCGCGGTCAATGTCCTGCCACAAAAACCGGCGCGGCTTTGGGAGCGTTGCCGCTGAGTGCGAGGAACTTGCGCGGGTCTTGCGCCACGCCACGGATACGAACTTCGAAATGCAGATGCGGGCCGGTGGAACGACCCGTCGTACCGATGTCGGCGACATGCTGGCCACGCTTGACGATATCCCCCACCTTCACGTAAAGCTGAGACGCATGAGCATAGCGCGTCATCAGATCATTGCCGTGGTCAATTTCCAGCATGTTGCCGAACTGATAGTGATATTCAGAGGCGATTACCACGCCGGCGGCGGCAGCGAAAATGGGTGTTCCTATCGGCCCTGGAAAATCCAGACCTTCATGGAAGGCATTGTGACCGGTGAAGGGGTCGATGCGCCAGCCGAAGCTCGATGAGTTGTAGGCCACATTGACCGGTGGATTAGTTGGCAGCAGGCGCGATTTGATCTTCTCGCTCAGCAAGGTTGA
>Ga0302155_10003565_pt1 | contig 10037 bp, 6 predicted proteins | sample I_Bog_N3_1_FD_193508 | JGI IMG/M metagenome (GOLD analysis project Ga0302155, IMG submission 193508) | Peat permafrost microbial communities from Stordalen Mire near Abisko, Sweden - I_Bog_N3_1 | ecosystem: Environmental > Terrestrial > Soil > Wetlands > Peat | place: Sweden: Abisko, Stordalen...
CCCAAGTTGCCCCCCACCGCACTACACCCAGGCATTCAAGGCGTTATCGACGCCTTGATTGCCACCCAGCATTTCATGCAGATGTTCCGTCGCTCGCTCCCCATCGGTAACGCACAGGCTCACCTCGAACGGCTCTCCAACCGACTCTCCAAAATCCTCGCCCAAATAAAAAAGCTCCCAAACACCTGAAGGAAAAATGGGCAGAGTTTGGCCGGTTAAGCCGACTTTTGAGGACCTATCCGATTTCAATGAATGTCTCGATTTATCAGCAGCTAAGGCAAGCCTGCCGGATTCCGCGTGACTCGTCAATTGCAATTATTCCGACATTCACCTCGCCGAATGAGGAATACGCTTTGCCGCGAACGCATCTTATAACGGCGTGGTTAGAGAAGGTCTCCCAGCGTCACATCGATCTTCCGTATCTTGCCTTCGCGCTGGATAGTGAGGTGCACCACTGTTCCCACAGGCTGCAGAAAAGCAGGATCGTCCTTTTGAAGCGGATTGTCATTCGGCGCACGTCCATCAATCTCCATGACGATATCGCCGATGACTACCCCGGCAATCTCGGCAGGACTCCCCGGAAGTACATTCATTACTCTTTGGTCTTGCTGGATCGAGTCGACGACAATGCCTGCCCGATTGAAGACGTCAGGCTTTCCCCAGTTGGAATTCTTTTCAAAATAGAGCGCGCCGTGTGGGACATCAAATGTAATGTTGAATTGGCGAAGAATTCGTGTTCCGATATTGCCCGCGTTGTCACCCGATATAGCCTGCCCGTCGCAAAGGGAGGCAATCACGTGGTTCACTTCGACCTCTCCGATGCGGAGTGCCTCCACGCGGCCGTAGTAGGACGTTGGCTCGGCGCCGCCCACTCCTGACCCGGTGTATCCATGATAACGCGGCGACATTTGCTTGACCAGATTGTGCTGGCTCACAAACCGCTGTTCCACGGTCAAACTGGCCTCGTCGCCTGTGTCAATGAGAAAAACGCCGCTCGCTCCATCGATGCTCGCCCTGACTTCGATCTGGGAGGGCTTTGGCTCAATCGGAATCCTCACGCCATTTCCAGAGTAGGTAAACGAAAGTGGCGCGTTGAATATGAGTTGATCATGCTCGTAATCAACCGTGACGACAAGTCTCTTCATAATTTCGTAGCTGACCTCACCCACCGGACCGGGACGGTCGCCCCATGGCATGGGCATGACATCGAATGCCTGATCGTGCAGAACAAGCTCGCCAATCCGTACTTGAGCGACATTTGCTGCTTGCGTTGGGATCGAGCCGCTGCCTGCGCCGGTAGCTTGGATCACAGGGCCCTCCATGCGCAGTCCAAGCTGTTTTGCAACTGCGGGGCTCAGAGCGTTCCCCGACGCCCCCGAAGTCGAAGATGAATCGGAACGGTCCCTGGCCGTTGAGCATGGCATCGAATTCAACGCCGCTTTTTGCGGGAACCACGACCCTTCCCGAAGCCGGCATCTCAAAATCGGCAGGCGGTGGAGTCGATGCCCCACAAATCGGGTGAGGCAACCCAAGGGCGACGAATAAGGCAATTAAGAATCTCATGGGCGGTTGCGATGATCTTAGCTCATCTGGATCTAGGGCGTTGCATCGATGAGCTATTTACTCAGGGCCGACGCATATAAATGTCCATAGCTTGCTATATGCAGGGCGCAGGAAATAGGTAAGAAGGGGAGATGGACAATCCCCTGAAATATTTTGCTGAGTTACGCGATCCTCGCGTCGAACGGAACCGGGAACATCTTCTGGAAGAAATTCTTCTGATCGCCATCGCGGCGGTGCTGAGCGGGGCCGAAAGCTGGAACGACATTGCGGATTATGGCGAGGACAAGCAGGAGTGGTTGAAGACGTTCTTGACGCTTCCCTCTGGCATTCCGTCGCACGATACGTTTAACCGGGTGTTCGCGGCACTGGACCCAGACGAGATGGAACGAGGCTTTGTAGCATGGGTTTCATCGATTGCCAAGCTGACTGCGGGCGAAGTGGTGGCCATCGACGGCAAGACGTTGTGCGGCACGCGCGAGGCAGGCAAGAAGGCCCTGGTCCACATGGTTTCGGCCTGGGCCAGCGCCAACAACCTGGTGCTGGCCCAGCGCAAGGTGGATGAAAAGTCCAACGAGATCACGGCGATTCCGAAACTGTTGAACGCGCTTGAGCTGGCAGGCACCGTGGTGACGGTCGATGCCATGGGCTGCCAGCGCGAGATCGCCAGCCTGATTGTCGAGAAGAAGGCCGACTATGTGCTGGCGGTCAAAGGCAATCAGGGCCTGCTGGCCGAACAGGTCAGAGAGTCATTTCTGCTGTTGAACTCGGATGCGGTCAGCGAAGAAATCGACTGCGGCCACGGGCGCGTCGAGCAACGCCGCTGTTCGGTGATCGCCGACTTGAGCATGGTCGACAAAGCCGCGGAATGGGCGTCGCTCAAGGGGTTGGTGCGCATTGAAAGCGAGCGTTACCACAAGGCCACGGGCAAAACCGAGCGCGAAATCCGTTATTACATCACCAGCCTCAGGCCCGATGCGTCCCTGCTGAACCGGGTGATCCGCCAGCACTGGGGCATCGAAAACAAGCTGCACTGGGTGCTCGACGTGGGGTTTGGCGAAGATCTGGACCGAAAACGTGCAGGACATGCCGCGCAAAACTTCTCCCTGCTCAATCGCCTGGCGTTGAACCTGCTCAAACAGGACACTACTTTCAAGCGCGGGATCAAAGGAAAAAGACTCAGAGCCGCATGGAACCTCCCCTACTTACTCAAATTACTGGGGATTTGATATGCGTCGGCCCTGCCCAACAAAATCCGTAGGTTCCATAGGCGGCACAGCGGGTTTCTAGCGATTGTCCTTTTGAAATGACAAGATACTCCCTCACACCATCGGTTCTTCAACTCCGCCATCCCACTTCACCTGTTTCACTCTTTCTGTCTACCGAGCATCACTCACAACAACTGCACGACATTCCGCAGCATCCCTTCGAATGGTCGATGAAGTTCTCACACCACACCAGTTCCCGCGCTTAGATGAATTGGTCGCAGATGCGAAGGAGCGTGATGACCGTGATGGGGCGTTCGGCCTCCGTCTGTTGCCAGAGGCGAGTGGAAAAGCCAAAGGAGAGCAATTCGAGCGGAAGCCCGTACTTCTTTCGTTCGATCTGCTATCACGACCTACCCATTGCGTTACGGCCTCGCGACAGCTCCAACTCGATCAACTCCCGGTACGCTTCACGGGCTCCAGATAGGCGCTTGCCAATAAGCTCCGGCAACCTCACTTCCGGAAAAAAGCCGGCGATCACTTCATTCGCCGATTTTGAATTATCAGCGGGTGTGGAACAGAAAAAGCCGGTGATCACCGAAGTGGCCGCTCTTGCCGGATGCTTCCGCTCCCAGCCTCCCGAAGCCCGTAATGCTGTCCCGGCCGACCTCAAGTAACCGCCAGTCGCTTCGCGACGTACTCCCGTCGCCGCCTCGATCTGACGCCGGGATCAACCAAGACGCCCCAGCGCGACCACCTGTTCCTGCTCCGCTTTTTCCAAGACATTACCGATGCCAACAGAGGCTACTTTTTTCCGTCGGAGCTAATGTCTTAGGCCGTTCCTCCATGGCCGCTTTTGAGGTGATAATCTATGGCCCCTTTTGAGTGATCGCCGAGGTTACGCTCGAATCATGGATCTCTGAGCCATGGGACGATGGAAACGCAACAGATTAAAATGCGCGAGTTGAACGCATCCTCACGGCATATTGAAAACTCGAAAGCAAGTTCCCTGATCGCTGTATTTGCCGAGATGGCAGGAATTATGACGGATCTCACGCGGCGCTTTCCTTTGTTAGTTGGCGGGATTCCTCTATAAAAAGCTCCAACCTTGAAGCAGGAAGCGCGGGGCTAAAAAGGTAGCCTTGATACGTATTGCAACCTTGATCATGAAGGAATTCACGCTGCTCCTCTGTCTCAACACCTTCGGCGATCAATGACAGTTTCATGCTCTTCGCGAGGGCTATGATCGTGCATACTATCGAAGCCTCCCTCTCTCCGCTGAGCAGATCGCGTATGAAGCTCTGGTCGATCTTCAATTGATCAAGTGGCAGTTTTGTCAATTGTGAGAGTGAAGAAAAGCCTGTTCCAAAATCATCCATGGAAAAACCAATTCCGAGCGCCCTGAGGGCAATCATCTTGGTAATTGTCTCGTTTGCGCTCTCCATCATGAAGCTTTCGGTTATCTCCAACTTGAGCCTCTGCGGATTGACTCCCGACACGCTAATCAATTGGTTTACCAATGGCACGAAGTCCGAATCCTGAAACTGGCGGATGCTCACATTCACGGCAAGGCTCACACTTTCCATTCCTGGCCGATGAGTCCACGATGCAAGTTGTCGACACGCAGTTTCCAAGACCCAATAGCCGAGGGTGTGGATGAATCCGGTCGATTCGGCCAATGGAAGGAATTCATTGGGAGGAATCATTCCGCGCAGAGGATGTCGCCAGCGCAAGAGCGCTTCGGCGCCCGTTACCCGTCCTGCACTGTCCAGTTGCGGTTGGTAGTGCAGCTCGAATTCGCCATCCTGCAATGCATGTTTCATTTCGCCAAGCAAAGTGACCCGCGAAACTGCCATCGCCTCCATTGCCGGGTCGAAGAAGCTCATCGTATTCCTGCCTTTCGATTTTGCCCCATACATTGCTAAGTCTGCCTGCTTGAGGAGTTGATCCCCGGAGACTTGCGTCCCGTGGAAGACCGTCACACCGATGCTGGTGGTTCCTTCATAAACGTAGTTATCAAGTTGAAAGGGCTGCTCACATGCCCTCAGTATCTTCTCGCCGATTGACTTTGCCTCGGCTGCGGCCATTTCGGCATCTCCGCTCAGGCCCTCCAGCATCACTACGAATTCGTCTCCGCCAAACCGGGCTGCGGTATCGGATTTGCGCACGCAGGATAAAATACGTTGCGCGACATTCTGAAGCAGGACGTCGCCAACATCGTGACCAGCCGTATCGTTCAAAGTCTTGAAATCATCCAAATCGATGAGCAGTAGCGCAAATGCGGTTTCATCGCGACTCGGTTTCTTCAACGCATCTTCCATCCGTTCCCGCAAGAGCAAGCGGTTTGGCAGGTCAGTCAGGAAATCATAGTGGGCGAGATGGAAGGTATGCGCCTCCGCCGCTTTCCGGTCCGTTATGTCGGTGTTGATGGTAAGAACCGAACGCGGACTACCGTCCGACCCGCGCAACAGCGTACTACGGCTCTCTACAACGAGGTCCCGGCCGTCCTTATGGCATTTCGAGAGCTCGCCACTCCATTCTCCAAGTTCAGATACTGAGGAGAGCGCGGCAGATACCGCCGCGCGGCTTTGATGAAATATATCTGCCAGTTGCCGTCCCTTCACTTCTTTCGCCGACCACCCAAAGAGGCGCTCCGCACCTTTATTCCAGTAGAGAATGCGTCTTTCGCTATCCGAAATGAAAATCCCGTCTTGCGCCTTGTCCAGGAGTTCGGATTGCTCGTGCAGTTGGTCCGCTGCCGCTTCTAAGTTGCGCCGAGATAGGACTGACTCAGTGGTATTCCGAAAAAAGACGGACATGCGCTCCGGGCGAGGAAAACACCTGATCCGGTACCATAACTGTCGATCCTCGATTTGCGCCTCGAATTCGTATGCGGAACCCAAAGCTGCCGCTGCCCGCAACCCAGCTAAAACCGATTCGGAAAAGAACTCTGAGATAGCGCGAGAGACGGTGTGGTTGAGCGCCATTTGCCGATCGATACCGAATTCGGCGCTTGCGGCGTCGTTTATATATACGAGCCTATTGTCGGAATCGACAGAAATAAAGCAATCGGAAATACTTTCAAGGACCGCCGATTCAATCCTTAAAGATTCGGCGCGCTCCCTCTCTACGATATACGCTTCGCGGTAGCGCGTCGCCGCATTCAGCGCCAGCGCAAAACAGACATAGCTTAGAACGTAGGCCACCACCACAATCAACGATTCGATCGGGAAGACGGCCATCACTCTGAGAGAAAGCGTACTCAAGAGCGCCAAAGGTGCGCCCAACAGGAACCGGCCCAAGAATTGGCTGATACTACCGGAATTTACAAGCTTGTTGAACACCAGGAGCGGGAAAAACCAGACAAGATATGTAAACAGATTCACATGCCTGCCGTTGCCCAACAACGTAACCAAGACGCCACTGCAAAGGTACAGTGCGTAGTAGATCGTCGACAGAGCGGCCAAGGTCTTGACCGTAGCTCTGTGAAAATATAGTACGCCGAAGGCGGCAAGCCCGAACACAGAACTGGAGAGTACAATTGCCACCTCTATTCCCGTCACGGCTCGCTCCAGGACCGCGAACACGCCAAGTCCAGACCCTGCCACAGCGAGAACGATTGAAAGCAGCGTCGCGCTGCGAGCCAAGGCAGTCGGGTCTTCGCCGAGTTTGGTCGCAGTTCGCATCTTCGCCTCACAACTCCAAGTGAATCCAGCCGTTGGCTTAACTCGCTGCAACCGTAGCTTGCATGTCTCTTATCTATTCTCCGCGCTTTGCTGGCCGCAGCAGCGGCTTAGCGAAGATCTCCGATCGAGTCGGATCTAGAAGATGGAATCAAACCTCATTTCCCGATCCAAGGCCCAAAAGATAACTTGCTTCAGCTCAGCAGCAGAGGAAATTCCGATGCCCCCATTAAGATGAAGGAGGAACACCCCTTCGCTTTATTCCCCAGGGGTCAAAATGAAGGATTCCGCTGTGGAAGCGTGCTGCCGCGTTCAAAGAATCTTTCATTGATGTTGTCTTATCGGCGTTTGCCATCCTAATGTGTGTGACGGATGTCACGCTACCCTAGCCGACCCCAGGTTTTACCGCGCTGTACTTCGCTGTGAATCTTGGCAGTGTTCTAAGACTGAGGGTCCGACTCGGGATCTTCGTCGTCGAACACAACCGCTTGGTCCAGTGTGGCTCGTAGCAGGGACGCCGAATATAAAGCGCACTTGCCGTCGTCAAATTCGACGAGGACGCCTCCGTCCATTGTGTCGACGCACTCGATTCGGGGTGAGGCAAGATTTTCCATTCCGCATTCTGCCACAGCGCAAAGCACTTTGTCTGTTCTGTAGATAACGAACGAAAGTCGCAGATCTTGGGAAGGAGATCCTTGCTCAACAGTTCATTCGGATGGATCAAGCAGCTGATAGTTGCATGTTCTGAATTGAATCCCCCAAGCTGGTGATTATCTCGGCCGCTTCTCCCCCGCGCTTAGCTCCTCGGACGACAGGGCGACCCTCGGCACATTACTCCAGCAAGACCCCCGTGCTCCACGTGGCCGCCGGCGTGCTGCCCGCAGCATCCTTGCGTCACGCAAACAAACCCTAGAGAACGGGCAGAATTGGCCAGACTGATGCCACCTTTCAGGGCAAGGATTCAGCTAACCATTAGCACAGAACCTAAAAGAGATGCATCCTGAACAATATCCCAAAGGTTGAAATGCCGATGGCCTATGATGGAAGTGGGTGGAAGCCTATGGCAACTCCAACTCGAGCGGTCTGCACGTCTGAAGATACTCGGCCCTACGCTGCCGGCCGACTGTGTGCCGTGGCACGTCAGCCTATCTTGGATCTGCGCGGTCGCGTACATGCTTATGAGCTTCTTTTTCGGAACGGAACGGAGTTGGACGGGAACGGCGAGCCGGCTTTTAAGGTCATGGCAGATACTGCGGCGTTCTTTGGCTTACAGAAGCCCAGCGAGTTGAAGAAACTAACGGGTAAAATGACGGCCTTTGTGGGCTGTCCCGCGGAGGCGCTGAGCGATCGGCTTGCGCAGACGCTTCCCGCGACCCTCACGGTTCTTGAGTTACCGTCGAATCAGGAAGTCTCGCCCGATCTGATCGCGACGTGCCAGCAGCTAAAGGCTCTTGGATTCCGGCTTGCGCTGGATGATTTCAAAGATCAACTTCAACTCATGCCATTGGTAGAACTGGCAGATTACGTGAAGATAGACTTTGCCCGCACCCGGCCAGAGGAACGCAGAGGACTGTTTCTGCAAATGCACGGCAAGACAGCTTCCATGCTGGCCAAGAGCGTTGACACCCAGATGGACTACCGTCAGGCGCGCGAAGAGGGATTTGCGCTTTTTGAGGGCTACTACTTTTGCCAGCCGCTGCCGATGAGGAACCGTAGACCTCCTGTTAACCAGATGTTACGTATCGATATTCTGAAAGCCCTGCAACAGCATCCCCTGGATCTGCGCAAGGTGAGCCAATTGGTAAAGCGCGACGGTCCAATTACTTACCAATTGCTGCGATTGGTCAACTCTCCAATTTGGGCAATGCGCCAGAAGGTTGACTCAATCGAGGTGGCACTGCTCGCGGTCGGCGACGATGCATTTCGTCGCATTGCCACAATGGCTATCGCAAGCGAATTCAATGGATCTCAGCCTCCCGAACTCTTGTGCATGGCAATGGTGCGGGGCCGATTCTGCGAAGAGGCCGGACGCGAGCGCGGTCTGGATCCATTCAAACAGTATTTATTGGGACTGCTGAGCCTGCTGCCAGCTATGCAAGGCCAGCCGATGAGCGACGTGGCGCCGGCGCTGCCGCTCGACGACGAAATTCGCGAGGCGCTTCTAGGAACAAGAAACCCGGAGCGGGTGCTGCTGGGATGGCTTGAAAACTGTGAGCGTGGCGACTGGGCCGGATGCGATGCCGCGGCCCAAACCGATAACCTGAACCAGCAAGAGCTGGCGAAGGTCTATGTGGATGCAGTTGCGTGGACAGAGGCGGCACTGCATTCGCCCGCCTAGCACAGTTCCGGATTGCTTCTTCGGCTTGAGCAGCGGTTTCGGGGGTACAGCTACAGTGGGACCGCTCTAGCCGTGATGACAGGCCATCCGCCGCAAATTGCCCCACCGGCTACAACTGGACACTGACCGGCCAGGTCTTCCAGATGTCGGCACAATAGTCCCGGATAGAACGGTCAGACGAGAACTTGCCAATCCGTGCCACGTTGAGAATGGACATGCGGGTCCACTCTTCCTGGTTGCCAAAAGCCGCGCTCACCGAGTCCTGACATTCAATGTAGGACTGGTAATCGGCGAGGAGCAGATAGTCATCGTTTGTCAGTAATGAGTCGACGAGGGGCTGGAACAGTCCTCTGTCGCCGTGGGAAATCTCGCCGCTGGTCAATGAATCGATTACTTCACGCAGGTTCGCATTCGACTCGTAGATTGCGCGCGGGTTGTAGCCCTCCCGTTTTTTCTTCTCGACTTCGGAGGCAGTTAGCCCGAAAAGGAAGAAGTTATCCGCACCGACTTCTTCGCGAATCTCGATGTTCGCACCGTCCAGCGTACCAATGGTGATCGCGCCGTTCATGGCAAACTTCATGTTTCCTGTTCCGGAAGCCTCCTTTCCGGCCAGAGATATCTGTTCGGAAAGATCGGCCGCGGGATACACCCTCTGGCCCAGCTTGACGCTGAAGTCAGGCAGGAAGACGACCTTAAGCCTGCTCCTTACGATCGGATCCGAGTTGATAACTTCTCCAACAGAGTGAATAAGCTTGATGATCAATTTGGCCATGTGATATCCGGGCGCAGCTTTGCCGCCAAAGATGAAGGTCCGCGGTACCTGCACGGCGGCCGGATCGCGCTGGATGCGCTTCAACAGTGTAAGGATATGGAGAACCTGCAGGTGCTGACGCTTGTACTCATGTAGACGCTTGACGAGCACATCGAACATCGAATCAGGGTCAGTCGCAATCCCCAACCGGTCGTGGATATATGCGGAAAGCTGAACCTTGTTGTCCCGCTTGATCGCTCTCCATTCCTGGCAGAACTCCGCATCTGCAATCATGGGCTCCAGACGGCGCAACTTCTCAATGTCGCGTACCCACGCAGAACCAAGCCGCGCCGTGAGCAGTTCCGCCAGGCGGGGATTGCTCAACACCATCCAGCGGCGCGGTGTCACCCCGTTGGTCTTGTTCGAGAACTTCTCCGGACTCAGGGCATAAAAATCGCTGAGCACATTCGTCTTCAACAGTTCGGTGTGCAGCGCCGCCA
>Ga0302155_10003569_pt1 | contig 10029 bp, 8 predicted proteins | sample I_Bog_N3_1_FD_193508 | JGI IMG/M metagenome (GOLD analysis project Ga0302155, IMG submission 193508) | Peat permafrost microbial communities from Stordalen Mire near Abisko, Sweden - I_Bog_N3_1 | ecosystem: Environmental > Terrestrial > Soil > Wetlands > Peat | place: Sweden: Abisko, Stordalen...
CTTGTTGCATGATCCAATCAGATCAATCAGTTAACGAGTATCAAGTTCGAATCGCTCTGTGTTGGACCGGCCCGCATATCTGGCGACATATTGTTGCGCGGAGCGAGTCCACTGTGAGCCAGTTGCATCAAGTTGTATGGGCCGGCCCCTTTTCAGCCGTGCCGACTTGCATCCGAATCGATTTGTCCTTCGCGTTCCTTCGCTCGGACCCATTCCCACGGCTTTTGGCTCATCCAAGCCGGCTTCTTAAACGCTTCTCACGGAGTTCACGCTTCAATGCGAGAAGCGGTTCTTCTACAAGCATCAATTCCAAGATCCAAGCGTCCTGGCCTGCCTCCATTGCCGGACTCGCAAAGATGCTTTCTCATGTTTTCGAAAGGGGTTTTCGCGATGAGCAGTAAGCAGCCGTTCCGGTGGACGAACCATGCCGGACATTCCCCACTCGCAATGCGGGTTCTGGGGTACGATCGATGCGATATCGTGCCTAATTAATCGAGCACTGCACCGGAGAGCTATTGGCCGGGAAGACTGATACTTTATGGGTGTTTGGCGATAGGTGGCGAATCCTGTCGGCGACTTCATCGGCCGCAATGGGCCTACTAAAGTAATACCCTTGAATCTCATCACATTGATGTTGACGCAGAAACGACATTTGCTCTTCAGTCTCGACGCCCTCTGCAATCACCTTCAGGTTGAGGCTCTTTGCCATGCTGATGATTGCGATTACGATGGAAGCGTCTTTGGAATCCACACCCAACCCGCTAATGAATGAACGGTCAATCTTAAGCTTGCTCACAGGAAAGTTTTTCAAATAGCTCAGGCTGGAAAAGCCAACTCCGAAGTCATCTATTGCGAGCTTGACCTCCATCTGATTCAACTCCCGAAGAACCGAAAGGGTGAATTCGGCATTGGACAACAGCACACCTTCCGTCAATTCCAATTCGAGATATTGAGGCGACAAACCAGTCTCACGAAGCACGCGCCTGATTAGTGCGAGGAATCCCTCCTGGCGGAACTGGACTGCGGAGACATTGACGGCCACGGGCACAGGCGCAAGCCCATCGTCCTGCCACTTTCGAGCCTGCTTGCATGCTGTGCGAAGCACCCATTCGCCGATCCCGACAATCAGCCCACTATTCTCCGCAATCGAAATGAACTTGTCAGGCGGGACGACCCCCATCTCTGGGTGATGCCACCGAATCAGCGCTTCCAACCCAATGATTCTTTCACTCTGCATTTCCATTTGGGGCTGATAGACCAATGCAAACTCTTCTCGGGCGAGTGCTAAACGTAGATTCTTGTCCATCATCATACGCGCCGTCGCCTCGTCGTTCATCCGATCCGTAAAGAAACGTACGTTGCCGCGCCCGCCCTGTTTTGCGGAATACATGGCTGCATCGGCGTTCTTGATCAGAGTCTCGCCTTCCGCGCCGTGCTCGGGGAAGACGCTGATGCCAATGCTGCAACCCACGCTTATCGATTGACCCTGAATAATGAAGTTCGCCTCAATCGCTTCCAGCATCCGCTCCGCAACACCTGCGGCGGAGGCCACGTCCTTCACGCAGGTCAACATGATCAGAAACTCATCGCCACTCAGCCGGGCAACTGTGTCCTGCTCTCGGGCAAGTCCTTTAAGACGCCGAGCAACCTCTGTCAGCACAGCGTCCCCGTATAAGTGCCCAAATGTGTCATTGATGCTTTTGAAGCGATCGAGATCAAGAAATAGCAATGCGACTTTCTCATCTCTTCGGCGAGCGTTTGACAGGGCGTTGTCCAGACGGTCCCGCAGGAGGACTCGATGCGGCAATCCCGTGAGCGCATCGTGATAGGCCAGGAATTGGCTCCGATCTTCGGCCGCTTTGCGGGCAGTGATATCGCGAAAGTACCAGATCCTACCCCGATACTGGGCTGTCGAGTCGAGCAGAGGCGCAGAGTATCGATCCAGGGTCTTTCCATTTCTGAGCCTGATCTCATCTGTGCTCTTTTGATCCGGATGGAGATATAGATACCTGATCCTCTCGCCGAATGCATCTGGGTTTGATACCATGCCTGCTACATGAGTGCGCACAACAAGATCGTCTCCCGCGCTAAGTAAGTCGGGAGGGATTTCGAAGATGCGACCAAATTGCCCATTTGCCAGGACAATGTTATTGGACTCGTCCACTGCCAGAATTCCATCGATCGTCGTCTCTGTTTGTCCCTCAAGTAACGCAGTCTTGAATAACAAAGTTTCTTCTGCCATCCTGCGCTCGGTGATGTTGATGTGCTCGATCAGAATTCGTGGGAGGCTATTGCTCATGAACCGCCTCACACGACCCACAAACCAGCGCTTTTGCGAGGGAGAATGGCATGAATACTCGGCTGAGTATAGCTCGCATTCCCCGTTTAGAGCGGCGCGGATTGCAGCGGCGAACTCGGTGGCTTCCTTGGCCTCTGCACCGGTTGCGCATTCGCATACTGCCAAATAGTTGGCTCCTTCGCCAAGGCTTCGGCCCTGAGTATCAGCAATTGCGTTATCTAAGTCCGCTTTACGGTTAGCCTTGGCAAACTCGCGCCAAGCCTTGTTTACTGCAATGATCGTAGCCGTCTCATTCAGCACGCATATGTGAGAAGAGAGCGCGTCAATTGTCGACTGGGCTAACTCAAGAGAGAGGCCAAGCGCCTGCTCGGCCTCACGTCGCTTGGTTACGTCGTGCTTGATCGCAATGTAACTGACAACTTCGTTATTCAAACCCAGCACGGGAGTGATTCGCATCTCTTCTTGATAGAAGGTGCCATCCTTGCGGCGGTTGGTGACTTCGCCTTGCCACACCCGTCCGGATACAATTGTGTCCCATAACTCCGTATAGAAAATCGTGGAATGCATTCCGGATTTGTGGATGCGTGTATGTTGCCCCACCGCTTCCTCGATGGAGTATCCTGTCAACGCGGTATACGCGGGATTCACGTACTGGATGTTTCCGGCAGTATCGGTGATGACAACGCAATCCGTGGCTTGCTCTACTGCAGCCGCCAGAGATGCCTGTGCGATAACTTTGGTTTGTGGAGACACGTTTAACCTCTTATCGGCAAATCAGCGACTTGTTTCGAAGGTCATCAGAGGTCCGGATCGGGAGCAAGGATCAGTCCCTCATTGGCTCGCGATCCAAGCCTCCAGTTCATCCAGCGAATGCAGATATCGCACATTCGGGTCAGTCCTGACATCGGCGCTTCTTTGCAGAAAGGCCTGACCTCCAGCGAGAATGTGCAGTTCCGGAAAGAGAACACGCGTCTTTTTGACAGTTTCTTTGAATCGGCCGGTATGGCTGCTGAGACTCACTGAAAGACAAAGCACATCCGGCTGTTTCTCCTCGAGCAACTCCAGCAGTCCCTCGACCGGCGTGTTTGCACCCAGGAAGTATGAGTCCCAGCCGTGCAACTCGAGAGTGTCCGCAACCATGTGGGCTCCCATCTGGTGAAGTTCGCTGCCGACACAAGTCACCACCGCACTTCTTCCTTTTCTAGGCGAATCAAGCAACGTCGGATGGACCAGCGTCATCATGTCCAGGGTAACCGAAGTGGCGAGATGTTCAGCGGCCACTGAGATTTGGTTTGTCATCCAGAGTTCGCCAGTGCGATACATAGCTCTCTGGAACAGATTGACGTATAGATCCTTAAACGAAATCCCTTCGGCGAGAAGGCCCTGGACAATAACTCTGCACCCTCTGCGGTCGCCAAGCAGCAAGCGATCCATATACGCGGTGAAGCTCTGTTCCACCTGAATATAATCACCCAACCGGCTGTCAGTGACCATCGTATGATTTCTGATCCAATCGGAGAGAAACAGCATCAATTCGATCGTTATGGCAGTCTCGCCGCGCTCGAATCGTGCCTCGACCTCCGTCACCCTGCGCCGTATCTGATCGTGCTGCTGGACATGCGCCGGCATTTCCGGGTAGCGCATGGCAACCATTATCTTCTCTTCACGGGCAAAATGATCCCTGGTGAACTTCGTCAATTCTGCGAGAAGAGTTCCCAGAATCTCCGCCCCTTGCCCGGCCAGCATCGCCTCGTGGAGGCGATTGACGAGCCCGAACTGAAACTGATGGTCTCGGTCGATCTCAGGGACATGCACAGCAAACTCCGGTGTCCACTCCAACATCGTTACTGCGGCGGTTGGCATAACCTAACGGCTCCTTCATTGATGCAACAAGCTCTGACATCCACTAAGGCATTTGCGCAAAGCCTTGAACGGGGATGGCCTCCAAACTAAAAGAACTCCACATTGTCCCCGAGTTCATCCGCTTCCCCAGGTGGGGTGTTCAGGCAGTCAACTTGCGCGGCCATCGGCACCGTCCCGGTCGCCTTCCTTGTGACACTTTCATGCACGTCGAGTTCTGCCTGCATGGTGTAATGACTCATGAAATCGGCCAGCCCCGGTTCCGGCTCTTCGCCTTCATCGCTCGGCAAGCCACACCGAGTCTTCTCTCCGATCTCCTCGATCGATCCTCGTGCGCGTGCGACGGCCTCCGCGAAGAGAGTGCCGACGGAAAAGTTCTTCCGGGTCGTTGCAAGGTCTCCAGCAAGGCGGTCACCGCGAGCGGCGATCTGAGAGATAAGGGCGAAACTTCGCTCTGTCGCGGCGTGCAGATCGGCGACCGCAAGGCGCAGCTCATCCACATCTCCATTCCCTGTAACGTTTGCCGGATCCGGTCCGTGTTCCTCGTATGAGCGTGCGGCTCCCTCTCTCATGGAACCGAGCGAAGCGACAAGGGATTCGGAGCGTTCGTTGCATTCGAACGCCAACTGCTGAACGGAGCCGGCTATGACGTCGAGGGCACTCCCGGTGTCGCCCAAATGGAATGCGCTGATGCGCGCATTCAATGCCATCCTGCGCATCTTGGATTCAATTTGCTGGATTTCCTGAATGGGCCCGCTCATTTTGCCAATGGTCTCTGTCAGGTCCCTTCGTGTGGCCCGTGTTGCGGCTTCAGCATTTGAAGTGTGGCCGAGACTGGTCAGAATCGCGCCGCAATCCTGCTCCAACGGCAGGAAGAACGATCCCTTCCCATCCTCACGAATGCCGGATAATGCCCGGCTCTCGTGGGCCATCTCCAGAACATGCCTCGCAATGCCTTCCAGATTGCGCTCAACCGACTCGACCGAAGCGGTGAATTTCTTGTCGGCGTCGGCGAGTTGCGCAGATTGCAACGCCAGCACCGCCGAGGTGCCACGCGGGTGGCGGGAAGGACTTCCGCCCACTTCGCCAGATTCCGAACTGAGGCGCTGCAGCACTTCGATCACATGTTCAACCTGCTGCCGCGTAATGTCGTGGAACTGGATTGATACGATCAGTTTCTTGAACGCGTCCGATATTGCGCCATATTCGGCCCCCAATCGATCCGACGATTCGCGTGCCTTGTCTTGCACGTCACGGAACGACGACAGGCTGGATAGTGTCCCGGATATTAGAGTTGGCAAGTCCTTCGTCTGCCCTGCTTCCAGAGCTGAAATCTCTCGCATTGCGCTTTCGATTGGCGGGATCAGCGAGTTGGCGATAGCCAGCGCGTTCTCGACTCTGGAATAAATCTGGCCAGCCAACAAGCTGACGTCGTCAGCCAGATCGCTGAAGTCGGCTTTTGTACTGCCCAAACGCGCAGTTTCAATTCGCGTTAACACTCCGAGCGCTCGAAAAGTCGAGACAGTTTCCTTGAATCCCAATAGCGTTCGCTTCAGAAGCCCTACCTCACGGCGTATGCCGGCTAGGCCGCTGTCGCGGTCTCCTAGAGACGTTCTCATTTCCGTGGAGCGATCTAGAGCGTGTGTGAGCGCCTGGGATGCCCGCTGTCCATGCTCCTCGTTCGCCAAAGCGGTCAGCTCAGACGTAATCAAGCTTACCGTCTGCATGAACTCAGCAAGTTTCCCGCCGATGCTCAAGAAACCCTGTTCCGTGTCGTGATTCAACAAGTCGAGGTCCGCGATCACCTGTTCGAGCGAATTCGCCGAGGCATCGGAAGGCTTTGCCCGCAACGGCATCGCTGCATCGTGGACGATCAGCTTGTCGGCTAACTGCATGCGATTCCACGCAGGCTGTGACATTCAAGCGCATTCAGGACAAGCACCACTCGTCCATCTCCCATGATCGCGGCGCCTTGGAACTCCCTGCATTGCTCCAGCCCGCCCGTCAGAGGCTTAACCAGCACCTCTACTTCGGTAAGAAACTTATCGACAACGAGCCCGTACCGCAAGGCGCCCGCCTCAACGATTGCCACGGAAAGTTCCGGCGTTTCTGCGGGAGCCAGTCCCAGCATCTTCGCAAGGTTGAATATGGAGTATATGGTTCCCCGCACCTGCGCAAGCGTGTGCCCGCGATACGCGTGCGCCGCTTCTGGTGGCAACTTGATCATGTCGCGAATGTTGCTCAGCGGCAGGATATACTGCTCGCCGCCGGCTTCGAGCAGAATGCCTTTTGAAACCATGAGACTGGTGGGCAGTTTGATCAGGAGAGAGGTTCCTTGGCCAAGCTTCGAGCGAATTTCGATCGTGCCTTGCAGGTTGCGAACGTTGCTATGGACAACGTCCATTCCAACGCCGCGGCCGGAAACGTCGGTAACCTTCTTCGCGGTCGTTAACCCCGGCAGGAACACCAACTGAAACGCAGCCTCCTCGCTCATGGTCGCGGCTGCTTCCGGTGTTAGCAGGCCCTTTTCGATGGCTTTCCTTTTGAGAGCATCGGCGTCGAGCCCCCTCCCATCATCTTTGACCTCGATTGAAACGCTTCCTGCTTCGTGAACTGCCCGCAGGGTCAGTTGCCCGGCGGGGTTTTTTCCGTTGGCCCGGCGTTCCTCGGGCGGCTCAAATCCATGGTCGACAGAATTGCGGATCAGGTGAACCAGCGGATCGCCGATCTGTTCGAGAATCGTCTTATCCAGTTCGATTCCCTCCCCTTCTATGACCAACTGAACTTCCTTCCCGAGAGACCGCGCGAGGTCGCGCACGAGGCGCGGGAATCGCTGAAAGACGGTTTTCACCGGCAGCATCCGAATCGACATGACGCTGGTCTGGAGTTCGTCGGCAATGCGGGAGATGCTCGAACCAACATCTTTCAGATCCTTCACAACAGATGCGCCATCTGCACCGTCATTCAACTTTCGGATGAGCAGCGGGATTGCTCCGCGCGCAACCAGCAGTTCGCCCACCACTGTCATCAACCGATCCAGCTTGACCTGATCGATTCGAATCGTCGAAGCGGAGGCGGAAGCAATCGGCCGGTCCGCCGGAACGCTTGCCAAAGGCTTCGCCCGGCTTGCAAGCTCGGGAACGTGAATGACGTCATCGTTTGTCGACAAACGGTCCAGAACGGCACGAACCGCCAGAAAGGCCTTGCCCAGGGCGGCGCGCGCTTCACTGCCCAACGCAACTCCCGTTCTCGCTGCCGTTTCCAGGATTTGAAGCTGTAGAGCCAGCGGCTCTTCGAGTCCAGCGCACTTCCGGTACTGTGCAGCAGCCGACAGGGTCTTGAGACCACGCAGGTAGGTTGCAATGACGGAGCTCGTGGGTTCGAGGTCGCCTTCCATCCTCCGCAAGCAGTCCGTGATCATCTCGACACACTGCGACGCCGTGTTGAGAAACGCTGCCTCCCGCACATCGACAATCGGGCCAGTGGGCGCGGTGTCGATCTGGATTCCCAATCGCTCGAGCAAATCCGGCGAGACTGTGGCGGCTGCCCCGTTGGGTGTAAGGCTTCCCAGCAGAGTGCGGATTGCGTCACACGTGTCCAGAGCAATGTGAATCGCCTCTGCCGACACCGGTACGACCGCAACTCCCCGGAACGAATCGAGAATTGACTCCAGTGAGTGGGCTACTCGGAGCATGATGTACAGGGGATGCGTGGCTGTGAGGGCGGTGTCTTTGACGTAATCCAGCAGAAGACCCGTATTTCCCTTGATGCTGTGGACCCCACGGAACAGCGAGTCGAGGGCATCCCTTGATGCGGATTCCCCTTCCAGTGCGAGCGCGTCCCGCTCAATTCCATCGAGGTTTTCCTCGCACTCCACCACAAAAAGCTCCAGCATATCCGGTGGTATGGAACCGAGCAGAGCCACCGACTCAACTTGATCTTCAAACAGTTGGATACGCACGTCGCATTCATCCTCGACGAATACGAACACGTCCTTGATAGCCGCCTGATCGACTTCGGTAACGAGGAGAATCTCCCACCACAGATAGCAGTGCTCAGCCTCGAGAGAGGGCAGCAGAGGCACTTGGTCCACATGGGCCGTGATATGTGCCTGCCCCAGCGCACGCAAGTCGTCGAGTAGCGTAACCGGATCGGCGCCAGAATAGAACATCTCGCGCTTCGGCTTGAAGACTATCTCGAATGCCGTACGAATCTTGGTTCGAGGCTTCGGTTCCGTGCTTTCAGCCGTGTGCGAATTCTCGGTCGCCGGCAGCAGCCGGGCGAACGCTCCGGTTACTTCCACTTCTCCTGGGACGGCTTCCCCTTCCGTCTTCTCTTCGAGGATCAGGCGGATAACATCGCACGCTTTGAGTCCACAGTCGATCAAGTCAGGAGTGACGGCCAGTTGTCCTTCACGCGCAAGGTCAAAGGCCTCTTCCATCTTGTGGGCGAACCTGGCGAGGTGCATGTTACCTGCGGTCGCCCCCGATCCTTTAATCGTGTGAATAGCCCGGAATACACGGTTTACCAACGATGAATTCCCTGGCTCCCCTTCCAGAATCAGGAGGGCGCAGTCGAGCTCAATGAGCAAATCCTGAGCCTCAGCCCTGAATGCACTTCGCATTTGCTCCATAACATCGATTGGCGCCATCACCTGCCCCCTTTTCCGCCCGGCATCAACGCATTACCTTTTTAACTACCGCTAGAAGTTGATCAGGGTCGAAAGGCTTGATGATCCAGGCCGACGCGCCTGCCGCCTTGCCTTCCTGTTTTTTATCCGCACTCGATTCGGTGGTCAGCAAGACGATTGGGATGAACTTGTATTGGGGTATCGCTCGAAGCTGACGGGTAAGTTCCAGGCCGCCCATATTCGGCATGTTCACGTCAACCAGGAAAAGATTGACCTCCTGCCCCTTGAGTTTGGACAGAGCATTTACCCCATCCACGGCCTCGATAACCTCATAGCCGGCGCCCCGCAAAACAAGACCAACCATCTGGCGGAGACTGGGCGAATCGTCGACTGTCATGATGTTCTTCACGAGCCCTCCCGGACACTGAGCAACTCACGCCGCAGGCCGCATCGATCCACAGCGGCGATAAAAAACTCCGAAGGGTTGTCGAAGGAGACTCCGGGGACCGTCTTGCGCAGCGAATACAGTAGTTGAAGGATACAAGTGTCAATATCTTCCAAATCTCTCGTACCGACCGAGACGGGTATTCCGCCTTCAAGAGTTTCCCCTAGTTTGGCAGCAAGATCGTGAGCGTATTGGACCGTCACCGAGCCTTCAAGATGAAGGAAATGTCTGCCTTGTTCGTTAACGATTGAAAATGGCACCGCTCTCCTCCTGTTCATTCCGCCTTAGTCGGCGACTAAAACCATGCGAATGTTTTCAACCATCATTTCGGGCGAACTGGGTTTGACAATGTAAAGATTTGCGCCTGCCTCGAACCCTTTCATCTTGTCCCTCGCTTCGCTCTCCGTGGACACGATGATGATGGGAAGCGCACTGTACCTCTTATCGGCACGAATCCGCCTAATGAACTCGTAACCATCCATATTGCTCATATTGATGTCGCTAAGAACCAGGTCGCAGGAGTTCGTGTACAACTTCTCCAGTCCGTCACTTCCATCCACTGCGGTAACCACCTGAAAGTTGGCCTCTTCCAATATGTAGGAGTGGTAGCTCCTGACAAATTCCGAGTCATCCACGATCAGAATTGTTTTCTTCGTATTCACGGCGCTACTCCTTTACATACACCAAATGGTTTTCAAATCGGCGCAGCTTGAACGCTGTTGTCACACGCCCTATCGATTCAGAATGTCCGAGGAAGATGTAGCCTCCAGGATTGAGGGCATTGTAGAAGTGATC
>Ga0302155_10003574_pt1 | contig 10022 bp, 10 predicted proteins | sample I_Bog_N3_1_FD_193508 | JGI IMG/M metagenome (GOLD analysis project Ga0302155, IMG submission 193508) | Peat permafrost microbial communities from Stordalen Mire near Abisko, Sweden - I_Bog_N3_1 | ecosystem: Environmental > Terrestrial > Soil > Wetlands > Peat | place: Sweden: Abisko, Stordalen...
CGAAACATTTCCGTGCCAGCTTTCAAGTCGGTTTTGATGTGATTATATGAGGAAATTCCGTCATCCAAATGCTTTCTTATATCTTGGGCGAAGGCCCCGATGGATTTCAACTGGCTGCGAAATGAATCGGAAGCCTGATTCAATGCCTCGGTGTGGGCTTTGACGACGCTTTTCAATTCATCGGCCTGGTCTTCACCGACGGCAGAAAGATTTTTAACTAGCTCGGCGGTTTGCCGACGATATTCGGCCAGATGCAATTCAATCAATTTTCTGGACTCATTGACCGCCTGCGGCACGAGTGCCGCCGCGCGCCATTGCGCGCGCGTGAGCAAGGCCAGTTGCACCGGAAAACCGTTCTCGTCCCCGTCACTCCACTCGACCAACATCTTCCGAAATAGCTTAGCTTCGTCGGCTGACAGCCCTACACACAACGAATCAAAATCGGTGTCTTCCATACGTCATTCCCCGAAATTCAGTTGCGGCTGCGGCTCGGACTTTGTTTTTTCCTTCGCTGGAGCGGATTTTTCTTTGGGAACAAGCTCCGTCGGCAGCAATAATTCCGCGATGGCATCGTATTGCCGGAAAAGTTTTTGCATCGCCCATTGAATTTCACCGGCCAGCAGCCGTTCCAAGTGGCCGGCTTCGACGTGCGACAACTCGGCGAAGTTCAAGCCGCGTTTGGCGATGGCCTCCGCTTTTTCAATCGCCAGCAGCGTGGTCGGCGTGACGGCTGGCAGCGTCACGGACTTCGCGCCAAACTCCAGTAACTGCTTTTCCAGTTGTGAGCCTTTGAATAAATCGCCGCGCGCCTTGGCGGGATTGTGGACGATGACATAGTCCACGCGGTCGCCTGCGTAGAAAAATAATCTGCCCGCGTTGGTCATGCTTTCCGTGTCGTCGGTCGGAAACAGAAAAAATGTCAGCCGGACGCCCTGCTCGGCGCACACGTCGAGCACCTGCAATTCCTCCAGTGCGCCCAAGATCAGCGCGTCAGCCTGGGCTCGCGTATCAATGACGTGGACCGGGGCGGAATCTTTCAGCACGCGCCGGAACAAACTTAACAAAGCAGTTTTGCTCTCCTGCTCGTTGCCGAGGTGATAGGAGCGCACAGTTTGTGGATGTCGGTTGGCGAACGTGTGATGCCGGTCGTCGAGGTCGGAACCGTTCCACGGCACGCCGAGCCGGTCGAGCCAGGCGGTGCGGAATTCGGCTTCAAAACTTTTGCCGAGATTGCCTTTGGATTGGGGATTGAGGTGGATGCGTCGAGTTGTGTTCATATATTTGTGGGATCGTTTAGTTGCATATCTTCGGGATTTGGCCGACGAACTTCGCGCGATGACGGAGTTGCAGCCAAAATTGGTTTTCGCGCAGGTGCCGGGGCGATGCCGGTTTGAGTGGTGATCGCTTTCGACACAGATGGTATTTCTTCCCAATGCGCTTGCGCCCGGCGGTGAAGATAACGCCGATAAAATTGATGAACACCCTGCGTAGTGATGGCGCAGCCTTTTTCACTGAAAAGCACGGCGGCAATTTCCTGCCACGTTCTGCGCCGCTGGCGTTGGTCACGGATGAAATCCACGAATGGTTCAAGTCGGCTGTGAAAAGCCCGACCGCCGCCGCAGTGTTTGCGCTTCTCCGGCCCGCCATTGTTGATGATGTCTGGATTCATCACCGCAAAGTTTAGGGCGTTTTGCGCCAAAGCGGTTAGCGCATACTCGGCGGATTAAATGGCAAAGGTAGCTGATTAGGCCGGATAGTGTCGGCGATGCTGTTTCGGGCGTTGAATTCCGTTGACGCGATGTGTTGAATCGCGTTGATCGGTGTTGACGACCGATGTTGAAAGGCGTTTAGCCGCGTTGAAATCATCAACGCAAATCAACGGATTTCAACACCTGTTTTTGCTGCCGCTATTTTCCGAAGCGAATGCTTCGGGGATGGTGTCTAACTAAATTACCGGCTTTCCAATTCCAGAAAGCCGCCACAAATCACGTTCGATTGAACGTATTAAAATTGGAGCACTGATGTTAAAATGACGAAGCACTGAACGGGCGTTCTGAAACCGGCAGCGAAACGGAGCAGGTCGGGAGTGGCATGAACGGACGACGGCGGAGTTGAGCGCGGTTTTAGAATGACCGGTGAGTGCGCGACCGTCTAGGTTTCCATTGAGGCGATTTGTCTGGCCGGTTGCTGAATACCTGGAAGCAAGCCGGCCAGTCAAAGCGCCGATTCATTCCCAATCGTTTTAAATGCGCTGACATCAAAATCAATTGGGCAGTAAATCTTCGAGAATTTCACCGGTTTTTCTGACCAAACCGATACGGGGGAAAATCTTGGCAACCGTGAGCGCATGTTCTTCGGCGGACATGGCCGCCATGGCATCTTCCGCAAAAATCTGATTGAACCCATATTCAAAAGCAAAACGGGCGGTGCTCTCGACCCCGATGTTGGTCGCGATGCCGCACAGGACAATGGTTGTGATGCCGCGCCTTCTCAATGCCAATTCAAGTTCGGTCCCGTAAAAGGCACCCCACTGGTGTTTGGTAATCACGAAGTCGCCCGGTTGCGGCCCCATTTCGGGAACAATCTCCGTCCAGTCTGGCGGCGGAGTTTGTGTCGGCCAAGGTGCGTCAACAACGGGACGCAGCACGTCTTTACCGTCTGTAGAAAATGCCACCCGCACCAAAAATACTGGCATCCCGTTTTTTCGGAAAGCGGCGGCAATCGCAGCCGCATTTTTCACAACGCCGTCTGCTGCATGGGGAGCGGTTTGCCGCCCGACGACGCCCTTCTGAAGATCAATGACGACCAGCGCCGTCTTGACCCGGTCAATGAATGAGTTTTTCATGGCTGGCATATTGCCACTTTTCATGGCAACCCGCATCAAGATATAAATGCTCTGCTAGGCGCACGGAAAATAATCCTGAGACTCGATTGAAACGAAGTAACCGGGTAACATCTGCTCGCCGATGCCATCTGAAGAAACTACCACACCCGCCATCACTGCTCCGCCAGAATTCATGGCGCAGCCTCGGCCAATGGGGAGCGTGTCATGGCGTGACACCTTTGCCGCCCTGAAACATCGCAATTTCCGGCTGTTCTTCATCGGTCAGCTTGTATCGCTGATCGGAACTTGGATGCAGACCACCGCTCAAGGCTGGCTCGTATATCAGTTGACTGGATCGAAGGTTTTGTTGGGCACGGTGGCGGCCGTCGGAACTTTGCCCATGCTGGTTTTATCCCTGTGGGGCGGCTCCGTGGCCGACCGGCATCCCAAGCGGATCATCATTTTCTACACCCAGATTGCGATGATGATTACCGCCTTCGTCTTTGCCGCGCTGGTGGGGAGTGGCCACATTCAAACGTGGCATATTCTCGTGCTGGCGGCGCTGGGCGGTGTGGCGATGGCTTTCGACATGCCCGCACGACAGGCATTCATGGTCGAAATGACCAGTCACGAAGACCTGATGAATGCGGTGTCGCTGAACAGTTCCATCGTGAATGGCGCACGGGTAGTCGGTCCCGCTGTGGCGGGCTTGCTCATGGCATCCGTTGGCATCACTTGGTGTTTCATCCTGAACGGCGTCAGCTTCATTGCGGTCATCGTGGGGCTGTTGATGATGCGTCTGCCCAAGCATGAACCCCGGCCCAAACCGCACTCAACGGGGCGGCATATCATGGAAGGATTCAAGTATGTGGCCGGCCACCGTCGCGTGCGCATTTTGCTGCTGCTCTTTGGCGTGGTGGGCATCTTTGGCTGGTCGTATGCAGTGCTGCTGCCTGCCTATGCAAGCGACATTCTTCATGTCGGCGAAACTGGCTATGGTGTTCTGCTCAGTGCCAACGGATTCGGGGCACTTTTGGGGGCGCTGACGGTGGCGACCTATGGAAACCGCGTCCGGCCACGGCTGATGATTCTCGGCGGACTTTGGTTGTTCTCAGCCATGCTGGCGCTGTTGGCCATCGTGCGTTGGTATCCGCTGGCGCTTCTGTGCCTGGCGGTTGGTGGTTGGGGAATGATCCTTTATTTCTCAACCACCAACACGCTCATCCAGAGCAGCGTGTCCAACGCGATGCGCGGGCGGGTGATGGGCATCTGGGCACTGGTATTTGGCGGCATGATGCCTTTGGGTGGCATTGAGTCTGGATTCCTGTCTCATGCCGTGGGCGTGCCGTGGACGATTGCGGTGGGGGCAATCATTTGCGCCGGTGCCGGGCTGGTCACATGGTGGGCGGTGCGGAGCAATCCTCCGACTGCTGCTGACGGCGGAGACCGTCACCACCGGCTCAGTCTCGATCAGAAAGACAATCTGGCATCAGGGTAAGGATTGTTTACACCTGCCTCCCGATCGTGTCATAACCAAGAAAGAATTTCCGGTGCCTTGCGGGGCACCGGCGACGTTTCACCTGCCGGCACACCCACAATCATCGGCGCGATGGCTGTCATTTCAGCCGGGATTTTCAACTCCGACTTCCATTCCGGCGTGTTCAGTGCCGAGACCGCAAAACCGATGACGCAGGTGCCAAGCCCCTGCGCACAAGCAGCCAGCAGCAGGTTTTCCGCCGCCAGCCAGCAATCCGCCACGGCGAACGCCCCTTGTAGTTTGCTGAAAATAACGATCAGCGTGCCGGCGTTATAGAAAACATGGAAATCCGGCTTGTCCACCACATGTAACGTGTGCTTTGCACGGTCGGTATCGGAACCTTGGGCTTCGTTGTGCACAAGTTTTTTGGCGCTTTCTGACAAGCGATCCAAAACATTTTTATCCTGGACGACGGCAAATGACCATGGCTCCTCGTGCATGGCGGTGGGAGCATGGACGGCGGCATCGAGCAGCGTTTGGATGACTTTTCTTTCAATTGTCTTCGACGCATAGTCACGCACGGAGCGCCGATGCTGGATGGCATCCATCACGCTCATGGACGCTTCGCATTTGGTGGAATTTTTTGGATTGCTCATGGCTTGGTGATGAATGTGCGCTTGATGTGCGATTTGTAGAAAATGCTACGAATTTAATCATTGATCCCGCCATGAGGGTAACCCGGAATTTCTCTCAGAACTGGGGTTACAAGGGTGGCGCGCATCGTGAGAGTTTCCGTCCTGATGACCGCCGAGAATCCGTTATCCTTGACCGATGCTCTTTCGGTCAGCATCAGTCGCGATGGAAAAATCAATGCCAAAGGCATGGCTTGCAGGGTTGGGGCGGCAGTGTGGAGACTGGTTGGTATCATAAACGTGTAATTTGTATTATTTATTTGATCAAGTGTGGTGAATCATCAGGCGAGCAATTGTGGCAGCGGAGGCAGTGGTGGTTCTGGCGGCAACGGAGGCAGCGGGATGTCATCGCCGACGCTGGCTGTCTTGGACAGAACATTTTTTACCATGCCCAGCAACTTCCCGAACGAATAGGGTTTGAGGAGCATTTTCACGGGTTGCAGACAGGGGTGCAGGGCGAATTCCCAAGTGGGCAAAAATCCGGTGGCCATAATGACCGATAGTGTAATGCGTGATTCGTGGATTTTTTTGAGCAACTCGACGCCGGACACCTTCGGCATGAATTGGTCGGTGAACAACAGATCGTATTGGTAAATTTGCAACGCGGTCCAAGCAGTGGCCCCATCTTCGGCGACATCCACTTGGTAGCCGGCGTCTGTCAACCCTTCAGCGGTGATCTGGCGGAGATCACGCTCATCTTCCACCACAAGAATGCGCTGGCGAGAATTCGACTGGCGATGAAACGGTTCGCATATTGGATTATTAACATCGGAGATATATTTAGGGGACATTGATGACACAATAGCCGAACATTCTACTTGTGCTATGGGGTGTTCACCCCATTTGCTTTTTAAGTTCAGCATTTTCGCATTGATTCAGAGGGCCAAATTTAATTTCCTATACATCCGGTGAAAAAGTTGGAGCACTTCGAGCAGAAAAAGGAACATGCGGTGTTTTGTCCCGTGGGACAGGCCTCGTTTGACGAGATGGCTGACTTGATAAGCCGCGCGGTGCTTCGCTGTCGCCAAAAAAAGATTGAGAAACTGCTGATTGATTCAACCGGGGTGTCGGGATTGCAGCCGCCCGGAATGGCTGAACGATATAATTTCGTCGAACGCATTGCTTCCAACGCAAAGTCATCGGTCAAGATCGCGCATGTGGCCAGTCCGGAGTGGGTTCGTTCGGGGAAATTTGGCGTAATGGTGGCTAATAATCGCGGGCTTGACGTAAAACTCTTTCATTCGGCGACAACTGCCTTGGAATGGCTTCTGAAAACAAATGAATCAAACCAGCCAAAGAATCCTGCATACCGGTAAATTCCTGACGCTGATCAAAGAGGGTCATTGGGAATACGTTGACAGGGTCCATGGAACCGGTGTCGCGCTCATCATCAGTGTGACCACGGAACAGAAAGTTTTGCTGGTGGAGCAATACCGGATTCCGGTTCACACACGCACCATCGAGCTTCCCGCCGGTATCATCGGAGATGAACCGGGTTGCCCGAGCGAATCGTCTGCCGCTGCCGCCCTTCGCGAACTGTTGGAGGAAACTGGTTATGCCGCCGGGTGCCTTGAGCCAGTGATGACCGGAGCCTCTTGCAGCGGAATCACGTCAGAACGGGTGACGCTCTTTCGCGCTTTCGATTTGCATCGCATTGGAAAAGGTGGCGGTGTCGCGCACGAAGACATTACGGTTCACGAAATTCCGCTGGCAGAGGTCGTGAAGTGGTTAGAGGCGAAAGCGACAACCGGTGTTTTGATTGATCCCAAGATTTACGCAGGCCTTTTTTTCGTCGCTCAAAACAAATGATTAACGCACAAACAATGGTTCGTTTGGATGCAAGGTCATCTTGGTTGCGCCTGCGCCGGACGAGGATTTGGTGCTTTGCCATTTAAGCTATTTTCAAGCGGCGAAACACTAAACCTTTTACCAAATCCATGACGAATGTGAAAGCAATGGCCACGGCCAGAACGCTGCCCAACATCCAGTGCGGCAGCGGCAGCATGAGCCAGCCGCATCCGGCCAGCGTCGCGGCGATTATCACATCAATCGCTGACGATAAGACGAGCCAGCGGCTGGGATGAGGCGATGACCAAATTCGCCCACGGGCGCGCACGGCATACATGGTGGCCTGGTTTCCGCACACCAGAACGAAGAACGCCAATGTCTGCAAGGTTGCGATGCCCAGTCGCAGGTGGAAATGTCCGAAGGCGAGCACGCCGACGCAGAATACCAGTTCGGAAACGCCCATGAAGATGCCCGCGATGGTCAGCGTGCCTATGCGCCAATTATTTGGCAGCAAGGAAGGCCGGACATGATCGGTGGTCAACGACATGCCGAGCAAATCACCGGCCATCATGACGATGATCATCAGCATGGGTGTGAGAATCGCGTGACCGGTCATGATGAGGCCGACGCCCAGGAACAACACCTGCACGATCTTCTTGGTCACGGAATTTAGCGTGTAGGTTAGAATGCGCTGGAACGTAATTCGTCCTTCCTTGACGGCGGCAACGATGCCGGCGAGACCTGGATTGATGAGCACTACCCCGGCGGCGGACTTGGCCACATCGGTTGCAGTTGACACCGCAATTCCCATCTGCGCCTGCCGTAGCGCAGGTGCATCGTTGGCACCATCGCCGCACATGCCGACGATGTTCCCGTCCTTCTGAAAAGCCTTCACCAGTTTGAATTTGTCTTCGGGCAGCACGCCGGCAAACACCGCGTAACTTTCCGGGCGAACGTCGTTCGGTATTGGCCCGGGCGGACACACCGACCCATTGAGACCGACCGCATGAGCAACAATAGCCGCCGTCGCGGGTGCGTCGCCCGTCACCATCACCATGCGGACGCCGAGGGTTTTCAATTGGGTGACCAATTCTGCCGAGTCTTCGCGAGCCGGGTCGCTTAGCGCAATCAATCCCATGAGTTGCATCGCCGCCGGCGGTCCTGCAGCAACGGCCAGCACCCGAAAACCTTTTTCTTCCAGTTCAGTCGCCGCCGCCGCCGCTGTGAGAGAAGGAGCTGCAATCGTGACAACGACGGTGAAAGCGCCTTTGACAATGCGCAGCGTTCCGAGACTTGAATCCTTTGCCGTCGCCTCGGACATCTTCGTCGCAGGATCAAACGGCGTGAAATGAGATAGTTTGGGTGGATTCGCAGAAACTTTTTTGGCCGCAGCGGCACGAATGGCTGCGTCCACCGGGTCTTGACCACCATCGGAACTGGCGAGCGCCGCCATCGTCAAGATGTGCGATTCATCAAAGCCTGACAGCGGATGAACCGAAGTTACTGAAAGTTGATTTCGCGTGAGTGTCCCGGTTTTGTCAGCGCACAGCACATCAATCGAGGCCGCTTCGTCCACCGCCGAGAGGCGTGTGGGCAAGACACCCTGACGCGCCAAAGCCCGTGCTCCGAGTGCGCTCGCCAGCGTGAACGTGGCTGGCAGCGCCACCGGGATCGAAGCCAGCACCGCTGTTAAAATCAAAGGAATGATCTCAGCGACCGGCATCGCGTGGGCATGTGCATACACTACCATGAGGACAATGAGAATGCCGTTGAACACCGCGAGATTGCGCACCACACGCAACACCGCCTTTTGCTGTGAGCTGACTACGTGCGCTGTGCGAACCAATTCCGCTGTGCGGCCAAACTTGGTCCGGGTTCCAGTTGCCGTTACTTCCGCGACCGCTTCGCCGCGTCGCACCAGCGCCCCGGCAAAGGTTTGGAAGCCCGGACCGGCTTCAGTGCCGATGGACTCGCCGGTGAGCATGGATTGATCGAGGAGAACATTCCCCTCGGTCAGCTTTACGTCTGCAGCGACGACGCCACCGAGTGAGAGCTTCACCATGTCACCCGGCACCAGATCGGCAGCGGGTAGATTTTTCCACACGCCATCCCGGCGAACCGAGGCTGTCAGTGCCAGCCGCGATTTCAGCGCGGCCAGCGTTGCCTGGGCACGGCCCTCCTGGAAAAATCCCAGCGCGGCATTAAATACCAGCAGCACCGCGATGATCCCGGCTTCGACAAATTTTCCAAGCACCAGTTCCAACAGAATCGCCGCTTCAAGCATCCAAGGGATTGGGGTCCAGAATTTGGTCAGCGCCCGGCGCAAAGGATGCAGCGCCGTATCAGGCATGGAATTTGGACCGGACTTTTCCAGTCGGCTGCGAGCCTCATCGCTGGTGAGGCCATTCGTGGAATTGCTGGTCGGAACAGCAATTGCAGCGGGGGCAGAAACGAGTGAAGCAACTGGCATAGGTTAACTGTTCACCAGTTCATCTACCCAGTATCCTTTCCGATTGTAGTGGCCATGCAGACCGATTTCATAATCGCGGGTCAGCAGAGACTCGTCCGTATATTCCGGTGACTGCTTGATGGCCTCGTGGGAAAGATTGATAAAGACTGTTTTATCGTCCCAACTGACACGATCAATCCATTGCGGTGATACCAGGACTTTTTTCCCAGCCCACCAATTACTGGTGTTCACGATGAGATAACGGATTTCCCACGTTTCATCATCAATGATAAAATCTTCCACATGGCCAATCTCGCCGTCGGTGGCGTGGATGTAATAGCCGCTTACCGCGTGCGTGCTGCGCAAATGGGGATCCCACGATTTCTGCGCGGAAGTAAATACTTTCCATTGTCCACGGTCACGCTCGATGTCAGGACAATATCCCCAACGGTGTGGGCCAGCCCAATACACTGGAATATCATAATACCCATAGAACGAATCCTCGAACTGGTGGGAAACGGGCTTGTCGGTGTCCAGGGAGGGGCTGTTCTCAATCTGTTTTTTGGTCAGGGCAACGTCGATTGTTTTCTCTTCGTTGAATATGGCAATCAGCGCGTAGGGCGAAATCAGCACCTGTCGGCTCGCAAGCCAGGTTCCCGTTTCAGCTACCAGATAACGAATGGTCCAGAATCGGTCATCAAAGTAGAATTCTTTGACCTTCCCGATTTTACCATCCAGTTCGTCCAGAGCGTCCAATCTGTAACCCTTCAGGGTTTTGACTTTACTTTGCTC
>Ga0302155_10003575_pt1 | contig 10020 bp, 10 predicted proteins | sample I_Bog_N3_1_FD_193508 | JGI IMG/M metagenome (GOLD analysis project Ga0302155, IMG submission 193508) | Peat permafrost microbial communities from Stordalen Mire near Abisko, Sweden - I_Bog_N3_1 | ecosystem: Environmental > Terrestrial > Soil > Wetlands > Peat | place: Sweden: Abisko, Stordalen...
AGTTCCCAAATGGCGTAGTAATCCGACACAACAAATCCCTTGAAGCCCCACTCCTTGCGCAGCAGGTCCCGCAGCAGCCACTTGTTCGCGTGCGAGGGAACGCCATCGATCTCGTTGTAGGATGCCATCAGCGTCACGGCTCCCGCCTCGCGCAGAGCTTCTTTGAAGGTGTAGAGGAACGTCTCCTGCAGCACTCGCATGGAAACATTCGACGGAGCACAATTCATGCCCGATTCCGGCTGTCCGTGTCCTACAAAGTGCTTCAGCGTCGCCAGCAGACGCCGCTTGTCTTTGAATGTCGCGTCTCCCTGGAAGCCGCGCACCGCCGCGATTCCCATTCGCGAAACCAGGTAAGGGTCTTCACCGTAGGTCTCTTCCACGCGGCCCCACCGAGGCTCGCGCGCCACATCTACCACCGGCGTCAGCGCTTGATGCGCGCCGCGCAGGCGGGCTTCGAGAGCGGTCATCGTGAAGAGCGACTCCACTAATTCGGGATTGAACGTTGCGCCCAGGGCGATAGGCTGCGGGAAACTGGTTCCATCAGGGGCGGCGTGTCCGTGCAGACACTCCTCGTGGAACATCACCGGGATGCCCAGACGGCTGTTCTCCAGAAAGAACTTCTGGATCGCATTCGTCAACTCGGCCATGCCGCGAGCGTTTTTGCCGCCGCCGGCATCACTCGGCCGGCCCACCTGGCCCAGTCCGCGGCCGTCGCGAAACGACTTCTTCGCCTTTTGGAAATCGAAGTTGCCGTCACTATCCACCAGCGTCTCGGCCTTCTTCTGCCAAATGCACATCATCTGTGCGGCCTTTTCCTCCAGCGTCATCCGCGAGAGCAGGTCCCTGACGCGTCTGGTGGATGGCTGTCTGGCGTCTTTATAAATGGGAACGGCTTTGCGGGAGGTTACTGCGACTGCGGATTTCTGCTTCTTCATGCGATCCATTCCTTGAGGTTGCTGTTTGTGGCGATGCACGGCAATTGAATGGGGAAAGTGAATCTGGCTCGGGGCACTGTTTCTTTATGGTGACATACGGACTAATATACTCCCGACCACCTTCACTTGTGACATTTTTTGCACCCGCTCCAAGGCCTGAAACCTGTCCTTCGAGAAAACATCTATCTGATTTAAAATAAACTATTTGAGCATCATGCGCAGTTCAAATGCATGCGCGCAGAACTGGATCATCTCTTTCGGCTGCAAGAATTTAATTCGACTGTAGTATTAAAATGGATAGCGATGCACATGGGGGAGCGAGAATTCCACTTGCTTGTTTCAGGAGACTGACGAATATGTGCCGCTCTTTGTCTTGGCGTACTTCGTATACCCTGTCGCTCCAATCATCATCCATGCCATCTTCCTCACGGCTGGCGCCGGTGCGCATTGATTAGCGCATTTTGCCATCATCGGATGACGTGATGTGAGGGTAGCTAAAACCAGCGGCGTCGCCGCCGTGAGATTACCACCATCGTTACCACAGCCAGCAACACCCCGATCAGCAACCAGAAGAAGTCGCGACTGTTGAAATCCTGTAAATACCGGAAACCTTGCCACCAAATCAGCGCTAGCGCGCTGCTCAATGCAATTTGCATCTCTTTCCTCCGTACACCCACTCCTTTGCATGCGATGCGCGCATGAATGGTGATTTCCGGCTCGCTGCCAATCTCCGGCAAGCGAGCCGAGGTTGCCGAAAGACGCTCTATCTGAAAACTCCCAGCAAATAGCAAATCAGCAGAATCACCAGCACCGTGCCAAGCCCAATGCCTGCACCTCCGCCGGTGCCCCATCGGCCGTAGCCGTAGTATCCGCCGCCACCGCCGAAGACAAGCAGCAGCACGATAATAATAATGATGAGCATTTCAGATCCCCTTTTCTCTGGATAGCAACTCCAGGATGATGCCGCGATTGGGTTGGACCGCTGGTGCGCGCTGGTGAGTTCATCAAAGTGCGCGAAGAGTTAAGGCTCGCAGGCTCCGGAAGTTCTCGGTAATTGTGGCCCGCTTCGAGGTTTCACTTAGCGCCCCCTGGAAAAATACCTGCAGCGGGGATCATCCATCTCACTCGCCGACTGCCTGCAGCGAGGATCTTCCATCTCCATCGAGGCGCTATAACGCAGGCTCTCGCAACGGTAATCTTCCACCTCAATTGCCATGCCATTCAGCAGACCATTGCATCGAGCGTCTTCCGCCTCGATCGCCGCGACCTTGCGCCGGGGGTCATCCATCACAATCACCTCATTGGGCAGGCTCTTGCACCTGATCGTTCCTTTCAACAAACTGAGAGCATATTGACGCGGTCCGCCGGGCGCGGTCTGCTCAATACCGGACACTTTGTTTCGGCTTGATCCCAATTCCAGCAGCCGCAATCTGACTGAATGCCTGGCTCGGTCACGCGGCGCATAGCCGCCAGCCAGCCAAATAACCGCATTGAGCAAAATTGAACAGCTTTCCCCGCGTGGCATCAGCACGATACTTGCAGGCGCTAACAACGAAACGGCGGCAGTGATGCCAGATCATACGGTCGCGTTCCCCTGGAGTAGGCGTCCCTTCAGCACTGCCGCCGCCATTTAACCTAAAAAACACATTTAGCTTCCGCCACCGGGTCTAAGCCCTCCGCCTTTTAGGCGGAGAGCTTCCAGCATCTGTGCTGGATAATGGTTGGATGGTCGAGTACAGAGAGAATTCCCACTCGGTTTGGGATGTAAAGTACCACGTGATCTGGGTGACGAAGTACCGGTTCAAAGTTCTTCGAGGAGAGATTGCGGTGCGTCTCCGGGATCTTCTTCGTCAGGTCTGTCAGGGCAGGGATGTTGTGATCGTACAGGGTTCTGTAAGCCCAGACCATGTTCATATGCTGGTAAGCGTACCGCCGCAACTAGCTCCGGCTAAGCTGGTGCAGTACATGAAGGGCCGTTCAAGCCGGATGCTTCAGGATGAATTTCCCCAGTTGCGAAAGCGCTATTGGGGACAACATCTGTGGGCCCGCGGGTATTTCTGCGCGAGCGTGGGCGCGGTAGACGAGGAGACCATTCGACGATACATCGAAAGCCAGAAGTGGGACGACCCTGGTGAAAACTTCAAGATCACAGCGCCGAGCGAGCCTTAAGACGGCTCTCAGCCGGAAAGATTTCAAGCGGCTTCAGCCGCAAACAGGCGACTTTCAGTCGCAACGTCAACCCACCACCTTTTAGGTGGTGGTCGTTGAGCCTTTCAAACATGTACCGGTCTTTCATGATCGTCTTGCACCGTGCAAAACGGTACATTCATCCGAATCTCGCGGGGAATACATTCAAGCCATGATGAGTCTATTTGTCAGCCGCATTCTTAGGTTCGGATCGCTTTTGAGTTTCCTGTTGATGTCCGCCGCGGGATGGCTCGTTTTCATACGCTCCTCTCGCCTGGGCGCAGTGGAAAGAGAAGGATCGGACGCGGAGGCAACTATCAGCGGCGGCGGCAGATCGAGTAAGCGGTTGGTAGGTATCAGCGCCGCACTATTCCTTATGGCATTCGTCACGAGTGAAGCACTGGTTATGATTCGGGCGTTTTGTCGTTGATTTAGATCTAGTATCCCGCCAACTCTATGGCGCTCAATGGTTGCACTTAAGGAGGCTGCAATGGCGGCACAGAATGGTTTTGTGAATTCGCAGCAAGCCCCACTGATGCGCCGCGGGGCGCCACTTCCGATATTCGGAAATTCGGCGTCTTTGCAAGCGTCCCCCCGCCAGCCGCAGCCAATGCGGATAGCCGTTGTCGGGAATCATCTTCCCCGACAGTGCGGGATTGCAACCTTCACAACCGATTTGTGCGACGCAATCACGGCTGAGTACGGAGCGGCAGGATTGCTGGTGGCAGCCGTTAACGACCCTCAATCCTCGTACCTCTACCCTCCGCGTGTGCGATTCGAGATTGTCGAAAGCGACATATCCTCCTATCGCGAGATCGCTCATTCTCTCAATGCCGCTGGAGTCGATTTAGTGTTATTGCAGCATGAGTATGGGATTTATGGAGGGAAGGCCGGAAGCCATATCCTGGAGTTGCTCAAGCACCTCACCATGCCCGTGGTAACAACGCTCCATACGGTTCTTCGCCAACCGGATCCCGACCAGCGAATGGTCATGCAACAAATCGCCACGCGCTCTGATCGCCTCATTGTTATGAGCGAATACTCCTCTCGCGTTCTGCAGGATGTATTTGGAGCCCCGGGCGAGAAGATCGACCTGATTCCTCATGGCATTCCTGACTTACCCTTCGTTGAGCCCGATGTTTACAAGGATTCACTTTCGCTAACGGGGAAGGCTGTGTTGCTCACCTTCGGCTTGCTGTCGCCCAACAAGGGATTCGAGAGTGTGATTCGGGCCTTGCCGCAGATACTGTCACAGTGCAGCAATATTGTTTATGTGATTGCAGGCGCCACTCATCCGCAGGTCAGGGCTCGCGAGGGCGATCGATATCGGGATCAGTTGCAGGCGCTCGCCAAGGAACTGGGAGTCGAGAGAGAAGTGATCTTTCACAACCGGTTCGTCAGCCCTCAGGAAATGGCGGCGCTGGTTGGCTCGGCTGACATATACATCACGCCCTATTGCCATGAAGCGCAGGCTGTATCGGGAACCCTGGCGTATGCGCTGGGCGCAGGTAAAGCGATTATCTCCACGCCGTACTGGCATGCGGCCGAGCTTCTGGACGATGGACGCGGAACACTGGTTCCTTTTGAAAACCCGGTTGCCATCGCTGCCGCGGCAATTGAGCTCCTGAACAACGATGCGAAACGCCAATCCATGCGCCGGCGCGCTTACCTCTATTCACGCCGGATGGTCTGGAATCGCGCGGCGCAATCCTATATGCGTTCCTTCATGTGCGCTCGCGCCAATCGCACGCAACCTGTTTATTCGAAGTTTTCCGTTCAGACTGGCGAGAGGGACGCTGCGAGCCAGCTCTTAAGCGCCTAGGCACTCCGTCTTCGCTGACTAAATATGGACTGCCTTCTTCCGTACTGATCTACGGAATGTCAATTTCTGTCTTCTCGGAATCTTGCTCGGGAAACTGATCGAGAAGGACCACATTGAGCAGCGACTTATGCACTTGGATGCGGCCGTTATAACTAATGAAGCCGAGCTTTCGAAAGCGATTCATGAAGAAGCTGACGCGGGATCTTGTGGTGCCGATCATCTCCGCCAAGGTTTCCTGAGAGATCGGCGGAATGAAAGTCTCTGGCTCCCCCGGCTTACCAAACTCAGCCATCAACAGAAGAATCCTTGCCAGGCGTTTTTCGCTGGAGTTAAAAAGTTGATCGACAAGATCGGCCTGGGAGCGCATGCTGCGGGCAAGGAGGCGCTTCAAGAAAAAGTCGGCGAATGCAGGTTCGTCATGCATTGCGCGGATCATCTCGTTCCTGCTGATTCTGAGCGCCGTGGAGGTGTTTATAGCGGTCGCGGTGGCCAGGCGCAACCCGGGAATTGCCGCAAGGGCTGGCTCTCCAACAAATTCGCCGGCGGAGATGATCGCTATAGTAGCTTCCTTGCCGATTGAAGAAACGACGGTGAGCTTGGCGCGGCCCTTTTGAAGATAGAAAACGGAGTCTGCCTTGTCTCCCTGAGTGAAAAAAGCCTGCTTCGGCTTCAACTCGATAGTCCTTCGGCCGAGGCCGGATTTTGCGAGAAAAGCAGCAATATCAAACTCTGATCCTTCTGTTTCTTTCACGAACATATGACCTCGTTCTATACGGCGTGAATGTGGGCGGTTCTCCAGGAGCAAGGGGAGCTTGCTTTGAGGATCGGAGTTAAGCAATCCTCGCGGCCTGGCCTCCGCAAAGGTGGTCCGAACTTCTCTCTGCGGAGCAGGCGCAATATTGGAGCCAGTTCTCAATACACAAATGCATCAACAAATATTTGCAAAATAAGTTTGCGCTTAGCCAAACCGAAATTCTGTTCTATTTTGCTCACATTCAGGATTTATTTGGTGTTCCCTGCCGCGGCAAATGCTCGCCGTTTCCCATTCCACTCCTGAGATACGGGGCACCACATCATTTCAACTTCAATTTTCGCAAATAGTTACATGCCGTCCGCACAGAACAGCATCACAAGTCCAGAGCTGGGCCAACCGGCAACTCGCATAATGCCTGATTCTTATTGCTCAGACCGGGGAGAGGCCCGCGGCTAGAGTGAAGCTTGTAAGGGTAGGGAGAAGACGGGCTCCGATAATGCTACGGGAATCCATGAACGCACTAAACCCCTTATGGTGGCTGATCGAGCCGGGCTGATCTTTACGGCCGCACACACCATCCAACGCAAGACAAGTAACCGCAGACACCTTAAAGGGGGGCACATATGCGCGGACTCAAAACTCTAATTGGCACAACAGCATTGCTCGCGGGTCTGGCCCTGGCGCCAGCAGCCAACGCCCAGATTATGGTCGGCATCGGCGTTCAACCGGTTTGCTCTTACGGCTACTACGATTACGCGCCTTACGACTGTGCGCCCATGGGCTTTTACGGGCCAGGGTACTTCTACAACGGCATATTCCTCGGTATGGGCCCATGGGCCAACTGGGGCTATGGGCACGGCTGGGGCGGGCATCGCTTCAGAGAGGCAGGCGGCGGAAGCTACCGCGGCGGCGGCTATCGCGGAGGCGGTGAAGGCTATCGAGGTGGCGGTGGGTATCGCGGAGGCGGTGAAGGCTATCGCGGCGGCGGAGCGCGTGGCGGCGGTGGCGGCTATCACGGTGGCGGCGATGCACGTGGTGGTGGTGGAGGTTATCGCGGTGGCGGCGGTGGTGGCGGCGGATCGCACAGCGGCGGTGGGGGCGGATCGCACGCCGGCGGCGGTGGCGGATCGCACGGCGGTGGTGGTGGCGGCGGTGCGCATGGCGGTGGTGGACATGGCGGCGGCGGTGGACACCGCTAACCAATAGCTGCCGAATAAGGCAGCGAACAATACAAGAAACGGCGGAGCCTATCAGCTCCGCCGTTTTGCGGTTATAGGAACATTGCGTGCGCTCATTGCGCCTATTCGGAAGGCAAGCACTTCTGCATAGCGTGCGGCGCGGCCGATGAGTCCGAGTTACCGGACAACCTTCTGGTCATTACCTGAAAGTGATAGCCCATGACCGCCAGAGTCATGGCGGCGCCCACGCAATGGCGATACCGCGTTGCCACCGTCAGCAGAAACTTCCAGTAACTCCAACGCTGCCGGCCAAAGACTCCCTGGCGAACGATCGAGGTGACAAAGGCGCGCGCATTGCCCACGGTCAGCCACTGCTGACGGGTATTGCGCTCGCTATTACGCGGGTGGGTGCGGCTCAGGTAGAGCTTCACCCGCTCGTAATAAGCCTCACAGGAGTAAATCCTTTTCAGCACCGAGCGATAGCCTTCAACCAGCTTTGCTGCGTCCATGCTGGGAAGGAAGTTCAGCTTATCATCCGTATTGTCGCCGCGGCCCACATCCAGTATCCGGCCTTCGTTCCGCAGTCGACGGAATAACTGGGTTCCGGGCATGGCTTGCAACAGGCCGACCATGGCGATGGGAATGCCGCTCTTCTGGATAAACTCGACCATGCGGTCGAAGATGTCGTCGCGATCAGTGTCGAAACCCAAAATGAAACCGCCCATCACCTGCATTCCATAACTCTGTATGGCGGCCACACTGTCCAGCAGGCTGCGCCGTGTGTTCTGCAGCTTGTTACAGGCGACGAGGCCAGTTTCATCGGGGGTCTCAATGCCCAAGAAGACCGAAACGAAGCCGGCGTCTTTCATCAGTTGCATCAGTTCCGGATCGTCGGCCAAGTTGAGTGAAGCTTCTGTATTGAAGTCGAAGCTGATCTTGTATTGGCTGCGCCATTTGGCAAGCGCCACGCATAACTCCTTAGCGCGTGATTTGTTGCCGATGAAGTTATCGTCGACGATAAACACCGCTTCGCGCCAGCCGGCCGCGCGCAACTGATCCAACTCGGCGAGCACCTGCGCCACGGCCTTGGTGCGTGGGCGCCGGCCATAAATTTCGATGATGTCGCAGAACTCGCAGTTGAACGGGCAACCCCGCGAGTATTGCACGGCCATGGTCGAGTAGCGATGCATCTTGATGAGGCTCAGGTCGGGCAGGGGACTGCAACTCATCTCCGGCCTTTCGGCGGCCTGATAGACGGGCTTGGCTGTTCCTTGCTCCAGGCCCCGCGCGAGATCGGCAATCAGGCTCTCTGCTTCGCCGATGACCACGTGGTCTGCCTTGAGTTCGTCTGTGGAAAGGCTGCTGGCGATAGGCCCTCCCACGATCGTGCGCAATCCGCGTGCGCGGCACCTCTCGATGATGGCCGCCAGGGAGTCTCGCTGGATGTGCATCGCGCTCAACATCACCACGTCCGCCCAGGCCAGGTCGCGGTCGCACAGCCGCTCGACGTTAGTGTCCACCAATCGTTTCTTCCATGCCTTCGGCAACAGCGCAGCCACCGTCATCAGCCCCAGCGGAGGCTGCGCAGCGCGCTTGCCCAGAAACTTGAGCGCATGTTTGAAACTCCAATAGGTATCGGGGAATTCCGGATAAATCAATAAGGCATTCATCGGCGACCTCCAGAGGAAAAAGCGCGCTGGTCAGGATGAAGCTTCACAACTCGATTTCGGCAAAGGGGATCGCCGCATCCACAGTTCATCCTTGACGCGGCTGCTCTCGCATCGGCGCACTAATTCCTGTTTGCATTGTCCCACTGGGGCGCTGGAAAGCTGAGCAAAGAAGACCACCCCGCAAAAATGCAGCGCGTTGTCAGTCGTCTGATTCCTGGGGAATCGAAAGAAAGCCTCCACAGACCGCGCGCACGTCGAGGGATAGTAGTTGCACTATTTCCTGACTTCAACGCATCATGATCGGCGAAGGCTTTCTTCCTCGCTTGCCTGAACACCAGTCTGCAGCCGGAGCACTGCTGGCAAGGGTTGTGGAGGTTTTCCAAATCTCCGGCTCTGCCTACTTCAAAGGCCGCGTCGCCCAGATATCAGGTTGAAGACCAGGATGATTAGCGCGACTACGAGCAGAAGGTGAATCAGACCACCGGCAACGTGGAAACTGAAACCCAGAAGCCACAAAACCAGAACTATGACAAATAATGCCCAGAGCATAGACACTCCTTTCCCGTGTTGCTGGCGCCCCTGGTCTGAGAGCCGCCTGCGGCGCCAGCAGTTTGTTCGCAGTCGTTTACCTACTACTAGTTCTCAGCATGGGCTTGCTGTTTTGCCCCTCTAACTGCGTCGATGAACTTGTTCGCATAGGCTGGTACGGCTACTTCGCCGCGCAGAACGCGGTGTGAAGAGACATCGTGCCCGTAGAAGGCATCCATGGAACTGTCATCCCGACGAATATCGGCCCCTGTCAGTGTGAGCCCGGCAAAGGCGCCCTTGGCCCGCGAGTAGGTAAGTATCTCGGTATTCAGCTTCCAGTCAGTATCGGCTGTGGCATGGCGCCCCACTGGTCCTGCTGCTGCTGAAGCGTCCGCTCCAATCTGAAACTTGGCATTTTCCAGGCGAAGCATCCCTTTGTCGCCCTGGAAGATCATGACCAGATCCACGCCTTCCACTCCGATCTGCAATCCCCAACTGCCGCCCGTAATCGCAAAGAACGCTGGCGCGCTCCATCCGTTTGCGGTCCGGCATGTGGCAATGCCCCTGCCGTTTTCTCCGCCAAACACTAAGCCCGCCTTGATCATGTGCGGCACTACAGCCACGCACTTTGCGTGATCCAATACTTCCTCGGGGATGCCTCGATCCGGCGTGCCCATGATCTGGTGCAGCACCAGCGCTGCATTATCCAACCGGTTCTGTACTTCCTCGCGAGTCTCTGCGAAGGCGGCGGTAGCCGCGCCGAGACTGAACAATGCCACTAACGTCACAAATTTTTTCATGCATCTCACCTTTTCTACCCATGCGCAGCGTCACTCGCTTCACGCGCATCTGAGGCGCACAAGGTATTTTCCACACTAGAGGTATGGCGGGAAACGGTCTGTGCAAGAATGCTCACGGCATGATTGGAGTGTGATGGCGAATCAGT
>Ga0302155_10003578_pt1 | contig 10011 bp, 8 predicted proteins | sample I_Bog_N3_1_FD_193508 | JGI IMG/M metagenome (GOLD analysis project Ga0302155, IMG submission 193508) | Peat permafrost microbial communities from Stordalen Mire near Abisko, Sweden - I_Bog_N3_1 | ecosystem: Environmental > Terrestrial > Soil > Wetlands > Peat | place: Sweden: Abisko, Stordalen...
GAATAGCTTCTGACTTAGAAATGCTCATCAGCTGGAGAACATCCTCCTTCGTGATTGGATCTCTCACAAGCTTCTTGGCTTTGCCGCTGTCGATCACCACAGTCACGTCTTCAATAGTGATGGAGGCCTCAGCCACATTGGTTGCGATGACAATCTTCCGCACTCCAGGCGCTGGTCTCTCAAACACAATACTTTGCTCGCTTTCAGATTGTTCGCTGTGGAATGGAAGAACTAAAACACGACGCCCGCCGTTTCCTCGTGCTGGAGGAAATTTGCCAGCAATCCAGGTTTGAAGATTCTCAATCTCTCTTTTTCCTGGCACTATGATCAAAATGGCATCTTCAGTAGTCAGAACATCGAAATCACTGTTGACGACGGTGCCTTTAATCATGATTTCTACAACAGTAGCTTTGATGGCATCCAAGTAATCTTGCGGTTGTGTTGGAACTGGTTTGAAAATACACGTCAACTTCGGTCGACTTCCTTCATAGACAGAAACATCGATAACTTCCTTGCTAATGCCAGAATTCTCAAAATAAGTTTCAATACTCTGAACATTTGCGCTCGCCGAACAAACTATAAATTTGACGTTCGGCGGTACAACAATCGCACCATCAAAGCCGTAACCTTGCTCTTCCCTTTGTTTTGTACTTTGTCTCTGCAATTCAGCGCGATTCTTGAAGAAGTATTTAACAATGCCCAATGCCACGTGAATATCAATGCCGTCTTCATGACACTCATCAAGCATAATGGCAGAGAACTGAGTCAACATTTTGTCGTGTTTCCACATCTCAATGAACATTCCGTAAGTGACGTACATGTACTTGGTCATGGCAGTCTCAACACGGTAACCACGAATCTTATAACCAACTTTCTCGTAATCGAAATCATACAAATAATTGTAAAGACTCTTAACTCCTGCACGACGAGGCTGAACACACAACACTATTTTGTGACCTTCTGTTGGTTTGGGAATCACTTCAGCCAACCAGCGTGGAATTTTTGTTGATTTGCCACTCCCAGTGGGAGCCTTGAGAATCACAACTTGTGCTGGCTTTTCTTCTTTGCTGAATGCTATCATGATATTGTCGAGGACCATATCAACTGGCATTTCAGGCATTTTATTTGTGCGAATTTTTTCAGCTTCAACAAAGTCACCGTTCTGCAAATTCATCCACCAGCCAAGTGATAGACGTCTGTTTACTGCTTCGGCACATTCTTCAGCTAGAGTCACTTTTTTATATTCTGTGGTAATATTGTGTTGTTAAGATTGTTCAAGTCATTCAATACAACATATTTTTGCACGTACTTCGCTTGGACCAATCATTGCTTTTGGTATCAACAAGCATCGAACTTTCGATGTTATGCGACGATGCAGCAGCCTCAGCATTTTCTGCGGTAACAATTGTGTTGTTAGCATTGTTCACGTGTTTCAATACAACATCTTATTGCACATACCTGCTGGCGCGGTGTCTTTTTCATCCTCATTAACAACCGCCATCGCCATCATCAGATCCGATGCAGCAGCCTCAGCATTTTCTGCGGTAACAATTGTGTTGTTAGCATTGTTCACGTGTTTCAATACAACATCTTATTGCACATACCTTGCATTGGGGTCTCTTCCACAATGGCGACCAACACCTTTCCGTCTAGTTTAAGATCTTCCAGTAGTGTCAAACTTGTTGGCTTCTGCCGGTGGTAATCCTTGACAGAAGAGCATGTTGTTTCATTGTCATCTTCTGCTGCACTCTTAAAATCGATTCCTCCATATTTAGCAGCTTCAGCAGCAGCAGCATCCTGGAGTGCTTTTTCTAATTTAGCAGCAGTGGCAAATTCGCGCTCCTTCTCATTTTCGTTCCGCTCTTCGTCCCCCTCTTCGACTTGGTCTTCCTCCTCCTCCCCTTCGACTTTGTCCTCCTCATCTTCGTCCCCCTCTTCGACTTGCTCCTCCTCATCTTTGTGAAGTTGAGTGTAAGTTGAAACTTTGGCTTTATGCTCCACGTAGTGTGTGTAATCCTTCTCACCAACATACTGTTCATAATCCTTCTCATCAACACACTGTTCATAATCATCATCATCATCACTGGAAGGAGAATCAACATCACTGGAAGGAGGATCAACAGCCTTGGAAGTATCAACATCACTGGAAGGAGGATCAACAGCCTTGGAAGTATCAACATCAATGGGAGGATCAACAGCCTTCGTTTGAATCTCATCATCTACCCAGCGCCAGGAAGGGAGGTCACATTGAATGCCCTGTCATATTGTCGACAATATAAATCATGAAAATTAATTATACGGTTCAAAAATCTCACCATTGCGTTTTTTGTCTGCCGCAGAATATGACTTGCATACCTTCTTGATTCGAATTCTAAATTGCGCTCTGAGATATGTTGCAATCTATGCATAATATTTTTTTCTTTTGGCGGGTGGATTTTTCCCACAGCATTGATCAGTGCTGTTCGAACATCATAACGATCGAGTCTAACATTGTTTGTGTTGTAAATTTTGTTCAACTCCTTCAAAGCCTCGATACAGACAGATTGTGGGTACACAATTATCTTCGTGCGATTGTCAATTGGCAAGTAAACGTATGGTTGTTCATCACTTTCACCACACAAAAGATACTGCATTGACCAATATTTCAAAAGGGTTTTTCTAAAGTTCGCACTTGTTGTGTGGTCCATGACTTCTTGGTGTCCCAGAGGGCAGGTGGTTTCTAGTTCTTTAAATTTCTGTTCGAATGTCAATTTCTTATGATCATCATGATAATACATAAATTTGGTAACTTCCTTCCAATGAGACGGAAAGTGAACTGCTAACATCCATGTTTTAATCTGAGTCTTGGCAGCATTGGCAATGTCTTTTTCTTTTGCTCCAACTGGGACAACATTCCATTCTTTCATAGAACCGTTCTTGTACCGCTCCCACGTCTCATGCAACGGCTGCTTATTCCGCGTATCGGCCGCGAGCTCCATATAACACTGCACTATTTCAAGCCAATTACGAGGAGTTTTTCTCTTTAATTTGCCCTTGGAGCTCCTCTTGCTCGGGTTTTTCTCCTGTGGCACATTTTCTTGTGGCTTTGTCTTTCTCTTTCTCTTTTTCTTTCTTCCATCTCCATCTCCGTCATTGATTACACGTTCACTCTCAACCGCTTCGCCGTCTGAGTTTGTTTCTGCCATTTTCTGTGAGATTTGTTTCTTTGTGAACAATCTTGTTTTGGAATAAAAATATGAAATTGGCGTTTGTTTTCTTCATTGTTAGCCGTTTGAATCAATCAACAATGGTTGGAAAGAATTCACAATGGTTAGAGTGATGTGGAAATGGTTTGAGTGATAATGAGGTTGTGAAACTCGGTACCCGTACAGCAACCAGTATGAATACTTTTAATTTAGCAAATTACGTGTTAAAGTTCTTGATATCCATGTCAGTTCTTGAAGTGGTAGTACCCATATGTAAATTATTTGAAAGCGGAAAACTGTCACTTTTGTGATTGTTCATGTAAATCATGTACCGGTACGGCAGTACGGTGCTGGTGTGTAAATCATGTACTTTCGGCTAGAGACTGCTGCAAAACCGTTACTTTTGTGTGCCAAAAAAAGCACCCAAAAAAAACCGCCCACAACCAACGTCCAGCAACTTCTTCCCAAAATCACTTCAGTTCACATGAACAATGTTTCAGAAAGCGCCTTCAACATCGAATTGGAGTATTCAAAGCTTCTGTTCACTGATCGTAGTGTGGAATCCTTGTCGACACTTCTGAAAGTTGGAGAGGAGGGACTGCTCAGTGACAATGAAAAGGGATCCGAAGAGACCATCTCCGCACAAGGCAACTCAAAACTGCTTGAGCTATTCATATTTTCTATTGATGAATACATGAAAGGTTTATTCACAGTGAGAAATACTCTGGCATTTGATGTTGTGAAAATTATTGACAAATTTGGATTGCACAATTTCCGGGATTTTCTTGCTGAACATTTAGTGACAGTGATGGATAAATATCACAATGCACTTCTGAAAAAGACTTATCATTTTCACAATCAACGGTTTCTCTCAGAATACTTTGGTGTGACTTATAAGGGAAGTGATGGCAAGGAGCTGTTAGAGAAACATACACTTATTCACACCCAAAGTATGTCAGTTGGAGAGGTATTTAAAGGGAAAAGAATGCCAGATTCCCTGCATAACAGAAATCGTGATGCTGGTAAAGAAATTCGGAGGAATATTGAGAACATAAAGGGCATCACAATGAGCGTTGCATATAGTGTGTTGACCGCCAACTGCTCACCAAGAGCTTGCATGCTCAGTGGTTCAGAAGTGGATGAAAGAGTCCCAATATGGGTGGGACTGCATAGAGAAGCATTTGATGGTGTCAAAGATGCGCAAACTGCAAAGAAAAATCGTGGGTCATTCAAGAAGAAGGGCAAGAACTTAGTCTCAGTAGCACAACAACCAGTCGAGCACGTCAGTGAAACAAGAGCAACAGCTTTGAGAAGTTCCTCCAAAGCTACGTCAAGTGAGAAAAGTGGCAGTTATGCTGTGTTGGTGGCTTGCAAACCCACAAGAAGTGTTAAACAGAAGGTTGTACATACTACTTCACTTGTAGCTCCTGCTGCTGCCACCGCTATTGCGACAACGACAATCACTCCAACCAGAAGATTGCCCAACAAATCATCCAGAGATGCTTCAAAAACACGTGAAGTTGATGTTGAGAGTACGACAGGCGGGCTCAATGTGGGATTGTTCTGTGATATCATTCAATCTGAGCACATTGCTGAATCTCCTGCTACTCCACCTGATGTTCTTCAATTGGATGACATATACTTTGAGCATGCCAGCAGTGAGTTCAATGACGATATTTATGTGTACATTGACGGTAAATTGCAGAGTCTCGAGAGAATGGAATGCACTTCCGCGAGAGAGTTCAATGCTCACGTCATGCAATCAGCTGATTTGGAAGGACACATTGCAATCAGTATGGCACATGGGGCAATAAAGCACAACTTTCCTCGAATTCCAGAAATAATTGTGGATCACATGCAAGATGCGAAAGCGACAAATGCATCTAACGCCATAATCAATGAGACGCCCACAACCAGTGACAATGCAGTGCTAAATGACGAGGATGACGATCGTCGATGCACAACTACCACTTTCACTAAAAACAAAGATCAAGAATTGCAACTGTTTCTTGCTGATTTGCACCAAATTTTGGTCCGATTGAGAATAATTCATCCCGATTCTAAGTTTGTGAACAGCCTCGGTGTGCCTGGTTGTGAAATTCTTGTCAAGCTGCTGGGTCTGAAGCGTCAAGGTGCACACACTGATTTCTGGACCACTGGCTATCTGACGTACTTGCAAACTGTTTTGAATCCTGGAAGAAAATTCAATAAAGCTAAGTGTGGTGGGCATTCATGCTTCGTGAATGGAACTAGTGAAGATGACTGGATTCATTTGTCAAACACAGTAAGTTTGCGTATTCCTGCTTATGGCATTCTAGTGATCGCAGGAAATCTCGAGCATTACGGTGGAGATAACTTCAGAGATCCATCACAGGTTCTGAAGCTGTTTTTTTACATTGATCCCCCTGAATATGATCGAGCAAAGTCGATTCTGAAGGACAAGGTATTTCCCGTGATTGACCGCAGCGCAGTGATACGTCTGTTCAAAGAGCCCATGAGCCACATTTGTTCGATTCCTTATTCATCATATGGTTGCTGTGGTCCTAGAGGGGTGACTGCTGTTGTTGGTGTCAGAATGACTTGTCCATACGACAACTGTGATGATATGTACTACACTTATCCCTATTGCATCAACTGTTTGCTGGATTGTGGAATTGTATTTAGATGTGACAAAGTGACAAGACAGCGCCAGTTTCCATACACTGACGATTCAGGAGTGGAACATGTGCAACTCAGAAAGTACAGCGTCAGTGCTTTCTCTGCCCGCAGATCACCCGAGACTGGGATCATTCCGGATCATACATTTCTGAGTGATTGCCCAGTGCTGGGAAATATTATGACTGAGGTTGAGTACCACGACAAGTATCCCATGTTGAGAGGGCATATGGTAGATGCCATCCAAATGAGATCATATGCTGCTGCTTGCGTGGAAAGTCAGCACGTTTTCCCCAAGAAATCTCTGAGCAAACATTCTTCAAGCACAAAGTTTTTGGATGTCACTTCTCTTCGCTCGTTTGTTGGTGGCTTTCGACAGAGTAACGATTTTGAAGAGTGTAATTTAGAGGTTTTATTGTGCGGAAAGAACACAAGACCTCTGCTGTACACACTGAAATGTATTCAGCCCGCGGATGAATATGTTTTATACAACCCCCTGTTCTCTGAAAAACCTGTATATCGCACCCAATTTGATGCAGTGATGATGCTGAGTGTTAACGAAATGTGATTTGCACTGCCGGTATTGATTGGTTTCCACCACACAGTATACAGCAAAGGTACAGCAGCTCTCCACTGTAAGCACCACCAATCAATGCACCAAATTACAGTATTATCGTAATTTCATTTTCTGAAAAACTCATTGAATGAGCCTTGTTCAAGTTGTGGTGTGTTGTGTTGTGGAAAATAATGTCAACCAATCTCGATTCTGATGACACCAGTTCAGATCAGGAACAAGATCATTTCACAAAAGAAGACTTGACACGACGACCATATCCATCAAATTGGTTTGCGATTGCTGTGTATGCCAAGGAAAACTCCAATCGTGAAGCATTTGAAATATTTCGTCATTATTCCATGTACTTATGGAACACAAACAAACCATCCACTAAAAAAGCTGGTGAAAATCAAATCAAAAAATGGACCTATGCATTTTGTTTTCCTCCAGTTTGGAAACTTGTTGCGCTTGCAATGGGCGAAATCAACTCAATTGCTGAATTGGATGGGATCAGGAATATGCCGGAGTTTAAGAAAAAGATTGCTGAAGTGACTTACGATGTCAAGAACAGCAGATGTCTCGTGAAGTATTGGCAAAAGATGTTGTCTGTTTGTCCATCTGAAGATGCTGAACCACCTGTTTACGACCCAATCGATGGAAGGAAACCAGCACTCATTGATCTGCCCGCACTGCTGGAGCTAGAAGTTGCTAAGATGGTGGTGGATCAATTTCTGAATAATTCCTTGAGAATATCATACGAATTACTGAGAGAAACAATGTTGCAAGTCGTAAAAGACACAACAAAATTGACCACAGAGAAGAAAAAACCTCCGATTATGAGAAAAATCAAGGCCATTAACGCCGAAGACTGGAGACTTCAATGCACAAGATTTTTTGAGAAGCAATTCGATTGTTTCAATCAATTTAGAATTCACAACTACCTGCTGGCGCCGATTCTAGATCGTCATGGCTCACAATGTCATTCTGAACTTCCCCTTTCCATTGCCAAGGTACATTTTGCAATAAATCGTAAAGTCGTGTCATTATTTTTGTTTCCAGATTGACAACAAACTTCTTCTGTTGAGTGATTTGGCAGAAGATGTTGATGTCATTGGTAAAGGATTTTGGGTGAACGACAGCAAGTTGCAATTGCATGAAGAACACCTTCATGGCCATCAATTTGAAAGGGAATCTACTGATGTGAGTTCAATGGAATATGTAATTTCGGATCCAAACCAGCCAACACAAACAACTTGTGACTCACAAGCTTTTAAGAACGAGAATCCAAAGAGGCTCAAGCGGTGTTTTGAAGATCAGGACCAGGGATTGTACTTCAATGAAATCACCAAGTTTTTGAATCATGGGAAATCAACTGGTCAGTTGCAGAAGTGTGTTAAATTGAGTTACAATTGACTTGCTTTGCACAATTTACAGGTGACATGAATGTGAAGTCGGAGGGAGTCATTCAATTGGACTCATTTTTTGATCAAATCAAACACAGTATGATGGTGCATAGTGTTGTGATTCTTGATTCGGAGTCAGGAAGTGACAAATCAACAAGACTTCCACGCTGGTTGGCTGAAGTGTTTGGAAAAACGGACGACCACAAGATAGTGTTGTGTGTTCAGCCTCGTCGTGCAGGAGTTAAAAGCCTCTTTAGTTGTGCGCGGAAGATCGACGGATTTGAAGTTGGTCATTATTCTGTGTTTTACGAGAAAAGTTGTGTGATGAAAGGTGTGACCAAGTACATGTACGTCACTTACGGAATGTTCATTGAGATGTGGAAACACGACAAAATGTTGACTCAGTTCTCTGCCATTATGCTTGATGAGTGTCATGAAGACGGCATTGATATTCACGTGGCATTGGGCATTGTTAAACATTGCACACAATGCAATGTGACGGGAGTAAAGTTTTTGCTTTGTGGCGACAACATTGATCTCCCAAAGTTTCAAGACTACTTCAACAACACAGGCAATGGAATCGGATTCATTTGTATTCCTCGTGTTTTGTCCCAATCTGTGGCGCGGTGTGTGTATCTCAAGCAGTCCTCCAATGATTACCTGAAAGACATTTCACGTTTAATCCCTGAACATCACATGAAGCTCGATCACCAAGACTCATTTCTAGTGGTGGTTCCTGGGATATTTGAAGTGAATTGCCTTGTTAATTTGATCAGAGACAAATTTCGGTCAACAAACAGTACTAAGGTAGAAGATGTTATGATTGTTCCATTCCACAGCGAACAATCTGAAGGCGAGCAAAGTGTTGTGTTTGAGAGACCAGCGCCTGGAGTGCGGAAGATTGTCATCGCAACCAATGTGGCTGTCGCCTCCATCACTATTGAAGACGTGACTGTGGTGATCGACAGCGGCAAAGCCAAGAAGCTTGTGAGAGATCCAATCACGAAGGAGGATGTTCTCCAGCTGATGAGCATTTCTAAGTCAGAAGCTATTCAGCGCCGCGGTCGTGTGGGTCGCACTCACAATGGCATCGCTGTTTTTATTGGCACTGAAGAAGAGTACGATGCGCTGGATGAGTTTCCCACACCAGAGATCCAACGCGTTGGGATAGAGTCAACGGTGTTGAAACTTTTGGCGATTCTTGGAACTACTGAAGCGATGTGCAACTTCGATCTCATCGATCCTCCCTGTGGACAACATGTCGCGTTTGCTGAAAAGAATCTTGTCACAATTGGAGCTGTAGTGGTGGATGCAAATTCGCATCCGCAGCAGCAGGCTCTTCCAATCAAAGGACAGATTATGGCAAGATTTCCTGTCGATCCGTACCTCGCCAATTACATATACATGAGCGAAGATGTCGGTCCACACAGCGCCATCCGTGAAATCACTGCGATTGTTGCAATGATGGACATGAATCCTTGGATCAACAGTACAATTGGTGCGAGTGGATTGTTTGACAATCCGCATGGTGATCATATTTGTGCTCTGGAGGCGTACATGCAGTTTGAAGCTGTTTATGATGAAAATTGTGACCGTGGACAGCGATGGTGTCGTGATAACGGTCTCGTCCATCACAAAATGAAAGATGTTCTGAAATTAAGGCGTGCTTTGCTTCAAGTTGGTGAATCCATGAACTTCGCGACACGGGAGAGACCGCGAATGTCAAACAGTCAGGTAGCTGACATACTGAAAAAGATTTTATGGCAAAATTGTGGGCACAGGATCGGTAACTTGTTGAGAGGTACTTATATTGCAACGACAGCAACAAGCGATGTCTCAGCTTGTGACAACAAAATAACCTCACACATAACGTCGCACTCATTTTGCCACAATCAATACATGAAACAGCGTCACATGGGTGGATATCCGAAATTTGTTCACTTTTCTTCGTTGTCCAATGTCTGCAACGTGAGAAATGAAGCCAATAGTCATTGGTTGACTTATGTTTTGGTTGTTGAAGGTGGTGGCATGTGAATGTGATGTGCGGTGCTGTTGCAATTGTAAATATGTTGTGTCTGCATTTTCACAGTTTGAATCGATTTTTAAAATGCTTGTTATTGCGCTGTGGTCCACTGCAACCGGTTCATAGTTGCCTTATATCCTTGGTGCAAGCAGCCTACAGTTTGTAGCGAAAACCAATATGTACATCAGT
>Ga0302155_10003585_pt1 | contig 10003 bp, 9 predicted proteins | sample I_Bog_N3_1_FD_193508 | JGI IMG/M metagenome (GOLD analysis project Ga0302155, IMG submission 193508) | Peat permafrost microbial communities from Stordalen Mire near Abisko, Sweden - I_Bog_N3_1 | ecosystem: Environmental > Terrestrial > Soil > Wetlands > Peat | place: Sweden: Abisko, Stordalen...
GCGCTCATCAATCAGCAACTGTATGATGCCAACTCCCATCTTCTAACATCTATCTCCTACTTTGGCACCGATGGCCACGGCAGCACGCGTTTCCTGACCGATGCGAGTGCCAACCTCACGGACACCTACACGTTTGACGCCTACGGCTTGCTGATGCCGGGTGCGAGCAGCGGCAGCACGCCGAATAATTATCTCTATTGCGGCCAGCAATGGGACAGCGACCTGGGCTTCTACTACCTCCGCGCCCGGTATTATAAACCGGACAGTGGCCGGTTCTGGACGATGGACAGCTACGAGGGCAACAACGAAGACCCATTGTCACTGCACAAATACCTCTATTGTCAGGGCAGCCCGGTGGACAATGATGATCCTAGCGGATTGGCCTCCACAGTTGCCGCGCAAAATGGCGTAGCTGTGCATCAATACATTGGCGACGATTTCACGGAAAAGGTTCCGGGCGGAGTTTCCGGCCCGTCGGTTGTGAATGTCTTGGAGGGCATCCCTGGGTTTAAACTGCCTCCCAAATTTCAGGGCGTTGTGACCGCTTTGTTTCCTGATCTTACTGCTACGATTCAGCAAGAAGTGTATGAAATAAAGCCGGACAATGCTCGCTCAATAGCGCTGGGAGAAGCCCAGCTTCAGGCCTACATTGATTTGTTTAATTTATTGGACCCGCGAAAAGGCTGGCATCGAGGCACTAGCTATAGGCCTCCGCTGACGGTTCCTATAAACGCGCTCAACTACGCGATTGCTGTAGGATCTCCCGCAACTCCACCTGGATTGATCCTATACCATGTATTTAGTGTTCAAAAAATAGTGCAAAAAAAGGTTGTCCAAGCAGCCGTCGCCGATAACGCTGATCTTGCAGATAGCATTGGCATTTCCACCCTAACTACCATAATCGCCTTCTGACGGCATATTACAATGAAAGCTGGCAATGAATTTTTCAGAAGCAAAAAGGCAATTTGACATTAGATATTACCTCTGGGCGACCTCCGAATTTCAAAGGGAGATCGAAGAGTCGTTTCCAGTTTTGCGGTCATTCAAGGCCGGTTCAGCTTGGAAGACTTATCAGTTTATGCTACAACTTTCCAAAGATGACCAATTGATTTTGGCGCGGAGTCTTCTGAAAAGATTCCACCCGAACGCTGTCAAGGCCTTAGGTGAGATGTGCTCGGTTGATGAGGAGTCGCTGCGTTTGCGGCGAGATGTGGCCTTCAGCAACATTGTGAGTTTTGGAGACGAGATTCGAGCAAGGAAAAATGCAGGAGAGCCTGTCAAACTTGCGAGCAAGCGGAAACTTCGGAAGGTCATGGCGACGAAGTTCGAGGCGGCATTCGGGAACGAATGCATGGCGTCGGCCTGTGTAGATGAGAAGGACGAATTAAGGTTCAAGATGAAGCACGCTGGCTGGGTCGTTAACACATTTTTCGATTTTGGTAGGAGTCAGACGGTTTTAAACTATTCACATAACATAGAAAGTGAAAAAAGCTTCCCGCTTGGGGGCGGCGATTTCGGGATGGGAATCGGAGCAATGATGTCTTTTAATTCCTACCTTGGAATAGCCAGCCAAACTGCGTGGCCCTACCTTCTTGAAGAGGAAGTTGATCTGGCTTGTGCGATAGCGTTGAAACTTTGTGCCCGCTTTTTTGATGTTTTGCCGAAACTCCTGAAAGGGCTTGAATGTGAAATCGTTGTGCCTGACGAAAATTGTGCGCTTTTCAATCCCTCACGCGTTTAAGCAAAATTGCCATCGCCAAGACCTGCCGATAATTAAACCTACACGCCAGCCAGAGCACCCTTGGTGCCAATGAAATTCAAACGCTGGAACAGCTTCTCCTGCTTCGCCAAGGCTTCGGCGGACAAGTCGGCTACGAACGATGAGCAAGCTCGCCTACATCCAACTGAACCGCCAAACAGCTTGCCCACCTCGTAGTGCTGTCCCGGTTAACCAAGCGCGGCCAGTCCGGGCTAAGTCCGTAGCCGTGTCCGCGTCCCTGTCCAGTCCATGTCCGCAGAAAGTCCGCGGCCAGGCAATGTCCGCGTTCAGGCAACGTCCACGGCCAAGCCAGGTCATGGTCACAATCATTCCAAGGTACGTCCCCGGAGCGGCCCAACAGCGGCCAGCCAGCAACCGGCCCGGGCAAAGGCAACCCGCCCGCCGAAACCGAAGCTTACGACCGGAGCGGGCAATGCGGAGGGGAATAGGGGAGGGCACGCGTTACCCCGAATATAAATTCGGGTTTGGGGTACGCGCCAAAGCCACGGCAATTTCCCCGGAAAGTCCGCGCACCGGTCAGGGCAGCCGATCCGGGGCAACCCACCACGGCCATGAAACGAAAAACCATACAGTTCAGGCCGGGCATGAAATGATGGTAAAAGGAACGCCTTGGGAATCCGCTTTTAAGGATGACACCATCCCCTAACGAAAACGTTGGGGAAAAAACGGGGCAAACCCGGCGCGTTGAAAGGCGTTGAAACGTGTTGCTGAAATCAACGCCGTTCAACGCTATTTAACGCCTTTAAACCATCCGCCGTCAACGCCCTTCAATGCCGGGCCAGGTTGCGACCCGATTGGGCGGGCGGCTAAAAGTGGGAAAGTCACCCGGACCAGCGGTTGCGCTTCCGGCGTATTCCGCCGCCTTCCGGGCATTTGCGGCCCGGCCTGGTCCGGGTTGGCGCGCTCCGGCCCGGCGGCGTGGCCGGGGTGGCAAGCTGCACGAACCTTTGTCCGCCGGACCGGCGAGCTGGCGGGCTCGCTGTCCGGTCCGGCTCGTTTTACCTCGCGGCGGCGCGGCTGGGCGGCAGCGGGAAGGCGGCTAAAGGAGCTTACGGGTTGTCGCTGGCGTGTTGTTTAACGAACGGTTCGAGAATGTCCAAAATCTTTTCCTGCTGGCGGCGGGGCATCTTGGAAACGGCTTCAAAGAGTTGGCGGGCACGTCCCCCAGGGGAGACGACGCGCTTGGGGCGTGGCTCGCCCAAAAGTTCCTCGACCGAGACGCCGATGGCCTTGGCTATTGGCAGCAGCACATTGGAACGCGGCGTCTGGCCACTACGCTCCCAATAGCTGACGTTGGAAGGTTCCTCGCCGATCTGCCGGGCCAGTTCCCGCAGACTCAATCCAGAGGCTTCGCGCAGTTGACGCAATCGTGATTCGTTCGCCATGCCGGGAGCGTAGGCAAGGGCTGGAAAAAGTTCTTGCATGTGTCCAGTATATTGTACACATATGTTCAATGCAATTTAACTTGACGCCTTCTCCCAAAAACGGGGCATTGCCGCCCAAACCCCAACTTCGCCCCGGCTTCGATGCCTGCGCTTGCGTGTTTGGCCATTATCCCTGGGATGACTGGCACCGCTACGCGCTGGCGCAGGGGTTGGACTCGGAGCTGGCGGAACTGGGGCGGTTGCTCCTCCGCGAGGCTTACAATCACGGCTGGGAACCGTGGCTGCAATCGCTCTGCGGCTGGGCTGATAACGGGGCAGCGTTGCTGGCCTTTGCGTTGCGCGCACCTCAACCGGCGCGCTGGTGCTGGTCACGGCTGCTGGACACGGACGGCTTGCGTGGGGACATCCATCCCCAGACCGGCAAATGGACTTGGGGTTATCTGCGCCTCGACACGCGGCGGGTGCTTTCGACGCTGCACCATGCAACGGTGGCCGTCCGCAAGGACTAAATCGCGTATGCCTAAAATCCCTGAAACCGACCTGGACCGGGTCAAACGTCAAACCGACCTGCTGGCGCTGGTGCGCAGCCGGGGCGTGGAGTTGAAGAAACACGGCAGCAAGGACTGGATTGGGCGCTGTCCGTTCCATGCCGACCAGGACAACCCCAACTTCATCGTCTCGCCGGACAAGGGACTCTTTCATTGCATGGTCTGCGGCAAGGCGGGCAATGCCATCCAGTTCGTGCAGTATCACGACGGGGTTTCCTTCCGCCATGCGTTTGAAGTGCTCAACCAAGGCGGCAGCGTGGCCTTCACCGCGCAGCCACCGGCGAAGCAGGCGACGGTGCCCAAGCTGGATTGCCCGCTGACCCTTGATGCGGACGACGTGGCGCTGATGGATCAATCGCTGGCCTATTACCGCGAACGGCTGGCGCAGACGCCCGCCGCCCTGGATTATCTCCAACACCGGGGCATCGCTGCGGCCATGGAACCGTTCGGCCTGGGCTTTGCCGACCGCACGCTGGGCTTGCGGTTGCCGTTCAAGAACCGCACCGACGGCGAGGCGTTGCGGACGCGGCTGCAAAAAATCGGCCTGCTGCGGGCGAGCGGGCATGAACATTTTAACGGCTGTATCGTGTTCCCGATCAAGAATGACAAGGGCCAGGTGACGGAGATTTACGGCCGCAAAATCAACGACCACTTGCGGCCGGGCACGGCGTATCACCTATATCTGCCCGGCCCGCATGTGGGCATTTTCAACCGGGAATGCCTGGCGTCGCCGGACATCATCCTGTGCGAGGCGGTGATTGACGCGCTGACATTTTGGGTGAACGGTTTTAAAAACGTCACCTGCATTTACGGCACCGAAGGCTTTACCGACGAACTGTTGCAAGCGTTGCGCGACCACAAAACGCGGCGGGTGCATCTGGCCTACGACCGGGACGACGCCGGCGAGCGGGCCGCCACGCGGGACGCGGAGAAGCTGCAACGGTTTGGCATCGAGTGTTTGCGGGTAAAGTTCCCGCATGGCATGGACGCCAACGAATACGCCCGCAAAGTCACGCCCGCCGAAAAATCGTTGCCAGTGCTCATCAATGCCGCCGAGTGGGCGGGCGTGAAGGCGGGGCCTTCACCCAATGCGGCTGCGCCGCCAGTCGAGCCGTCAGCGCCACCACCGGCAGAACCGATAAAGCATGTGGCCATGGTCGTGGATGAACTCACCGGCGACCCGTTGCCCATTGTGGACTACGAATCCCTCACCAGCGGCGTGGGCTGGGCGCCCGAGCCGTTTGTTCCGGCGCCGTATGCGGAGGTGCTGGCGCAAGGCGAACGCGCGCCCGCCCCTTCTTCTTTAGCTGCTTCTGTTAGCAGCCAGGGAAGCCCGGCGGCTAAAGAGGAGAGTGCTTGCACACGGCCACCAGCCCAAGCCGTGAGCGTGAGCGAAGAGGCGGGCAGTGTGACCTTGAAAATCAGCGACCGGGAATGGCGGGCGCGTGGCGTGGAGAACAACGCCAGCTTTGACCTGCTGAAAGTCAATCTGCGGTTGCTCCACAATGAACGGTTCCACCTCGACACGCTGGACCTGTATCAGGCCCGCCAGCGCCAGGCGTTCACCAAACAGGCGGCGGAAGAAACCGGCCTGGAATCCGAACTGGTGCAGCGCGACCTGGCCAGGGTGTTGCTGGAACTGGAAGGCATCCGGGACCGCCGCTTGCAGGGCGTGATGAAGCCGACCGAACCAGCGCCGATGATGACCAGCGAGGAACGCGAGGAAGCCCTGGCCTGGCTGAAAGCGCCGGATCTGATCGGCCGCTTGCGCGAGGCGTTTCACCTGGCCGGAATCATCGGCGAGGAAAACAACACCTTGATTGCGTATCTGGCGGGCGTGTCGCGCAAACTGGAAAGACCGCTGGCCGTCATCGTCCAGAGCGCCAGCGCCGCCGGAAAATCCACGCTGATGGACGCGGTGTTGTCCTTCTTCCCGGAAGAGGAGCGGATCAAGTACAGCGCCATGACCGGCCAGAGCCTGTACTACCTGGGCGAGACGAACCTGAAACACAAAATCCTGGCGGTGGTCGAAGAGGCCGGGGCGGAGAAGGCCAGCTACGCGTTAAAACTGTTGCAGAGCGAAGGCGAGTTGACCATTGCCAGCACCGGCAAAGACCCGCAGACGGGCAAGATGGTGACGCAGGAATATCACGTTGAGGGGCCGGTGATGATCTTTTTGACCACCACGGCCATTGACTTGGATGAGGAGTTGCAAAACCGCTGTCTGACGCTGGCCGTGGACGAAAGCGCCGAGCAAACCCGGCGCATTCACCACCTGCAACGCGAACGGCGCACGCTGGCGGGCCTGCTGGCGCGGGAACAGCGCGAGGACGTGTTAAAGAAGCTGCGCAACGCGCAACGGCTGTTGCAGCCGCTGGCCATCCTGAATCCGTTTGCGCCGTCGCTCACGTTCGCCACCGGACGCACGCGGAACCGGCGCGACCACGAAAAGTATCTGACGCTCATTGACGCCATTGCGCTGCTGCACCAGCACCAGCGGGAAATCAAAACCCTGCCCGAAGGGCGAGTGGGTGCAGGCCCCGCCTGCCGTTACATCGAAGTCACCCTCGATGACATTGCGCTGGCCAACCAGCTGGCCCCGGAAGTTTTGGGCCGTTCGCTGGACGAACTGCCGCCGCAGACCCGCCGGTTGCTCGGCTACATCCGCGAGTTAATGCAGCAGAAACGCCAGGACAAAGGCGCGAAGTCGGTTTCCTCCTTTAGCCGCCGGGAACTGCGCGATCTGTCTGGCTGGAGCTTGACGCAGGTTAGCGTGCATCTGGAACGGCTCGTGGCCTTGGAATATCTGGCGTTGAGCCATGCGCGTTTTGGCAGCGCGTTCGTTTATGAAATCCTCTTTGACCTGGATACGCCGGAGACCGTCGCCCACATCGGCCTGATTGCCGTGGAGTCCTTGCGGACGGCCACCAGTACGACGAAAGGTAACGGGTTTTGTGGCGGGGTGCCGGGAAAAAGCGGGCCGGTAACGGGGGGTGTCGAAACCGGGCCGACACCCGTTGCGCCGTTGCCAGTCAACGCTTTGGCCCGAGGGTGACGGGGTAACGGTTTTGCACATCTGGAAGGCTCGCCGCATGGCCATCCTATCGTAAATCACATCCTACCCATGAAAGAACTGCTTGAGGAATACTGTCAATGGATGGCAGCCCGCAACTACGCCACGGGCACCGTCCAGAATGGCCGTCTGTACATTGGCCGGTTCATTGACTGGCTGGCCGAACGGGGCGTAGTGCGCGCCCAAGACGTGACCCGCCCCATGCTGGAGCGTTACCAGCGGGTTTTGTTCCATCACCGCAAGCCCGACGGCCAGCCCTTGAGCTTTGCCGGGCAGCACGTCCGCCTGACGACCATCCAGGGCTTTTTCAAATGGCTCTGCCGGAAGTATTACCTCACCGCCAATCCCGCCGCCGATCTGGAGTTGCCCAAGGTCGAAAAACGCCTGCCCCGGCAAGTGCTTACGGCCCACGAGGCCGAACAAATTTTGAGTCTGCCCGACCTGGCCACGCCCGTGGGCATCCGGGACCGGGCCTTGCTCGAAATCCTCTATTCAACCGGAATGCGGCGCAAGGAACTGACCGGCCTGCGGCTCTATGACCTCGACCTGGAACGCGGCACGGTGATGATCCGCGAAGGCAAGGGCAAGAAAGACCGCCTGCTGCCCATCGGCGCACGCGCCGCCGCCTGGCTGGACAAATACCTGGAAGCAGCACGGGCCAAGCTGGTGGTGGAGCCGGACGAACGCCAAGTGTTTTTGTGCGTGTCGGGCAAGGGGCTGACGCCGGGTGTCCTGGGCAACGTGGTGCATGACTACGTCCAGCGGTCGGGCATCGGCAAAATCGGCAGTTGCCATCTGTTCCGGCACGCCATGGCCACCTTGATGCTGGAAAACGGGGCCGATCTGCGCTACGTCCAGCAGATGCTCGGCCATGCCCGGTTGAACACCACCGAGATTTACACCCACGTGAACATTCAGAAGCTCATCGAAGTCCACCGGTTGACGCACCCGGCCCGGCTGCCGGAGACGAAGCAAAGCACAACTTGTCAATCTACCGGCCTGGGCGATATTATAGGCGCATGAGCGTGACCGCTGAAAAAGTTGCCGAAGTGCTGGCCCTGCCGGAGCAGGACCGGGCCTATCTGGCCCATCAACTCATCACCAGCCTGGACGACACGGTGGATGCCGATGCCGAGGCGCAATGGAACGACGTCATTGACCGCCGTTCCCGCGAGATGGCCGAGGGCCGGGTGGATGCCCGCCCGGAGGAAGAAGTGATCGGAGCCATTCGAGCCAAGCTGCATGCGCGTCATCCGGCATCCTGAGGTGCCCCAGGAGTTGGAGTCGGCGGCGCTCTGGTATGAGGTGCGCCAACCGGGGCTTGGGGGTGATTTTCTTGAGGAATACCAAGCCACGTTGCAGCGCATCCTGGCCGGGCCGGAACGCTGGCGCAAAATCCGGGACGACAATCGCAAACTCAATTTCCACCGCTTTCCTTACGCCATCGTTTACAGCGTGCAGACAGACGCGCTTTACCTCAAAGCCGTGATGCACCTGCATCGCCGCCCGTTTTACTGGAAACACCGCTGATTTTTCCTTTAGCCGCCCGCCACGCCTTTTGCTAAGCTTCCGGCGTGACTCGGGCTTTCTTCAAAGTGCTGCGGTGGCTGCCTTGCCTGTTGTTTGCGCTGGCGGCCACGTCCGCGTTTGCCCATTGCCGGCCAGAAAATCGCGTCTGGGGTTTTTCAGAAAAACCGTCCAATTTTGCCTCCCAGGAAACTGCCAAACCGATTGATACGCCTGGCGAAAACCCCGATTGTGGGTACGATTTTGCGTCGGGGGTGCACAATTACCTCTATTGTCAGGCGGACCCGTTGGATAGGGTTGATCCCAGTGGGCACGATGGGGATTTGATGTCGCTTTCAATAAGTTCCAGCATCGGGGCAAGCATGGACGCGATGTATAATGGCGGAGTGGTTACTGTTTATAATTCAATGAAGGCAACGATCATGGGCGTAAAGGAAAACATGAGTAGCCAGCAGATTTTGACTGGCTACCTCACGGATGTAGCCGTTGGAGTGGGAGTGGGCGTTACAATAGGTGTGGCGGCGCAATTATCCGAGGATTTAATCTATGGGACGAGTGCGGCCCGTTCATGCTGTTTTACAGCGGGAACGCCGGTTGCAATGGAATGCGGCGAAAAGCCAATCGAACAAATCAGGCCGGATGATCTGGTTTGGTCATGGGATGAAGGAACTGGGGAATTTAAATTGGAAAAAGTGGTTAGCACTCATGTTCGCCAAGTGAATGAGGAAGTGATTGTTCAGACGAGCGACGATACGATTACGGCTACGCCCACACATCCATTCCGCGTGAAAGGCAAAGGCTGGGTTGAGGCGGGCGATTTGCGGATAGGCGACAGTTTGATAACGTTGAACGATCAGACAGAAACCGTTACCGGCACCGTGCCGACGAACTTCCCAACGTTTGTTTTCAATTTCGAAGTGGGGAACACGCACACTTATCTGGTGGGCGCGGAACCAGTGGTTGTTCACAATGCCTGCGCGTGGGCGACGCGGAGTGCTTCCATTCCAGAGGAGCCGGGCATTTATGTTATCCGCTCCAGCACTGGAGCAAGATATGTGGGTAAGGCGGACAATTTGTCGGTGAGGCTTACTCGCGGCAACCACTCCTATCAATCGCTTATCGAAGACCCGAACAGCGAGGTGTTCACGATGTCCTTGGACGTTTCACAAATCAAGAGTACAGAAAGAGAGGCTCTGTTTGCGGTTGAAGAGTTTTGGATTAGAGCGCTGGGAGCCCGAGGGCTTGGGCTAAACAAAGGTACCCCAATGAGCCAACAAAAATTGGCGGACTATATTCAAAAGTACGGTTTGCCGCAATTGGGGCCACCAGTTCCCCATTGAATTATGAATGAAACTGAGTTTTGGGGCTTGATTAATTTGTCTCGACGTTCTGTGTCGGATGTCGCGGAAATGCCAAAATGGCTACTGAGTCATCTGGAAGTGATGCCAGTTGCTGAGATTGCTGATTTTGGAAGGCATTTTAGAAATGCTAGTTGGTCAGCCTACGATAAACGCCTTTGGGCGGCCGCTATTGCTATTTCCGATCATTTTGGTAGTGATGACTCGTTTTCTGATTTTTGTGATTGGTTGGTAGCCCAAGGCAAAGAAGTATTTGATCGGGCATTGGCTGATCCTGATTCGTTGGCAGACTTGGATTTCGCTGGCGACGGAGATGTTATAGAAAGTGAAGG
>Ga0302155_10003587_pt1 | contig 9999 bp, 8 predicted proteins | sample I_Bog_N3_1_FD_193508 | JGI IMG/M metagenome (GOLD analysis project Ga0302155, IMG submission 193508) | Peat permafrost microbial communities from Stordalen Mire near Abisko, Sweden - I_Bog_N3_1 | ecosystem: Environmental > Terrestrial > Soil > Wetlands > Peat | place: Sweden: Abisko, Stordalen...
TTTTGTATTCGTTCAATCGGTGGAAGACCTTCTGCTCGGCCTTGTCGCGGATGGAGCAGGTGTTGTAGAGGATCAGCCCCGCGTCGGCCTCGTCGGCCTGGGTGTAGCCCTCGCGCAGGAGCGTCCCCACGACTTTTTCCGAGTCGTGGGCGTTCATCTGGCAGCCGAAGGTTTCGATGTAAAAAGTCTTCATGGTTGAGCCGTTTTGATTCCTGTGGGGCCTTTGAGTACTGGTGTCTTACGTGGGGCTCCCCCTCCCCCCTAATTTCTCTAAAAACCGCATTAATAAAGACTTAGCCTTGGTTCTCTGCCGGTAATAACTTACTTGACTCAGCATCACGTCCCGGCCAGTTTACAGCCTTGATCGCTGGGCCGGGTGGAATTTCTACGGCTCCTGCGGCTAATCTGTAAAGCATAATGCCTTGGTCATTGAATGGTTGCGGAACGCGGTACTACGGAGGGCGCGACCAAGCCGAGGACGGCTCGTATGTAACTACACTCTGGGCCTCTTTTGTTTGGCTGCCAATCGTGCCGCTTGCTTCGTACCGTGTGATTCCGACGGGAGAGGGTGTCGATATCCTCATCTACAGTTCGGCTAAGTACGTGGCTCGGCGTGTTCCGTTGTGCTGGCGGCAGGTACGAAATACCTATCTAGCCATCTGCCCGATCTTGGTCGTCTTGCTGTTGCTACTGGTGGCCGACAAGAGGGGTTGGTTTAGCGACAACGAAAGCGCAGCGGCGCGGGCGGTTATTCATATCGGGTCCACGGTGCCAGCACCCAAAGAGGAACCGTTAAGCCAAGAGGACGCGAATAAAGCCTGTGGTGCTGTTCTGAATTTGGACGATGCAACCTCAGCAAAACTCAACGTCCATAAGCGCCTGTCTGATCTGGTGAACTCTACCGCGTTTACTCAAGACGAGATCGAAGGCAGCGGCTCCACGGAGCAACTAGAACAAGATGCGTTCAAGGCCTATTCGCTCGGGTATATGACATGGGACGACGCAAAGAACGAAACGCGGGCCAAGGCCATCAAGGAGATGCGGGAAAACTTCATCTCCCAACGCATGAAAACGGCGGCGGCGAATCGAGTCGCCCTTGACGCATATATAGCCAAGGACGACCGGCTAACCCTGAACGCCTTTGATCTCGGAAGGCATGATGCGAGAACTTCTCCATGCCATTTTTAGCCCTAATGGTTTAGACTTGCGGACAAAGCAAACCCCGCTGGCAGGCGGGGTCATTGGTTCGATCTCTCTACGCGAATCATCGCATGGAGTGTGCGCCAAATGCAAGATTTCCATCTGCAAGGCATGAAGCTTTTACGCAGAATCCCTGCGGCTAAAACCAGTCCGCAAATCCATCGTCGGGAGGTTGATCCTGGCGAATGGGCGCGAAACTTGCCGCCTCATACGTGTGAGTATTGCCGCACTGAGGACAATTCGCATCAAACCGTTCCTCTCCACCAATCGGAAGCGTGAAGACCGAAGTCGGGTTTACATTTCCGATGTACTTTACACACTCAAATCGTCCACACCCCAAAGTAGGGCAGCAGGCCGCCCAATACATATGAGCCATCGGTCTATCCTTTCGTGTGCGCTATGATAACTCCATGAAATCCGACGCGGCAACGTCCCCGGAGTTCGACAGGTTTACCGCACTGGTAGACCAGGTGCTCTCCGTTCCCAAAGCGGAGGTCCAGCGCAGCCTTGCGGAGTACAAGCGCGAGTCAGACGCGAACCCGCGCAAGCGCGCCCCCAAGAGGAAAGACAGCGCACGGCCTGGGTCAGTAAAGACCGCGTAGGACACAGCGCATGTGTTCGGACAGGTCGCGGCAATCCTTGGGGAGTGTGTGTGGGTGGTTCCGGCGGACGTACTCCGCAAAGGTGTCCACGTTCCACCCTCGATGGGCTAGGCGCGACTGCCAGAGCTTCCGTAGCCAATGGCGCTGAGGATCGGGCTTTAGACCGCACACGATGATTTCGGGATTGACGCGTCGCCCCCGGCCTTGGCGTTTCTGATTAGAAAGGCCTCGCAAGCGCGTCTGTCTTGCCTGTGAGCTGCGCGAAGGTCAGCCGGCGACCGACAACCTGCTCGACCACCATCGCATGACGCTGCGCATCGGTCACGCCGATACGGTTATTGAACCGGAAAGCCTGTTCGTCGATGTAGCGGTCAAGGTGGAATGGCTCGACTGCGACGTATGTGCCGGACAGGTTGCGTTTCAAGAGGCTCCAGAAGTTCTCCAAGCTGTTCGTGTGGACGCGGCCTTTGACGTAGGTTTCTGAATGATTCACGGTGTCATGGATGTACTTGGCCCGGAGCGTGTCATAGGCGACCGCCTCATCCGTATAGACCGCCGAGCCATATTTGACGTTCTTTAGAATCTCTTTCTGCAACGTCTCGCGCTTGACGTTCGGCACCACCTTGGCCCGAACCTCGCGGGTCTCGCGGTCGAACATGCCGACCACGGCGGTCTTATGGGTGAAGCGGTTTTGGTACTCCTTTACGCGGTCTGTGCGGACGGCTGCGCGGTTTTTCTCCCGGCGGCTGTTGTGCCAGTTCTTCGGATCTCCGCCGATAAAGGATTCGTCAATCTCAACCTCTCCGCCTTCGTTGCTGCCGAGTTTGGTTCCGAGGTCGCGGGCCTTCATCGCAAAGCGAATCCGGTGCAGCATGAACCAAGTGGACTTCTGAGTGAGACCCAGGCTGCGGGCGATCTCATGGCTAGAGACTCCATTGCGGCAATTCGCAAGCATCCACATGACCATCAGCCATTTATCCAGAGAGATAGGCGAGTCCTCCATGATGGTCCCCACCTTCGCGGAAAACTGGCATTTGGCATGACGGGCCTTGCACTGCCACACGCGGCGCTTGGCGATGTAGGTCACTTTGTCAGAGCTGCACTTGGGGCACTTCACAACCCCATCCGGCCAACGGCGCGAGACCATAAAGGCGACGCAGTTATCAGGATCGGCAAAGTGGACGATGGCCTGTTGGAGCGTGGCGGGTTCGTTGCTCGGAATCCGCTTCTCGGCTGGCAGTATTTCGGCGGGTTTGGGTTTTTGTTCCATTGGTCTTATACAATCCTCAGTTAGACGGTCTCTTTGATGCGGAGCGAAAGTTTCTCCATGAAGTCGCGGACGTGAATCAAGACGCTATGCGCTTGGTCTCGGTCGTAAACCTCTCGCCCATGCGCGACGTGGTTCCGCCATGCGTCTTTGAAATAGCGGAATTGCGCGGCACACTCCGAGTAAAAGGACAGGTCTTCGTCCTTCTTGTCGGTGCGTGGACCTTCGCGGAAGGGCTTGATCTTGACTTCGATTGCGCCGATTACGGCGTTCCATTCCGCTAGCTCAATCGAGAAACTGAAAGACACGCCCAGGCCGGAGGCGAGGGCATAGAGTCCGTATTGCAAGACTCCCATGCAGTGATAGACGCAAGCGGTATAGCAGCCTAGCGCGTGGCAGCGACATGCCTCGTCCATATCGTACCGCGCAGACGGGAACGCCTTGCGAGTTCTTGGAAAGAAACTGTCTGCTTCTTTGTAAAGCTTGGTGTCCTCTGGCGGCATGTACAGAAACACCCGGCGGCGCAGTTCGTTTATGAGCGTCGGATTGAAGTGCTTTATCTCGTCGATTAGGGTGTGGATGTTTGGCTCGTCTTGGACTACCTCATCGAGAATGAGCGTGGATTGGTCGTAGGAGGCGGTTAGGGCGTGAGCTTCCAGCCAAGGCCTGTATTGCTCAAAAAGCACGGTCAGATTGTTTCGGTCGGTGTCGGTTATGTCGATTGCGTCAAGGCTGCGAGTTCCGGTCTGGACGCCAGTGAGCCGGTCTTCCAGCAAGCGGCACAGTCCGTTTAGGTTCTCCGTATAGTTGACGAGCGGCCAAGCATAGGTTTCGATCATGTCCCAAAGGCTCCAAAGTGACGGTGAGCCAGTGTTCCAAGGAAGGGGCTTCGGGTCTAGGGAAATCTGCGGTAGGCTAGCGGGGGAGGTCATCGGCTACCCCCTGCCTTTGGCCCTGCTGCTGAGCCAAGTAAGTTGATACCTCTCTGCCTTGACTACCTGTAAATATCTCATTCAATTGAACTGGATTTCTAAGTACCGCACAACAAAGGGGTTAGCTGCGTTGCAGCGATCCTCTGGAGTGAGTTTCCACCTGAACCTATTGTAAGGGGTGTGTCAAGCAATAATGGGTGTCTGAGGAGCAGCCAGAGCATCGAATCTCTGCCGTCAGGAGGTTGGATGAGATGTCGACAAACACGCTCAACAAGCAAGAAGTCAGGATTGGATTCCTCGGCCTGGGGCTGATGGGTAGCCGTCTCACAGAGCGGATTCATGCGGCTGGCTGGAAGGTTCAGGCATGGAACCGCAGCTCGGAGCCAGCCCGAGCGATGGCCGCAAAGGGGGTACCCATCGCGGAGACTATCGCGAAGCTGATAGCGGATTCGGATGTGGTGATCTCCAGTCTGGCGAACGATGTTGCCGTGGAGTCTGTCTATTTCGATGGGGGAGGTGTGTTTTCCTCGGCCAGGCCGGGAACGATTGTGCTGGAGATGAGCACGATCTCGCCGCAGCTCTCGCAGCGGCTGCACCAGAAGGCCTCCGATCAAGGCGTTCGGCTGCTGGATGTGGCGATCTCGGGATCGACGCCGGCGGTTGAAGCAGGAGCGATTACTCTGCTTGCGGGCGGCGATCACGACACCTTTGAACATTGCACGCCGATCTACGAGTCCATCGCGCGGCAGTGGTTTCTGATCGGCGGCCCGACATCCGGGATTCAGATGAAGCTGGTCGTCAACCTGCTGCTGGGCGTTGACATGCAGGCCATCGCGGAGGCGGTGTCCCTTGGCGAACATCTGCGCATTGATACAGATGTGCTGCTGGACGTGCTGGCGAAGACTACGGTCATTCCACCGGCGTTTGCCGGGAAGTTCAGGAAGATTCGAGACAAAGATTATTCGCCGGAGTTCCCATTGCGGCTGATGAGCAAAGACATGGACCTGGTGATGGCGACGGCTGCCGAGCTGGGGGCCAAGTTGCCCGCGGCGAAGGTCGCGCAAGCGGTGCTCGCCTCCAATCTCGCAGCAAGCGGCGATCTGGACCTATCGGCGATTACGCCATCTGTTATTGGCTAGTGGAATGAAGAGATTTGGCGCCCCGATGCATGAAATGCGTAATCCGATACGAAGGTGAACAGCCAGTCTGCCGAAAAAAGATCTTCCCGGCTATCGGATTTGATCGAACTTTAAATGCCTCGCATTGCAAACAATAGAGTGTGCAGAAGAATGGATAGATCCATGAAGAAGCCGCAGTTTCGCATGTAATACAAGTCATACTCGGGACTTTCATGGATGGAAAATGCGCGGTCGGCACTCAGCTGCCACAATCCGGTAATTCCCGGGATGACCTGTAGTCTCTGTCTCTGTACAGGGCTGTAGTGATCAACAAGGAATGGCATCTCTGGCCGCGGTCCTACTAATGACATCTCTCCCCGCAAGACATTGAGAAGTTGCGGCAACTCATCCAAGCTCATCTTTCTCATCAGTCTTCCAATCCTGGTAATTCGATTATCGTCAGGAGCGATAGGAGACTTTGCATAACTTGGAACGTCCACGTGCATACTGCGAAACTTAAAGATCGTGAATCTTCTACCGTTCAGGCCAATGCGCTCTTGATAGAAAAGCACCGGTCCGAACGAGTCCAACTTAATGAGTAGAGCTATTACCGCGAAGAGGGGCGAGAGTAACAATAGGGCAATCAGCGAGACAATATAATCAAATGCGCGCTTGATCAACCGATAGTGCAGGGATGGCGTACGATCTCCAGTAAATGTGAGCAAGACACCATCGAGGTCAATAGACTCCGCTCCAAGGGCATTCATGTGACGTTGATCCGGAATGAACGCCGTCTGAACGTTCGCCTTTGAAGCAGCCTGCATCGCCCCAAAGATTGCTTCCCGCGAGGCACTCGGAATTGCTATGAAAAGCGTATCGCAACCTACAGAAAGCAGGTATTCGGGTGTGATTGTTTCTTGATATACGATCGCAGACTGTTTGTGTGAGTATCCTAATTCGCGCAATACTTTGCCGCTCAGTTGGGGGTCGTCGTCGGTTATCCCGATCGTCTCAAATCCCAACTTCGGCGAATGGAGTAGCGCGCTATAGATGCGACGTCCCGTATAACCGGCCCCATAGATAAGTACCTTCTTGACTCCATGACCTCTCACATACAGCATTTGCACAACCCTATGGACCAGGTACTTCTGAAGAATCAGAAGGATCGGAAGAGTAAGAACCAGGGAAAGCAATGCACCTCGGGAGAACGTTGTTCCGAGCAGGAAACTGAGAGGCGAAAGAAGTAACAGTGCAAAACAAGGCACTCTAAGTGAGCGCTCCGTCTCTCGAATCTGAAGAAGACTCGTGCTTCCTCGATACGCAGAATCTCGTTCAAACAAAAGGACAACGACGAGACCAAGTATCGCCGAAAAGAGTGCGACGTCTTTAAGAGGATAAAATTGATGTTGCCCGATGCCAAGAGCATAGTAGATGTAGTACGAGCTAAATACTGCAATCACGCTGGTAAAAAAATCGGCACCAATCTCAGCCATCGTAATGAGACGCCGAAATGTTCGGGGGGCGACAACCGGGCGAGAAGTAGTCTGCTGTTCGGTACGGGACTCTACGGGAATTGGAACTGTAGGGTAGGAATCGTGGATTGACCTGAGTCCTTGCTCCTGACTACTCATGATGACCTCTCAACCGGATACTTCTGTTCAGCGCTCAAGTGTTAGACGTTGCGATTCGCCCAGCTATCTTCGGGTTGCCCTCTCCGTTGCACACAACGGTACATCTTGCTTCGTACACAGGCACGGCTCAACGGGCGCGTAACCTCGTCAAAACCAACCGTCCTGGATTGCAGTCGTATACATATTAGAATACGCTCATTACAACGGCTGGCAAGAGGTTTTGTTTGGAGGGAAGATCAGGTATGGATCTCGAGCGAGTCGCAACATGGCTGTCGATGCAGGACCAGACCGCTGGAATCCTCTAGGCGAACCCGCGAGATGACGTTTACACAAAGCTCGCACAATTGTACGGAAGAGCAATGACCTCAAAACACCCTATATAGGAGGCTAGCTGATCGTGGATATGAGCAGATTTGCTCAGCCGTGGCTCTAAACTGCTGCCATCGCATGATGCCAGTCTTCCACCGTGCGGCGAATTCCCTCTTCTAAACTCGTCTTATGCCGCCAACCTAACGAGTGCAGCCGCCGAACATCCAGCAACTTGCGCGGAGTTCCGTCAGGCTTCGTGGTGTCGAATGTCAGCGCGCCTTCGAATCCAACGATCCTCATGACGAGTGTTGCCAGTTCACTGATTGTGACATCTTCGCCTATGCCGATATTGATGAGAGGCGGTGTATGCTCGCTCAGCAGAGATCCATAGGTTTGATCGTCAAGGTTCATCAGAAAGACGCACGCTTCGGCGAGGTCCTCGGAGTAGAGCAGTTCGCGGCGCGGAGTGCCTGTTCCCCACACCTCAACGGTACTTGCCCCGTTGCGTTTCGCTTCAAGAGTCTTGCGGATGAGCGCCGGAAGTACATGCGACGCATTCAGATCGAAGTTGTCTCCAGGACCGTAGAGATTCGTTGGCATTGCGGCCAGATATCGCGTTCCATATTGCCGATTGTAGCTCCAACACATCTCTACACCCGCTATCTTGGCGAGCGCATAGGGCCGGTTGGTCGATTCCAACGGCCCCGTCAGCAAGGAGTCCTCCGTTATCGGCTGCGGCGCAAGCTTCGGGTAGATACACGATGAGCCCAGAAACAGTAACCGCTTAACTCCGACCTCATATGCGGATTGAATGATATTGCTTTGGATGGCAAGATTCTCACGGATAAAACTGGCTGGATGGGTCTGGTTCGCCAGGATTCCACCAACCCTGGCTGCGGCAAGGAAGACAAATTCAGGTTGCTGCTGGCGGAAGAAAGAAGCGGTAGCCTCAGCGTCCAATAAATCCAAATCCTGCCTAGACCGTTCGATCAGATTGGTGTATCCACTCGCGTGGAGATGCCGGTTAATCGCCGAACCTACGAGGCCCTTGTGTCCCGCGATGTAAATGCGGTCATCCGGTTTCATAAAGTCAAAATGATTCGGCATACTTCCTCCCTTGCTGCGATTCGCTGCTTGTCCGGCTCATTGTAGCTTCACGACTCAAGTAGGAGACGGCCTAAAACTCGAGTCTGCCATATGCATTGAAGCCATGTCTTACCACCAAGGCATCTCGTTCTGCAGCCTTCAAGTCGCAATCCACCATCTCGGCAATCAGCTGATCGAAAGAAGTTTGTGGAACCCACCCCAGCTCGCGCTGCGCCTTGCTCGAGTCTCCTAAAAGGGTCTCGACCTCCGTCGGGCGGAAGTATCGCGGATCCACGGCAACAATCACGTTGCCATTTCGGTCCACTGCTTTCTCTTCCACGCCGCTGCCCTGCCAAGAAAGACTCATCTCCAATCGTTCTGCGCAACGCTGAATGAATTCACGCACCGAGTACTGCTTGCCAGTTGCGATCACGTAATCCTGTGGCTTGTCCTGTTGCAACATGAGCCATTGCATCTCGACATAGTCACGGGCGTGGCCCCAGTCACGCTTGGCGTCGAGATTGCCCATATACAACTCCTTCTGCAGGCCAACCTTGATCCGTGTCAGGCCTCGTGTGATCTTGCGGGTAACGAAGGTTTCGCCACGCATGGGCGACTCGTGATTGAAAAGAACCCCGTTACATGCATACATGCCGTAGGCCTCGCGATAGTTGACGACAATCCAGTACCCATAGAGCTTGGCTACCGCATAGGGAGACCGTGGATAAAAAGGCGTTGACTCAGTTTGCGGAATCTCTCTCACTAAGCCATAGAGCTCCGATGTGGACGCCTGATAGAAGCGAGTGGTCTTTGTGAGCCCCAAAATACGGATGGCTTCCAGCAGGCGAAGGACGCCTATAGCGTCAGAATCGGCCGTGTACTCAGGCTCCTCGAACGAAACCTGCACATGGGACTGAGCAGCAAGGTTATATATCTCGTCGGGTTGCACCTTGGCAACAATATGGATGAGCGATGACGAATCTGTCATGTCGCCATAATGGAGAATCAGTTTCGGGTGGGGATTGTGCGGATCTTCGTAGAGGTGGTCGATGCGCGCTGTATTGAAAAGCGAGGAGCGTCGTTTGATCCCGTGTACTTCGTATCCCTTGGCAAGGAGAAACTCGGCAAGATACGCACCGTCCTGACCGGTTATCCCTGTGATAAGCGCCTTCTTTGCGGGTAAATTGTTGGATTGCATGTTGGACATATCCGTATAAGAGTACCATCGAGACTTCAGGGATTCGCCAGATGACGGCTATGCTGCTGGCCCAAGGTTCAACAGATAGCCCCGATCACAGGGTCTAATCGATCGAGTCCGCTGCGAACGGTCTTGATTATATTCCTCGAACCTCAGCAAGACATCCTCATCTTTCGCGTCGCGGAGGAAGCGTTTCGATTCAGATGTTAACTTTGGGGTGGTTGTAGGTGATGCGGCAATTCTGAATGCCGAACCGGTTGAAAAATGTGAGTTAGCTGGCAGAGATGAACAGCGTCCCGTTGTCGTTAGTCGGGGTAAGCTCAAGGCCGCGTTTAGCCGACGGCAGGTAGTTCGTCGCAGCCCTGCGTCAGATGATGCCCCATGGCGTTTGGAACGCTTCAACGATGAAAGGCATTCTCGCTCCGGGGATGATACTCTAATTGAGATATCTACAAAGAGGTCGGCAGCGAGATGAGGGTTGTTGTTGCACGGCGTACGGGAATGCGCGGTGCTGGTTTGGGTAATGAGCTGTTGCCTTGGGCCAAAGGAATGATTGCCAGCCGCGTATTGAGCGCTCGACTGGTGGGGCCATCCTGGGGCCTGAACGACCGCAACTACCACCGAAACTTTAGGACAAGCCGCCTGGATTTTGTAGC
>Ga0302155_10003588_pt1 | contig 9997 bp, 6 predicted proteins | sample I_Bog_N3_1_FD_193508 | JGI IMG/M metagenome (GOLD analysis project Ga0302155, IMG submission 193508) | Peat permafrost microbial communities from Stordalen Mire near Abisko, Sweden - I_Bog_N3_1 | ecosystem: Environmental > Terrestrial > Soil > Wetlands > Peat | place: Sweden: Abisko, Stordalen...
CGTCCTGCTGCTGACAGAACCATCCACTTCGTTAGGACTGATTTTTCTCGCACTCCTTGCCGTCTTGCTGCCCAGTTCGCAAAGTGCGATTCAAATCGTCAACTACATCGCCACCCTCTTGATGCCCGCACAAATCCTGCCGAAGTTGGATTTTTCCGAAGGGCTGCCCGACGATTGCGTCACCATGGTGACGATCCCCAGCATGCTCTCCAACGAGAAACAGGTTCGCAAGCTGGTAGACGCGTTGGAAGTGCGCTTCCTCGGCAATCAGGATCGTAACCTGCACTTCTTACTTCTCACCGATTTGCCCGATTCCCCGTCCGAACCAGTGGAGGAAAATGCCCTCGTAGACTTGGCCGCTGACCTGATTGGCAAGCTCAATGAAAAATATGCCAGCAAGAGACTGGGCTCTTTCTTTCTGCTGCACCGACACCGCGTCTATAACCCTCGCGAACGCTTATGGATGGGCTGGGAGCGCAAGCGCGGCAAATTAATGGATCTAAATAATCTGTTGCGCGGCCAGTTTGATAGTTTCCCGGTTAAGGTCGGCAAGGTTTCTATCCTGCCAAAGATCCGCTACATCATCACTCTCGATTCAGACACCGACTTGCCGCGCGGCTCGGCTCGCCGCATGGTGGGGGCTATGGCCCATCCCTTAAATCAGCCGATCATCGACCGCGAAAAAAGTATCGTGGTTGCCGGTTACGGAATTCTTCAACCTCGCGTCGGAGTCAGTGTTCAGAGCACCGCCCGTTCGCGGCTCGCCAGTATTTATTCCGGGCAGACCGGGCTAGACATCTATACTCACGCAACCTCTGACGTTTATCAGGATTTATACGGCGAGGGTATTTACGTGGGCAAGGGCATTTATGACGTCGAGACCTTGCACACCGTTCTTCACGGCCGCTTCCCGCGCAACGCCCTGCTCAGCCACGACCTGATGGAAGGGGCATATGCTCGCGCCGGTTTGGTCAGCGATATTGAGGTCATCGAAGACTATCCGTCCCATTACAGCGCTCACAATCGTCGCAAACATCGCTGGTTACGCGGCGACTGGCAGATTACAGAGTGGCTGCTTCCCAAAGTCCCGGACGAGGCTGGCCGGCGTACTGCGAATCCGTTATCTGTCATCTCGCGATGGAAAATTCTCGACAATCTCCGGCGCAGTCTGCTGGAGCCTGCGTTTTTTTTGCTGTTCCTCCTAAGCTGGACCGTCCTACCCGGCAGTCCCGAACTTTGGACCCTCGCCACCATCGCAATTCTGTTTTTGCCCGCTCTGTTTCAGCTAGGATTCGAGTTAATCCAAGCCTTGCTATCAGGCAGGCGGTCGGCCTTCGCAGGCGCTTTCGAGGGTTTTCTCAACGCCAGTATCGCAAACGTTCTGATGATCACGTTCTTAGCGCATCAGGCCCTCTTGTCCTTGGACGCGGTTGTGCGCACGATGGTTCGCCGATTCATTACACGGCAGCGGTTGCTGGAGTGGGAAACCGCGGCTGAGGCCGAGTTGGCAGGCGACAAGCGCACCATGCTCGACATTTATCTCAACTGGACTCCCGCCCTCGCACTGGCTCTATTTTTCCTGATCGGACTGGGCAACAGCAGCGCCTTACCGGCAGCGCTACCTATCCTTATTATGTGGGGCTGCAGCAAGCCCATTTCCGCGTGGCTCGATCGCCCGACTCGCGCTCCCCGCAAGAAGGCGTCGGAAACCAATCGCTGGTTGCTCCGGTCGGCGGCTCTTCGCACCTGGCGATATTTCGCAGAATTTAGTACCGAAGAACATCATTGGCTCATCCCCGACAACGTACAGGAGGATGGTACCCGGGTTGCGCCTCGCATTTCTCCCACGAACCTCGGCCTCCTTTTTAATGTGCGCCAGGTCGCTTGCGATTTCGGATATCTCACCGTACCCGAGTTTGCGGAACTGAATCTTCGCACGCTGGAATCCGTCTCCCGGCTCGAACGATGTCATGGTCACCTCCTCAACTGGTACGACACCCGTACCCTCGCCGCGCTCACCCCAGCGATTGTCTCGAGCGTCGATAATGGAAATCTTGTTGCTTCCCTATGGACGCTGCAGCAGGGCTCTCTTCGACTGCTGGAGCAACCGCTTTTAAATGCCGAATTAGCAAAGGGTCTGTTGGACCACCTCTATCTACTCACTACTCTCGGCGCGTTGCATCGCCGCAAGTTCACGCTCCTCGAAAAAGACTTGGCCGGCAACGGATGGTTACCATCTATTCTCAGTTCCTCTCAAGATGTGCTTGCTGATGTTGACTCCAAAGCTAGCAGTTCAACACATGCTGCCGAAGCACGTTGGTTTGAACAAAGATCGAACGACCGCGTCCAACAACTTCTGCAAATGGTGACGCAGTATGCCCCTTGGCTGAGTCCCGAATTCGCCGCCCTTAAAGGGGACCCCGCGACCCGACTTGAAGGCGGAGTTGAGAATCTTCCCGCGCTCGAGCAGATGCCAGCTTTCATCGATAATCTCGCCGCTCGTCTGCAAGCCGCGGCAGACCTGGCGTCGAACGCCGAAACGAATTCGCGCTACGAGAGATTAATGTCGTTACTGCCCGCAGCGCGCTCGCATGTCGTGTGCCTGATCGAAGACATTCGGAAGATTGCGGACCAGGCACGCACATTGGCCGACGAGATGGACTTTGGCTTTCTCTTCAATCGGCGCCGTAATTTGATTTCAGTGGCCTTTGAAGTAGCCACGCAGCAACTGCTGCCTGCCTGTTACGATTTGTTGGCCAGCGAAGCGCGGATTGCGTACTTTGTCGCGATTGGCAAAGATGAAATTCCTCAGGAGAGTTGGTTCCTCCTTGGCCGTGCTCCCACCGAAAATCAGGGGATGGTCGGCCTGTTGTCGTGGACGGGCACGATGTTCGAATTCCTGATGCCAGCCCTGTGGATGCGGATCTATCCCAATACTCTGTTAGAGAGCGCTGCGATCGTCGCGGTTCGTGTGCAAGAAGCCTACGCCGCCGAGAAAGGTGTGCCTTGGGGTATCTCCGAATCGGCTTGTTCGAAGAAAGATGATTCTGGCAGCTATCAGTACTTCCCTTTCGGAGTACCTCAGCTTGCCGTGCACAAGCCCGAAGAATACGGACCCGTGATCTCGCCTTATTCGACCTGCCTGTCTCTCAGCGTTGATCCTCCCTCCGCGTTGCGAAATCTGCGCAAGATACAACACCTGCGCGGAATGGGACCTTATGGATTCTACGAATCGCTGGACTTTAGTCCTTCACTTGGCCGGTCCCAGCGACGTGGCCCAGAAATCGTGCGCTGCTGGATGGCCCATCATCAGGGCATGAGCCTGCTTTCGATCGCGAATTTTCTGCACGATGAAGTCGTGCAAAACTGGTTTCACAGCCATCCCCGCGTACAGGCGACGGAATTACTTCTGCAGGAAAAACCGGCTGCTCCTCTTCACGCCGCCGGGTCGGGCACAAAGGCAGCGTAGAGGCGATCATCTTCTTGAATGTTTCGGACGATCACCGATTCCGTACTTGATCGAGAGAAACTCGCGAACTTTGGGCCGGGCGCTGTGCGCAACTTCTTGCCATGTCAAGATTCGGAGTTGAGTTCGAAGTTTAATCGGCTTTACGCAGCGCATCACCGCATACCAGGCATCGGTTAGATCCGGCCGTCGCGAATCCACAAGAACGCAGAATGCACATTCCAAGGCATAGGCCGCCAGGACGTTTCTCAGAAGCTGATAGGAAAGATAACGACTCTCGGTCTGTGGCAGTTGCTCTCCGTTAAATACCTCGGCAAAGTCACGATAGCCGGCTAGAATACGCTTATCCGCGACCTGAAAGTCGGTCTCCGTCAGTTTGGCCTCAACTAGCACGTTACCCCATCGTAGGTCGACTTCCGTGCGATCAAACCTGCCGTTCGCAAGTGGAACGCGAGCTCTGTATCCAAAAATCGGAACTGCGTCCGACTCGGTTCCGAGAAGGGTCGCCAACTGCCGATTTCGTTGCATCCCGGGATAACAAAAGACATTCATCAACAACGCGTCCGAGCTGGCGCAGCTGTCCAGTTCCATCCAGAGTCCACGATTGGTCTGCGGCAAAGACCTCCGCCCTTGCGTGTGCACCTTCGCCAGACGGCGCTTCCATTCGGGATTCGCCTGAATTGCTCGGTAGCTTCCATCCAGGAAGTTCCCGTGCCGCACGTCTTTCTCGCAAGGCGCAAAGCACACTATCGGAGCTTCACCGTAGCTCAAACTATGCGGTAATGATCGAGCGCACGCGTATTCTTGCGCGCGCTCCGCTAACTCACGACGAAGGATTCCGGCAAGGCTCATGGGAGAAAGACAATCGAACCGGAAGCTATTATAGCGAACAAAATACGAATCCTGATTCTTTATGCGGGATGATAAACTCCGCCTATGGCCACGAAGAAGAAAACGAAGAAGAAGCAATCACCGTCCAGGAAAACTGTCGCACATAAGACGAAGCCCGCGACGAAACCGAAGGCAAAGCCGGCAAAGGAATCTGCAAAGAAGTCGCCCTCGAAGAAGGCCAAGGCCGTCGCTAAGAAGAAGCCGGCCCCGAGAACACGCATCAAAACCAAGGCCATCACAGAGAAGGCGATCGCGACCAAGCCCTTTTTTCGCAAGCTTCCAAAAAGTTCGCGACGGAGCCAGATATTGAAGGACGCCCTGGACAACGATCTAAACGCTATCGATCAAGTCGTCGAAGCCCCTCGATTGAGGCGAAGATCTGGTCCCGGCTCAAACACCGAGGCAGGTGATCTTCAGGGCTTGTCGAACTTGGAGGGAGCGGACTCCGAAAGCGTCGATGAACTCCTCGAAGAAGGAAATGCTTTTGAGGCGGGCGTAGTTTCCGGCGTCGAAGACGCCGACAACGCGGATGGAAAGGAAGTCCGCACCCGCGAAGTTCTCGAGGATGACGTACCCGGAGAGTATCTCGACGAAGAATAATCGGGGATAATCTTTGAGAACGAGCTGACTGCTTACGCGACCTCTGCCGCTCCCGCAACGGCCCTTGGGTCCGAGCATGGGAGAATTGCGGTAACAGTTGTACCCCTGCTATCGGAGTCGAGCTGAAGTTCTCCGCCCAACTGCGTGACTCGCTCTCTCATCCCGCGAAGGCCAACTCCTGAGCCAATCCCCGACTTCAATTGTTGCTGTTTCTCGGACGATATCCCCTGTCCCTGGTCACTTACTACCAGGAAAGCCGAGCCGTTGCTCACGTTCAGCCGTATAGTGGCAGTGGCACTCTGCGAATGACGATGGATGTTCCCTAGGCATTCCTGAACGATCCTGAAAATGGCAGTTTCCAGATCGGAAGACAATCTGCCAAAGGAACTATCGCATTCCAGGCTGACCGCGGTTCCGCTTCGTTCACTGAACTCTTCCACGTACCAACGCAGCGCAGAAGGCAGGCCAGCTTCATCAAGAAGCGGGGGATGCAAAAGATGTGAAATCGTACGAATATCCCGTAATATCTGTTGTACGAACCCTCGGTTTTCGAGAAACGCCTTTTCTGCTTCCAGACTTAGTTTCTTGATCTCCTTGTCGACCACCGCCTGATTCATGCTGATGGCAGCCAACAACTGACCTACGCTATCATGTAACTCGCGGGCTATACGTCTGCGCTCTTCATCCTGCATCTGCAAGAGGCGAGCAGACAATTCGCGAAGACTCTCGTTTGCGTTTTTCAGTTCTTCGGTTCTTTGGCTAACTCGCAGTTCAAGGGTGGCGTTAAGTTGAGCTAACTCCTCTCGCGCCGCCTTCGAGGTCTCCGCTTCCTTCTTAGCCGACGCTTCCGCCCGCTTAAGACGGAGCAAAGCGCCCACCGTAGCAACCAGTTCAGCGCGATCGATTGGTTCTGCTAGATATGCGTCGGCACCGCCCGCTAAACCCTGCACCCGAGATTCTAAGTCGATGAATGTGGCTGACACGTGCAAGATTGGTATGTGATTCGTAGCTGGATCGGACTTCAGCTGACGGCAAACTTGAAACCCGCTCATGTCCGGAAGATTCACGTCGAGCGTAATCAGGTCTGGACCTTGCGTAGCAAACGAAAGTGCCTCTTGACCCGTCTTCGCCTCGATTACCTGAAAACCGGCATCGCGCAACGACCGCACAATCGTATACCGCAAGGCTTCGTTATCATCCACCGTAAGAATTCTGAAGGACCTGTTGCCGACTGGGTCGACTCCGAACGCCTTCGACCGTGCTAGCGCCTGCACCGCGGTCGATTCAGACATGTCTCGCCTCATTCTCCTGTGGAATAGGAAAGCCTGCCTTGCTGAAAGCATCGGAGAAGCATGCCGATAGCTCTCGCGACTTCGGCCCCTTTGAAATCACGGCCACGGCGCGACTGAGGAGCGACCGTTCCTCGGGTTCCAGAACTTTCGACGTGTGAATAATCACCGGAATATCCGCAGTTCGCGGATTCTCTTTGAGTTTGCTAAGCACTTCAAATCCCGACAAGTCCGGCATAGCCAGATCGAGAATGACTAAGTCAGGAACTTTCTCGTTGGCTCGCAGGAGACCCTCATTTCCTCCTACGGCTTCAGAAAACGAAAATTTCGCTTGCCCTAAAACGGTCTTAAGAACATATCGAGAAGCTTCATCATCGTCTATGATTAATACTTGTCGCCCACTTTGCCGGTGCGCAACGCGCTGTAGCTGCTCGATCAACCAACTTCGATCTACCGGCTTGGCGTAAAAAGCGTCGGCTCCCAGAGCGAGAGCCTTGTCCCGGTTATCCACTACGGTAACCACAAAGACCGGAATACCCCGAGTGACGGGATTCTGCTTTATTTCTTGTAAGAGATCCCATGAGTGCTCCCCCTGCAACAGGACGTCCAGCACAATCGCTGCTGGGCGGAGATCTCGAAGAGCCGCTCGCGCTTCTCTCAAGTTCTTAGCGGGCACCACCTCAAAGGGAGTGTTTTTTAAGTACTTGTCGTATACGAACAACGCCTCGCGGTTGTCTTCCACTATTAACACGGGCGTCTTAGTATTGTCTAAGTCGCGTTTCACTTCGGGGACATAGACGACTTCCGTGGGCCCTTTGAAGTTCACTGGGATCGCGGCAAAAAATGTCGACCCTATTCCAACCTGACTCTTGACATAGACGTTTCCGCCCAACAATTGCGCGAACTTTCGAGACAGCGGCAGGCCCAAGCCAGTCCCCTTTACCGACTTTTGCCGATGGCCGTCCACCTGAATCCATTCATCAAAGATGCGCTCTTGATCGTCTTCCGCAATTCCAATTCCGGTATCAGACACAACAAACACTACTGTATTGTCATGGCCGCGACTTACAGAGACTCGAACTTCACCACGTTCTGTGAATTTCAGCGCATTGGAAATGAAGTTTCTCAGAATTTGTGAGACCTTCGCCTCGTCCGTATAGAGGTCCGGAATATCGATAACGTCTTCGAAAACCAGATTTACGGATGAGTTCTGGCTCAGCAACGGTCGCAACATACCGCGTAACCCGGCAAAAAGTCCTTCGACATTAAAAGTTGAAGCACGAATCGCTACTTTCCCCGCTTCCACTTTCGCGAGATCCAGAAGATCGTTGACCAAGTCGGTCAAATCTTGCGCCGAACTCCTGATGAACCGCACCTGCTTCTCTTGCTCCTCGGAAAGATCGCCATCCAGCCGGTCCAACAGAATCTGGCTCAGGGCGGCAATCGAGTTAAGAGGTGTTCTGAATTCGTGGCTCATATTCGATAAAAAGTGACTCTTCAGTTCTGACGCGCGCTGCAAAAAGTCGGCCTTGTCGTTGAGTTCGGCATAGAGCGCGACGACTCCGCGATTCGTCTCGTCGAGTTCACGATTCAGTTGTGCCAGTTCCTCCTGACGCGAGCGCAACTCCTGTAAAGTGCTAAAGAGTTCCTTGTTCTGCAATCGCAGTTCCTCGAAAGGATCCTGCGACGCACGCTCTACGCTGGACAGTACCCTTTCCAGTTCCTCGGGCTTGAAACGCGTAAAACGGTGCGGAATTTGTTTCCCGAGAAAAACTGACGTGCCACGACTTGGATCGGTCTCGACCCTGAAGTCGTCCATCAGCCGCTTCGCCCCAATCATTCCAAGTCCCATCCCTGTTTGCGAGACGTAGCGACCTCCCATGATTTCGTCCAGGTTTGCAATCCCCGTGCCCTTATCGCGCAAGGCGACCAACAGCACTTTGTCCTGGCCTCTTTCGGTAATGCTGAATTCCGCTTGTCCGCCGCCGCCATACTGAAATGTATTACGGGCAATCTCAGAAACGGCAGTAGCAATGCGGGTTTGATCCTGGGCATCAAACTTCAGCGCGGCTGCGATGGTGCGCGCTTTTTGACGCACCAGTACTACATCATGTTCGTAGCGAATATCGAAATTGAACAAGTTAAGCGCCATGTGAAGACACAATCACGTTGTCTTAGCCACAACAATCGTTACATCATCTCTCCCGCGATTGAAATCTCGATGGAGAATCGTCGCGATAAGGCTCGAGTGCTTGCCCCAAATTCCAGGGTAGCGTTCGAGATCCCAGCGTGACGCCAGACCGTCGGAGTGCATCACCAGGATGCTGTTCGAATTCCACGGATAGGTGAACTCCTGAATTTTCGGAAGTTGGTGTCCAGCCGTACCGTTGTGTGACGCCATACCCCGGCAAAATCCCGGAGAGACAATCGAACCTCCGATATTGCCGATCCCCGCGAAGGTTACAATCCCGATGTCCGGTCTGATTCGCGCCACTGCAATCGCAGCGCCCCGAGTCTTTTTCAAGGCAGCGTGAGTATCTTGCAAAATAGAGCGGGGAGCCGAATCGGTGGCGACCGCTAAAACATTTTCCGCTTCGCGAGCGGCCTCTGCGGCGAGAATGCCGTGTCCAAGTCCGTCCACCACCATCAGCACCAGCGAGTCGGCAAAATGTCGAATACCCCATCCGTCGCCGCAAACTTCTTCTCCTGTGATTGGTTCCGAGACGGCTCCTACCTGAATCGTTTTCTTCGCCGAATAATTCTCTTTTCCTTCCCAGAATTCGGCGCATACCACGGTTCCCGCGCCCGGAGCGGAGTAAATTTCAAAAACATCAGAAAGACGCCGGATCGCTCCCAAGCCAGTCCCCATCGTTCCAGCCGTCGATTGACCATCTTCCAAGGCCCGATTCATATCGTCAATTCCTGGCCCACGATCGACGGCGATCAGGCGAAGCCCACTCCTCCCATTTTCTCGCACAGGTTGCAGCAACATTTTTCCGCTTCCCGCATGTTTCACCAGGTTGGTTGCCATTTCCGTGGCTGCAACCGCTACCGCCCCGCAACGGATTTCTCCTAGCTCTAAATCTTCGGCATACTCCAGAGCTCGGCGGCGCGTCTCCCCGGTCTGACTTGACTCTGTGACATCAATCAACATTGGGCCTGTCATTCTTCTTTCACTTGCTTCACTCACTTGCAGCTGCACTCACTTCCAACGGGTAATCGTGATTCTTGTGCCTTCACCAGGACGCGAAACAATCGCAAATTCGTTTACCAGCCGCTTCGAACCGCCCAGCCCGAGACCCAGGCCTGAGCCGGTAGTGAAGCCGTCGCGCAACGCCAGTTCGCCGTCAGGAATGCCAGGCCCCTGATCTTCGAATGTCAAACGCAACCCCACTCGAGGCCCGTTCAAGGTTTCGATTTGCATCGATCCTCCGCCGCCATAAATGATCGTGTTGCGCGCCAACTCGCTGGCCGCGGTGATGATCTTGGTTTGGTCGACCAGGCCTAGCCCGAGTTGCGCCGCAACTTCGCGCACACGCCTTCTTACGGAGACCACGTCCGGCTCAGTTTTCACCGGCACGTTTTCAGTGGAGACGACTACCATACATCTCCTCGGACGCGCCGACCGACAGACGCAAAACGTCCATTCCGGCATCCACGTTCAACGCAGTGCGCACTCCTGGCAGCGATAGACCTAGCTCGACGAGTGTGATCGCTACCGCCGGCTGCATCCCCACCACGACCTTTTCAG
>Ga0302155_10003589_pt1 | contig 9993 bp, 3 predicted proteins | sample I_Bog_N3_1_FD_193508 | JGI IMG/M metagenome (GOLD analysis project Ga0302155, IMG submission 193508) | Peat permafrost microbial communities from Stordalen Mire near Abisko, Sweden - I_Bog_N3_1 | ecosystem: Environmental > Terrestrial > Soil > Wetlands > Peat | place: Sweden: Abisko, Stordalen...
CAGCTACATTATTTGACATATTTTCATATGCTTTTAATGTTCTGGTTTCTTCTTTTTCTTTTTCTTCTTCAAACTTTTTTCTTTGTCTTTGTTGTTTTTGTCGTTCATCTGTTTCATTATTCATATCATCATCTAATGTTGGTGATACAACATGCATATCATTGATACTTATATCAGTTGTTGATATAGGTGCAGATGATGTTGACGATGAAGACGAAGATGAAGATGACAAAGAAGAAGATAAGGATGATGATGATAATGATGATGATGATAATGATGATGATGAAGACGAGGGTGATGATGATGATGCAAACATTTTTGTTTTCTTATCATCATCTTCCACATTCTCTTCATCATTATTCTCATCAGAAAGGCGATGTGCATCTTCTGGTAATGAGCATATAGAGCATACATTACTTTTCTTTTTCATGTTATTATTTGCTTTATATGCTATCATTTCCATTTGTGTTAACTCACACACCTTTGCATTATGATGGTAATAATAGGGTACATTACAGTAACCACATATTACACTCTCATATTGTGCCCCTTTTTCTCTTAATGAGTCTTTTGTTTCTAAACATTGTTGAACATGGTATTCAATTTGATCTCGTTGAAACGGATTCAATTTTTCAGCATTTGAGAAATCGGGTAAGCGACTTACTGCAAATCTTAATCTCATTGATCTCGTTCTCAGCTCACTTGTTGATAATACACCATAATTCATATAATAATATTTAGAATTTAAATACTTCATTCTATTTACTACTTTCAAACAAGTTTCATCTGAAGCTGCTAATAATTCAGCTTCTGTCAATGATTTTTCTAATTCATTATCAATCAGAAATTCTTTTGTTTTTCTATCAACATTTATCTTTTTACATAATGAAGAAGATGGCATCAATGTTGATTGTAGCATTGATAATGCTTGTTCACCATCATCATTCGAATTACTTAACGAAGATGTCGATGGTAACAATGATGATGATGATGATGATGATGATGAAAGTATAGAATTTGTATTTAAATTTACTGCTTGTTCAGCTTTTCGTTGAGATCGATTTTTCATAATCGTCTTTTCATCAAATCCTGATGAATGAGATAATGACTTTGATGATTGTTGATCTGTACTTGACGAAGATCGTATTTTTGATTTTACATCTTGTCTTTCCATAATCGATTGTGTCTTCGCATTAACAACATCTGCGATTTTCATTATTTCATCTAACGATGTATTATCATCAATATTCAATGTTGTCACTTTTCTCTTTTTCTCAACAGCTTTCACAGGCTGATCAGTCTCAACGATAGCAATATTTTCAACAGGAGTCTTCTCCACTGTTTTCTTTTTACTCTTTCGTTGTCTCTGTCTCTTCGCTTTACGCGGAATCATATTCACTTTATCACCCGGTTTATATGCACCATAAACTTCGTGTGCTTGTGATTTTGAATAACGAGACTGTGAATGTCCCGACGAAGATGATGAGGGAACGATATGTGTAGCATAACTTTCACTTCTGTTCACATTCGTTTCTCTTTCACTCGTATTCTTGTTTGTATTCCCCCCCCCAGAATTTAACACATGTGAAATATAACTATTATTACTAATATTATTTTTCTCATTGTTCTCATTCTGTTGATTTACCTTTCTTGCAACTTCAGTTAATGGTGTTAACCCTCTTAACTGATCATTCAGTGACAGACCATCGTCATGTTCACTGATTACAATATTACATACTGAACATTTACAATCTGATGATAGTTGTACATTGTTTCGTCGACACTCTGCAATTATATCTTGCTGTGTTCGAGTACAATCATCATTGCGAAAACGAGAAGGACGATAGTCCTTTCGACGTGCAAGTGATGATGACGATGATGATGATGAGTGTTGTGCACGACTATCATCATACATCTGTCTATCATTTTGTTGTTGTTGTTGTTGTTGATATTGTTGTTGTGGTTGTTGTAAAGGATTATTATAATAATAAGGATTATAGTTATTATTATTATTGTTGTTGTTTAAAGTGGGTAATAGAGGAATGAATGAAGAGGAGGAATTAACGGGTCTGTTAATTGCACTCTGACTCGACATTTGCATATCACTCATACGTGAATGATATGACATTATTTTTCTTGTATGTTCTGATTATTGTGTTGTGATTATTTGAAAATTTTGATAAGTGAAAGTAAAAATTTGTATGAAGTGCTTTTCAAATAAAACAATAAAAACATAATAGAAAACACACACAACATACCGATTAACAACAAATCAATTATGTTGTACATATATATTAAACGTATTATTTTTGTTTAGAAAATAATAGTATGATATTCGTTTAATAGTTTATATGATTTTCGCAATCAAGTTTATTTTTTCGCTCATTACTACGAAAAAACCTCTGCTTTGAATGCTTTTTGTTGGTGTAATGACACTAAGTGACTCGTGAGACAGTTGATCAGGCTTCTCATCACTTATACAACAAAAACTATCTCGAAAAAATGATGAAATGACTCGTTTCTTCTCATTTTTTGTCATAAATAGATTCCCTCTCTGTTCTATTTCATACAGAGTTCGATGTCATTCATACTATACTTCATAACTAAGTATGAATTTCATCTTGCATCATGTTCTGTTTCACACATGTGCTCAACATATGACATTTCATTTGCACAAGCAAATTAATGTTCATCATGTTCATGAACCCATTCCTTCTGAATTCTCAAGGCTGCTTGAGAACACATAGGCTGTGAGCCATTTTATGACATATGAATATACACATCATCATGTCAAAACTTATAAAGGTCTTCACATCAACATGAACGACACATAAAACAGAAACACAAAAATCACGATTTTTCTTTGTTTTCTTTTGATGTGTTTTGTGTGTGACTTACTTTATAATATGGCTTATTCACACCTATATGAAACAAACACTTTGTAACAAGGTTAAAAATGGATAATGTAAGTCAGTTTATATATGTTATCAATATATCAAGCTAACTTCACATAAAACCAATCGAAAAAATTAAAAAAATTAAATAAAATCAGATTCTTAAAATATGTTTCGAAGAATGGCTATTCATACAAACATATGAACAACTTAACCTACGCGTGCAATTTAACTTATATGAGCAATAGAAGTTAAGAACTTGTTAGCTTTATTCAGTCAATCACGAAGGTGAATGAACGCAACTTGTAAAAAAGGAAATGTGGAAAAAAGGTTAGACGCTTCCATAAGTTCAGGACAGAACATAAATTCTAGTCCTGCAGTGCTTGTTATGCTTTGCTTGCTACGCTGCGCTTCAGCATATAATGATTCTATACAGCATTCCTCCCTCACTTCGTTAACATCGCTTGTGAACTCAGTCTCTTGTTCATTCTCAGTTTTCGACAATTTGATGGCATCAAATTTCGATATTTCTCAGTCACTATGCATGAATGCATGACATATTTACATCACCACATCTCACACTTACTTGTGTGTACTGTGGTGTTCAATATTCACCATTTGCATGTATCATAGGCAGGCAAAGCTAGTTTTGCATGCTTATTTCAATTTCTTTTTCGAAAATGAGAAAGTCTTATTTCGACATAAAACTCACTTTCATTCGCAATTAATGTTATTCACTTACATACTCAACACATCTCACAAAATAAAAACATCACGCATGATGAAAATCTATTGTGTCTGTGCTGTTCTGTCAGCAACATTGAATAATTGATTAACAGAATACGCTTTCAGCAATAATACATTTGGTGTAATGTTTATGCTTTTTGCTTTTCCTGTTTGTTTTGCGCCTTCTTTCTTACGCCAAAACTTATCAATTAAATTTTGATCATTAATATGACTTCGTGGTTCCCAGGTGTCATCATCACTTGACCACCCTTTCCAACGAATCAAATATTCATCTTCTTTTCTATTCTTATTTTTCTTTCTGTAGTCAACTAATTTCTCAACTTCCCAAACATCTTCATCATCTTTCATGTATGGTATGTTGTTTGATCGAAATAGGACTTTCATCTGTTCTATAGGAACTTTACGATGATAGACTTCACCGGTCTCATCTTTAATTACATAAGGACCATTCACCTCACGTTTCACGATAGTATATTTTCCAATATACTTCGGCTCAGTGTTCGGTTTTGGTTTCCCTTTCAAGTAATTTTCATCAAGTATCATAACTTGAGTACCTGGTGGTAAGTCTTTTGTTAAAACATTACGTCTTAATTTCTCTAATTTTTCTTTATATGAATCTTGAATTTTCTTTGATCTCAACACTATTTGTGGATAGATCAATGACAAGACTTCTTCTTGGTGTTTCAACCAATCATTCATATTTACTTTTCTGTCTTGTTCTTTTGTATTTAGAAAATTCTCAAACTCATTCATTTTTCTTCCGAACATCAAAGCATAGTGAGTGGAACCAGTAAGTTCATCAATTTTATCATTATAAGACAATTGCACAAACGATAAATATAATGGCCAATGCATATGCATGCCTTCAACCATTTTATTAATTGTTTGTCTTATTGTTTTATTTGCACACTCTACTTTGCCATCTGCCTTCGGGTTATATGCTGTGATAGTTCTGTGTGAAATGCCTTCATGTTGTAATAATGCTCTCACTATTGCATTTACAAACTCTGAACCATTATCACTTTGTATTATTTTACAGGGTCCGAATATCGAAAACAGATTCCATAACTTTTCAGCTATAGTTTCTGCATTCTTATTCGGTAATGCATACAGCATTACAAATCCTGTGAAAACATCTACAACAGTAAGAATATAATTCATTCCATCACTACTCTCAATCATTTGCATGAGATCAATCATTATATGATCCCATGGCAGTGATGCATTGATTGATTTTGGAGGATGAAATCCTTTTGCATATATTGTGTATTCTTGACATGGTCGACATTGCTTAATATTATTCGCAATATCTTTCATCATATTTGGCCACCACACTTTATTTCTACTTAACGTTCGAAATATAGATGTGATACCAAAATGACCTTTCTCATGTACTTTACTTATTATTTCGTTCCTTTCTTTTTCAGGTGGAATCGTACACCCTCTCTTTTCTTGTGCTAATGCTATTAATTGATCTGGTGTAAGTAAGGTATCTTTATTCTTCTCATCAATACTTATTTCACCATCATGATCTTTGATCATCATACCACACTTTGAACACATATCATATAACTTGTGTCCCTGATCAAGCATCGTCTGTCGGAGTGTATCACACTCAACAACCATACGATTTGATTGTCGTGTTTTATAATAATTTTCTTGATCAGCATTACTCTCATTTTCTTTTATGATTTCATCTGCTTTTTCAATTAATGCATTTGTATTTACTTTGCACACTATATTAGGTAAACGTGCACTATAAAATAATGCCCCTGTTTCCTTTGTTTCTTCAAATTCCCACTCGTCTTCTTGTGAAAACAAAGGTACTACATCATTACTCATATTATCCCACTTATATGCTTTATCACTCACGTATACAAAATTAAATTCGGGAGATTTTTCATGTTTCTCTCCTCCCTCAATTTTGTAACGCTTTTTGATTCTTGATGGTTCAGGCACATCATCAATTGATTGTTTGCATAATATATCTGATGGTGATAATACTTTCATCGTCGTTTCTACAAATTTTATATTGTCTATAGTGCCCCATACTGCATTTGGTTCCTTATATGTTGCTGAATACATTCTTGATAATGCATCAGGGAATACATGAAGGATGCCAGGACGGTAACGCACTTCAATATTATAATCAAGAATCACATCAAGCCACTGTTGCAGTGCAGCTGATAGATTCGTTTGACTAAACATATGTATCAACGGCTTATGATCCGTATATATAATTGTGTCGGGTCTACCCCATATATATGTATGAAATTTTCTCAAACAATATATAATTCCCCACAATTCTTTCTTATATACTGGATATCTTTGTTGTGTTTCTGTCAATTTCTTACTACATATAGAAACAATATTATACGGTGTGATGGTTCCATCATCATCATCAGGTTGATATAAAATACCACCTATACCCGTATTTGAAGCATCAGTTGCAAATGCAAAACGATTATTAAAATCAGGAAATTTCAAGTATGGTGCATTTGAAAATGCTCGCTTTACTAATTTCCACTGATCATTTAATAAATCATTCCATTCAATCACTTTTTGCTTCTTTGCAGTTTCTAAATATGCAGTGATGTCAGCATAATGCCTGACATGATCACGCAAATAAGTACCTAATCCTAAAAACGATGCAAGTTCAGCACCCGTTTTTGGCTTTGGCCATTCTAATATTATGCGTTTCTTTTCTGGGTCAATACGTATACCATTTTGATCAATTACATGACCTAAAATGCGTATTTCTGTATTTCCTAAATTTACTGAGGCAGGCTTAATTGTTAAATCAACTGATGTTAATCTTTCAATTATTGCTTTTGCATGCAATTCATGATCTGCCCAGTTTTTCGAAGCAAATACTATGTTATCAATATACGGATAAACATAAGGCATATCAATAAATAAATGCGTTATGAATCGTTGAAAGTGCGATGGGATATGTTTAATCCCATACGGACACCCTTGAAACATGTATTGTTCATTTTCAAAAGTAAACGCAGTCAATTCTCGACCTTTTTCATCGATTTTAAATTGATTATACGCTTCTTTGAGATCAAACTCACCAAACAATTTTGCGCCTTTAAAAGCGGACAAAATGTCAGGGATTCTCGGTATTTCAAATCGATCATCTTCGATTAAATACTTATTCAATTGTCTTACATCAGTGCATATTCTTATGCCCACTATCTTACCATCTTTATCATATTTAGGCACCACCAATAAAGGTGTATTAAATTTACAACCTTTTGGGGCCTTAATAATTTTGGTTTCTAAAAGCCATCTAAGAATGACTTCTCTAGTGGCATCCATCAATGCTTCTGGCATTTTGTATTGTCTTCTGAAGATTTTATCTTCATTTTCTTTCTTAACTGACAAATACACTATGCTATCTGGATGACTGCAAAACATTTCACAGGCATAGTTCTTTTGCAAACTTGCTTCAATGTTTTTCATCAGCTTGTCTTTTTGTTTTAGATGATCAGCTGGTATATCATCTGGAGTAGAAGAGACTGGTCTCTCTGGTCTTTCTTCACTTGGTATGACACCTACTCCAATGTCACCCAATTGGTCGGTCAACGACAATACATCTTCACGTATTTGAGCACTACGTGTATGCACTGTCATTGACCCACCTCGTCACTCACTTTCAGTGCTTGCAACACTCTCTGCATGCCCTGATAATGATGACTCATTACTCATAACATTTTTCAATTCTCTTACACTACCATCACTTTCCCACATTTGTGTCATCATCTCATGATTCTTCACACAGGTACTCTCATCTTCCTTTTCACTTACACTCATTAATTTCATAATAGGTGTTGTAGTGATTGATGATGGTGGTATCATGTAATTAGAAAATTGATCTTTGTTAAAAATATATGGTAATATATCAGTACCAAAAATCATATCATTTTCACAATCAAATACTTCGAATTGATGTTGCATGATTAATGATTTTCTGTCTGTTTCGGGAAAATATAAATTAAATTTAATATATACAGTACCTAATCTAGGTTTTGTTGACTTATCAGCCATCTGTATGTATTTTACACCTTTCGGTGGTAACACTTTCATATTATATTTCTTTACGAATGAAATAGAAATCAATGATAATTCCGCTCCTGAATCGGGTAACGGTACATACAAAGATTTCTCATCACAAGACAAACTTACTAACATCATTTTCATTGATGAACTCATCACTCGTGAACTAAAAACACGATTAAATGAATCATGACGTGCAACAATTGTGTTTACTACTGGTGTCTTACAGTCTTTCTTTAAATGACCTAGACGACCGCAGTTATAACATTCTCTTGTTTCTTTGTGTCCTTGTGATTTATCATTTTTCATTTTATTATTCTCTTTATCTTTTCCCTTTTTCTGATCTTGTTTAGGATTAGAAAGTTTACCTCCCTCAATTCCTATTTTTGCAACTTGATTAGAATTAGATTTAGAAGAATTATTTATATCTTTCTTCTTATCATCCTTATCATCTGTTGCCACGTTATTTACACGTGCATTATTTCGTTGACGTCGTCGATGAGCATTCTTTGATGGAGTTGATGATTTATTTTCATCCTTCTCCTTTTTATCTTTATCAAATTTTCTCTTTCGACTAGTCCTATGATCTCCTCCTACTGTTATCAAAAAATCCGATTGACGAGCAAGTCCGACACAAGCGGCCTCTAACTCTCGAATTGATGGAAACTCATAAGGGGTATCATTTAAATTTTTCAATTGTGATATTTTGTATGATGCTAACCCTTTTTTCAAAGGGTCACATAACTTATACTCACAATCTTGAATTGTTTTCTTACCGGTTAAATCATAACCTAGTTTGAAACACAATTCATTAAATTTATGAAAATATCGTGATGCATCAGCAACACTTGTATTCACTAATTGAGCTAATTCTTTCTTTGCTCTTGATTCATAGCTTGGATCTTTCACAAACTCAATGAATTTATTTTTCACCCCATTTCTCCCTCCCCAGAATAAATTCCTCTCAACTAAATTATCATCAATCCATTGCTTGATTACTTCATCAGTACAGCAAGATTTTAAAATAGTGACTTTAAAACTGGCTGGTGTTTGGGTAATATCAAATGCATCATCTAATGTAGCTATAAATGCAAAAGGGTCATGTAAATGTGGCTTTGATTTAAAAACAGGATAATTTTTCGCATCAAATCGAAAATTTGGATTTTCGAGAGGAATTATCGCATGTTTTCTAATCTTTCTGCCACATTTTGAACATGGGGTATCAAGATCAGTTGTCTGAAATTGCCCTTGTGTAAAACTGCATTTTGGTGCATTTGGATGACTCAAAATTTCACGATTACACTCTGTGCATTCATGTGAATTATTTCGAGCATCTTCTTCAAAATCTTCAAGAAACAAAGAGCAAGCACGAGAAGAACTTTCTTCTTCCTCATCTTCTTTATGTTTCTTGCGTGATTTTGACTTTTCATCAGAACTTTTTGTCCTGGAAGGTGACAGTGGATTTTTATCTCCATCACTGTCTTCCTTTTTGTCATCGTCATGGGACTCATCTTGACTGTCGTCATTTTGAGTTTCTTTATCCCAATTTGGATTATTATCATCTCGATTATCATCAGGCAGTTTATCACTACCATAGTCATGGTCATCAACAAATTCGTCATCAGATGAATGACCATCTGTAGATGAAGATGATGTATCATCATCATCGTCATCTTCAACAGATTCATTCACTATTCTCTGTACAAATTTACTTGCATGCCGTTCTACTGGTAGTTTACTATGCTGCCTTCTGTTTGCTTTTTGCGCATCAGTTGCTAAAGTTAACTTTTTGCCACTCGTTAGTTGCATTCCATGCTTCACTATGTCAGTGATTGGCATGATTTTAATTGTGCTAACTTTCGGTGCAATAACTTTATCAATATTCGAATTAAGTCGTTTAACTTTATTCTTCGAATTTGATGCTGCATCATTACTTTGATCATCAATAATTGAATTGATATTAAAGTTTTCATCATTTAAATCATCAGCTTCATTATTTGACATATTTTCATATGCTTTTAATGTTCTGGTTTCTTCTTTTTCTTTTTCTTCTTCAAACTTTTTTCTTTGTCTTTGTTGTTTTTGTCGTTCATCTGTTTCATTATTCATATCATCATCTAATGTTGGTGATACAACATGCATATCATTGATACTTATATCAGTTGTTGATATAGGTGCAGATGATGTTGACGATGAAGACGAAGATGAAGATGACAAAGAAGAAGATAATGATGATGATGATAATGATGATGATGATAATGATGATGATGAAGACGAGGATGATGATGAT
>Ga0302155_10003597_pt1 | contig 9979 bp, 10 predicted proteins | sample I_Bog_N3_1_FD_193508 | JGI IMG/M metagenome (GOLD analysis project Ga0302155, IMG submission 193508) | Peat permafrost microbial communities from Stordalen Mire near Abisko, Sweden - I_Bog_N3_1 | ecosystem: Environmental > Terrestrial > Soil > Wetlands > Peat | place: Sweden: Abisko, Stordalen...
AGTAGCTGGCCGCCGCTTCAAACCGTGAGGAATTATAGTCTGTCGCCATAAGTGTGGCAATCGTAGGCAGTAGGGAGGTTGTTTGAACCCACAGTCTGGGCGACATTGAAAGCGGTGGGCTTTGCGGCGGCGCCCCAACCATAAGGACGAACAATCGTTCCCACGGAGTCGCTGAGGGTCATAAAGATAGATTTCTCTCCAGTGCTAGAGCTCAACCTTGGTTCTAAATCCAAAAACTAGGGCGTTCTGCGTTCTTCCGCCGATATTCACGTAGTATTGAACGACCGGTTGCAGGAGAATCATAGGGCAAACGTCCAGGAGCGTGTTAAATTCAAAGCCCTGCTCCATTCTCCAAGAGGACGTACCTGCCGGAAGGAATTGTTGGCTGACACGGTTTTGCACATAGCCGAACGACATAGTGTTGTGAATGCGCAGAGGTAACGGCTCATTGAAACGCAGCCCCGCCGTGAGTTCAGTGTTATTGCGATTAATGTTAGCGGGGCTCCAGTCGTAAGCAACCGTGGCATCTAATCCCTTTCCTCCTTTCGGGTCAACACGCCAGAGGGCCTGATCTGCCATCCAATACAAGAGAAAATTCCCAGAATTTAGTTTAGTAGTCGCCGGCATCGTGAATTTCCCCGGATTGAAGGAAGCGCCAAACTGATACAAACCGGAATACCCCTTACGGCTTTCGACATTGTCGACGGCGCGGACAGACGATGCTTTCTTACCCGGAGTAAATCCTATCTCCGAAACGCTTACGGCCCCTCCCCGAAATTGCGGGACTAGCCCAGTTGGATTGTGAGCAAACGGTGTTCGGTCCTCGGCCTCGACCATCGATCTTATGTAAACGTTGTGGACCGGGACAGCGCGCACTTCGAGAGCGGGCGTGGAAGGGGGGTCGAACGACTCGAAGTCAGTAGAGAGATTGCCTAGCGCGTAGCCCATCGGCTCGAAGATGAAAGATGTCGCGTCGTATTGCGCTCCATAAATATCTTGACCTGCGAACTGACCCACCCGCACAGTGAGCCGCTCGTTCAGCCAGCGCTTTTCTAGCCACCAGGAATCGAGACGGAAAGTGTTGGCGCTGGGCAAACCACTCGGGCTGGTTAGCAAGCCAAGATAGCTGCCCAGACTGCCTCCTGCCTGCCATAACGCTGTCGCATGGAAATACACTCCGGGCAGATCGAGCAAGGCACCAAAATCGATGTCAACAGTGCCTCGAACGCGGTTCCAACTCGCGAGCCGCTCTTTCTGCTCACTTTTGAGATTCCAGAGAGAATCGCCGACATACTGGAAATCGAACCGCACACCGCGCTCCACAAGGCGGGTTCGCTCCCCGCCCCACTCTCCAAAGAGATGTCCGTGCGGGCCTTGGCCGGTCTCTCGGCTATCGGGGCCGCTCAGGGTTTCTCCCGGGCCGGTCTGGGAGTAAGCCTGGGCCGCAAAGACGAACCACGCGGCCCACAGTAGACACACGAGTCTTGTAACCAGTATTTGCATAGCTTATATCGATCTGTTCCTAGGCCGCCGTGCTCAAGGACGCAGATTCGAGCCTATATTGAGGCTTGTAGACATGTTCACGAATAAACGCGACCATGTCTGCAGGACGATTTACGCGAGCGAGTCCAGAGTCGAAGACAAGTTTTGCCACCCGGGCGGCAGCCTCGATCTCGGTCTCCAGGATGCTCGACTGCAGCGGGTAAAGGAGCCCTTGATTCAGCAGATCGGACGGCACTTGATCCGCTATGGTACGCGCCGCCTCGATGAACATCTCATCGGTAATTCGGGATGCTTGTGTTGCAAAGACCGCCATTCCGATCGCCGGGAAAACATAAAAGTTGTTGGCTTGCCCCGGCAAGAATGTCTGCCCATTCGAATGAACCGGTGGGAATTGCACGCCGGCCGCGTAAATAGCTTTGCCTTTCGACCAGGTATACGCTTGCTCTGCTGTGCACTCGGCGTGATCCGTCGGGTTTGAGAGCGCAAGGACCACAGGACGTTCGTTGATCCGCGACATCGTCTGGATTACCTTCTGCGAAAACGTGCCGCCGACCGTACTGACGCCGATGATCGTGGTTGGTTTTATGCTCTCGATCGCGGCTACAAAATCGCGGGTCGGCGCGTGCTTGTGTGCGTAGGGCTCCTGGAAATCAAAGAGGTCCGTGCGAGTGGCATCCAGCAAGCCGTTAACGTCGAACAGGTAAACTCTCGCTTGCGCTTGTTCGAGTGTCAAGCCCTCTTTTGTCATCGCGGTGCATAGAAGGTTAGCGAGCCCAATTCCTGCAGAGCCCGCGCCGAGGAACAGGTACTTCTCAAGGCTGAGTTTCGTCCCCTTAAGCTTGGCCGCGTTAATCATGCCGGCGAGCACGATGCCGGCGGTACCTTGGACGTCGTCGTTATAGACGCAGAATTTGTCTCGATAGCGCTGGAGGAGGTGAACGGCATCGACACCGGTCCAATCCTCGAAATGAATGCAACACTTCGGGAAAACTTCCTGGACTGCCTCAACGAACTCATCGACAAACGAATAAAGCTCACCGGTCGACGGGCGCACCGTGCGCAGGCCCAAGTACAGGGGATCGTGCAGGTATTGCTCGTTGTTGGTGCCTGCATCCAGATACATTGGTAGAAGATATTGCGGCGGTACACCAGCGCAAGCGGTGTAGAGCTGCAGTTTGCCGATCGGGATGCCCGCGCCGTTCGCGCCAAGGTCCCCTAGCCCGAGGATGCGGCCGCCGTCTGTTACACAGATAAACCGGACATCCTTCTCCGGCCAGTTTCTCAAGATCTCCTTGACCTTGCCTCGGCGTGTGATCGAGAGATACATGCCACGTGCCTGGCGGTAAATATGCCCAAACTTCAGGCACGCCTCGGCAATAGTCGGATCATACACAATCGGTAAAAATCGTGCCGGGTCCGACATAACCGTTCGATAGAACAGCGTTTCGTTATGGTCGAGCAGATTGACCAGGTAGATGTAGCGATCGAGGTCTGTGCTCTTGTGCCCCAGTTGCATCATCACGCGGGCCAACTGTAGGTCTTCGGTCTCGGTTACATCGGGCACCAACCCAACAATTCCGAACGCCTGCTTTTCGTCCTCGGTGAATGCGGTTGACTTGTTGAACGATGGGTCGTGGAGTAACTCGATTCCACGCTTATTGGTTGTCATATGTTTTATTTCCTTTGTCCTCAGATTCTCTACTCGGTTCTTGTACTCAGGTTCAGAAGCTGCGTTTTTTGTTAACTGGCTTTTGCAACGTAGGGGTGGACCATCTTCGCCGGATCGACGACGCGATCGAACTCTTGCTCGGTTACGAATCCTAGCTTCAGTGCGGCCTGCTTTAGCGTGAGATCGTTGTCGAGCGCATAGTGTGCAATCTTAGACGCCTTGTCGTAACCGATAACGGGCGAAAGCGCTGTCACGAGCATTAGAGAGCGTTCAACATATTCCTTGATCTTCTTCGCATTCGGCTTCGTTCCTTCGATTAGGAATTTGCGGAAGTTCGTGCATCCGTCGGTCATGATCCTGTTCGAGTGAGTGATATTGAAGATGATCAGAGGCTTATACACGTTCATTTCGAGGTAGCCCCCGGCTCCGCCGAAACCCACCGCCACATCATTCGCCATCACTTGCACGGCGATCATGGTGAGCGCCTCAGCCTGCGTGGGGTTGACTTTTCCCGGCATGATGGACGAGCCCGGCTCGTTTTCAGGGATCACCAATTCTGCGAAACCGGCACGCGGGCCACAGGACATCAGCCGGATGTCGTTTGCGATCTTGTAAAGTGAGACCGCCAGTGTTCGCAATGCACCGGATAGCTGTACGAGAGCGTCGTGAGCGCCCTGCACCGTGAACTTGTTAGGAGCGCCGACGAAGGGCAAACTCGCCAGCTTGGCAATTTCGGCCGCAGCCGCGTCGCCGAATCCGGGAGCCGCATTGATGCCGGTTCCTACGGCTGTGCCGCCGAGCGCGAGGCGGTATACACCCTTCAACGCATCCTCGATGCGCTCGATATTGTCACTTAGCATGCCCGCATAACCCGACCACTCCTCACCAAGCGTAATCGGTGTGGCGTCTTGCATGTGTGTGCGGCCGATCTTGACGATGTCCTTCCACTCGTCGGCCTTTGCTGCGATCGCATCGTGCAAGGCTGTCACGGCCGGTATCAGTCTCTGTTTTACGGTCACTGCCGCCGCTATGTTCATCGCCGAGGGGAAGGAATCGTTGGACGATTGGGACATATTGACGTGATCGTTGGGATGAACGGGTGTCTTACTTCCGAGTGGGGTGCCCGCAAGTTGGCAGCACCGATTAGAAATCACCTCATTCACGTTCATGTTGAATTGCGTGCCGCTCCCCGTCATCCAAACATGGAGAGGGAACATGTCTTCGTGGCAGCCGGCGATGATCTCATCGCAGACTTGAACAATCAGCATGTGCCGCTCGTCGTCGAGCCGACCGCCTGCGCGATTTGCGTTGGCTGCAGCTTTCTTCAGGATGGCGTATGCCGGAATCATCTCGAGCGGCATCAGGTCTTGCCCAATGCTGAAATGTTCGAGCGACCTTTGCGTCTGTGCCCCCCAAAGCTTGGCGCTAGGAACATCGACCTCACCGAGGCTGTCGGCCTCTTTTCGAACATTCGTGACTTCGACATTGCTGGTAAGCTTCATTGTTTTCAAATTCCGTTCTATTTGCTCGGTCAGTGAACTCTTCTTCATCACCATTGACTGCATGCAGGTCTCCAAACGTGGCGATCTCAAGAAAACAAGGCTTTTCAACACAAGCTGTGCTGCGCTCGCAAAACAAGTGTTCAATGGGGCGACACGCTGTCGGCGTGCGGACGCGTGATCAGTTCGTCGGGCGCGCACGAAGCTGATGGCGGACGCGAATCGGAACTTTGGCAACAAAGCCCGTAGCGTTGCCTTCGTATCTCCCACAAGGCCATGGCCGACTTTGGTGCGCCGGCCCAGTTGCTCTGAGAACCGCTTTGAGAGCGAACAAGCCAAACCCTTTCGCCTGCTCGAAGGTAATCGCCGGAGGCATGGATAGCTCCTGCCGACTCAACGCCGCGGCTGGCAATGGCCGTCTGGAGCTGCTGCTTTCGAATCGAGTCGGTGATCCCATTAAGGGAATCGCCTGAAACTCCGTAGACCCTCCGGACGTCTGCCGCCGCAAGGATCTCCACCAGCAAGTCGGCCACGGTTTTCTTCGCCATGGTTACTGCCTCCTTTCTCCCAAGACTAAGTTCCGCTGGGCCGAACGCGAGCACGATGTCTAAAACGGTATTTTCGGTTTGCGGCCTCCATGAGACTTCTAAGTTTGGCGCGTGCCCGTGAAATCTGGGCCTTCACCGTGCCCTCCGGCAGGCGCAAGATATCTGTCATTTCCAGGATCGTTAGGCCATCAAGATCGCGAAGTTCGAATGCTCTCCGCAGGGACGGCGGCAGTTGTCGAGCCAAGCGCGTAAGATGCGTCACATGCTCCGCTCCGCGAAGCTCTTCTTCCGGGCTTGGCCTTCGATCCCGCAAGCGCTCCGACAACACGTAACCTTCCTGGTCTCGAGACAGCTCATCCAACGGAACGTACGTCCCGCGTGCCCGCCTGCGCAATTGCGTTAGCGCCGAATTAGTTACGATTGCCGTCAACCATGTCGACATCTGCGCGTCACCTCTGAAGTGTTCAAGGTTCTTGTAGGCAGACAACAATGCATCCTGGACCGCGTCCTCCGCGTCGGCAGCATTTCCCAAGTACCGGAAAGCCCGGCGATATAAAGAAGGTAAGCAACGAGATAAGACAGCGTCTATTTGTTGCCCCTTCTTATCGCCACAACCGAAGTCGAGGCTCGGCGTTTTGTCGATTACTATGGCTATCGTTCCCATGACTTTGGCTTCCTCCCATCCTGACGTTCAATCCGCAACAGGCCGGTTTGAACTCTGCTCTGCGGGTAATGCGCCAGCCTGTTCCGTGAGCGGGCAGGGCGCGTGACCGCATTGGCATGCGATCTCGACTTCTTCGTTCCCCGCATCCCGACAGGCGTCCCCGCAATACTGCTGACCGGGTGCCGCGTCACAGTTGCAGGGGATGTGGGCACATTTTGCGATCTTTTTGTCTATCATTTGAACTTCTCTCCTTTTTGAGATTCCTGCCTCAGTCACTGCATGTTTCTCTCCAAAAGCGGCGATCCCACAACTGCAAGCTTTTCCTCACAATTTACGCCGTCTCGGCCCAAAACAGAGCTAAACCGACGACACTCAGTCGTCCTATGGACGCGGGGTAGCGGCGAGAAGGAATGGTGGTTCAGAGCGAACTAGCCGAGTGTCTCATTAGTCCTGCGTGCTCAGAACAGGAGCTTCAGCGCCAGTTGCACCGAGCGCGGGCCGCCGATTTGATACAGCGGATTGAGGCCGCCAGACTGGCCACCGCTTCAATTCAGCGGGGAACTCAGGGCTGCTGGATTCTTACGCTCACGTCCGCCGTCACGCGCCACGTCGAAACGAGCGACGCTCCCAGCATCTGCGTCGATTGCCCGAATTGAAGAGAACTGAGATAGTTGATGGGGCTTCCAAATCCGCTCTCGCCTGAAGCGCCAGCCACTCCCGGACCCGCGCTGCCGTTCTAACCTTCCTCTATGAGACGAGAAAGAACGGAAAGTTCGGGAGGCGGAGAATTTCATGGAACACCTCGTAATTCTCCTGCGCGGCGTGCTTGGAACGATCCAAATGGGTCGGACCAAGACACGGGAAATACAGGCGACGCCTCCCAAGAACAGTTCAGCGAGGAGAAAAAACGATGGCTATCTTAGATCTGATTGGGCACAGTCCGAAATTCCGGGCTCTGCAGGACGAGATAAATATAGTTGCGCCTGTGGACTCCGCCGTCCTGGTTCAGGGCGAGACTGGTACCGGCAAGGAAGTGGTCGCCCAGGCGATTCACGAGGCCAGCCGCCGCTGTAAGAACCGTTTCGTTGCCCTGAACTGCGCGGCGATTCCGGCCACGTTGCTGGAGAGCGAGCTCTTCGGGCATGAGCGGGGAGCCTTCACTGGTGCGGTGGCGCAGACTGTAGGACGCTTTCAGGCGGCTGACCGCGGGACACTGTTTTTGGATGAAATCGGAGATCTTCCTCTTGAGCTGCAACCAAAACTGCTCCGCGCTCTTCAGGAAAAGCAGTTTGAGCGACTGGGTGGCGGCCACACCTTTCAGATCGACGTGCGGGTCATTGCCGCTACCAATCAAGACCTATGTGGCATGGTCCAGGAGAAGAAGTTCCGCGCCGATCTTTACTATCGGGTGAATGTCTTTCCGATCACGCTGCCGCCATTGCGGGAACGTGGAGACGATATCCCGCTGCTGATAGAGCATTTCGTTCGGATGCTCGCGAAGCGGCATGGCAAGTCTATCAATCGCATCCCCGATGAGATGATGGATGTTCTGAAACGCCATGATTGGCCGGGCAACGTCAGGGAACTACAAAATGTCATCGAGCGGGCCGTGATCATGACGACAGGACCCGTGCTGAATCAGCGTGCGACGGATCTGATAACTCAGGATATCCGGTCCACGCGAGTCAGGACGTTAGTGGACACGGAGCGGGCGCACATCATCGCGGTGCTCCATAAGACCAATTGGGTTATCGGCGGACCGCATGGAGCCGCCGCCGAACTCGGGTTGGCCAGGACAACCCTCATTGCCATGATGGTACGCCTCGGTATTTCCCGCAAGACTCTGCCACAAGGAGCGGGGGCACAGCGAGCGGGCGCGCCGGATCGACGCGCTGTAATAGATTCCGAGCGCGCATTCGCATGAGACGCACGGCACACTGAAGGAAGACCCGGTTCGATAGTGCCCTTTGTGACCCGGATTGGGTTAGCCCACCAAAGTGCAAATTGCGTGCCCAATCAACAGCGCGTGCAAAATCAGTGACATCAGAATTTGCTTAACTGCAAGCGAGGCGGATTGTCGGCGGACCGGATGGAGCTGCTGCCCAACTCGGGTTGGCCAGGACAACTCTCATTGCCATGATGGCGCGCCTCGGTATTTCCCGCAAGACGCTGCCACAAGGAGCGAGGGCACAGCGAGCGGGCGAGCCGGATCGACCATTTGTAATCGGCTCCGAGCGCGCATTCGCATGATCCGAACTGGATCCTGAAGGAAGATCCGGGCTACGAGCATTCGAATTCCCGGCTGAAGAACGACAGATCGCTGATTTCCGACCAATGCAAGTGGCGTCGGGCCGAACCTGAGAAGAGATCGACAAGATCTATTGGGGGCGAGGCGAAAGTGCAGCGTGAGTCCGCGAGATGCGAATCGTCAAAGGGACGAATCCGTGGTCCCCATGAGCGACTGTCCGGATGCGTTAGTTCGCGCTCAGCCGTCAAAGTGTGGACTCAGGCTGTTCTGGTGTTGACACCTCCGAGATGCCAACCGCCTTTTCTTCAATTGAGTTAAGTTCGTACTGGCCAGCTGATGCTTTATCGATTGCGCCGGCAAGCGTCGCGGAAGTACACGACGAAAGCCGAATAAGACGATCGGAGTTCGTCCAGTGCGTACGGAAGCTGATGGCGGAGGCATTCGACCGACAGCCACATTGACACGGCACAGCACCTATTGGCTTAAGAATGTTTCTGCCCAAACTCGGCCATCCGCAACTGCACGATTTTCCTAGCGATTCATGCCATCGGGGCGGAGAACAAATCTAACGGACGATCCTCAGTCGGCCTATAGACGCGCGGGTGGCGGCGATTCGGATCCGGTGTCGCTGTTTCAGGGTCGACCTTAGGGTCGAGCCTTGCGCTCCGGACTCGGCGTTAGCCGCACCAAATAATCAGTGTGCCTGCGTGCAATCGTTAGCGGCAACGACATTGGAGACGTCTCAACGACACATCGATAGCCAGAAAACCTCCGCATTGCCTCCGGTGTTCCGCCTAACCATTTCATTTTGATCGCTGTAACGTAAAATCGCGCGTGATCCATGATTGGCACGGTGTGTGCACTTCATAAACGGTAGAACGTTTTTCGTTCAGCAAAGGAGAAACAGATGAACATTCAACAACGTAGGATTTCCTATTTCACGGCGCTCGCATCTCTTTGCGCGACCGCCTCATTCGCACAACAGGTGAAGACCGACTTCGATCGGAGCATAGATTTCACTCAGTACAAAACGTACTCTTTCGTAAAGGTTCACACACAAAATCCGCTATGGGTTGATCGAGTCAAAGCCGCAGTCAATTCCGCGCTAGCAGCGAAAGGCTGGGCGCAGGTGGAATCGGGTGGGACTGTTGCGATCACGGCAATGGAGATGACAAAAGATCACCGCACTCTCAACACCTATTACGACAATTTCGGCGGTGGCTGGGGCTGGCGTTGGGGAGGAGGGTTCGGAGGCGGCTTCGGAGACGCAACGACAACTGAGGAAACTTATAAGGTCGGGACACTGGTCGTCGACCTTTTCGACGCGAACACCAAGAAGCTGATTTGGCGGGGATCGTCCAGCGATACCCTCGCCGACAAATCCGACAAGAACATAAAGAACCTTAACAAAGGCGTGGAGAAGATGTTTGATCTCTTCCCTCCGGATACGCGCAAAGGACAGCTTTAAACCTAGCCACTTCCCCAATAATCAATCAGACAGAGGAGATTTACCAAATGAACACTATCAAAATGCCCGAAAAGATTAACGCTAATCGCCGACGCTTTTTGCGCAACGCGACTATGACTTTCGCTGCTGCTGAGCTAGCCACATTCGGCTCTCTGGACGCGCAATCCAGTAGGCCCACCGGGGCGCAGGTTTCCGCGATTAAGCCAGGGACGAACACCTCATTCGGCGCACTCAAGCAGATTGACGCCGACCTCCTGAACGTTGGATACGCTGAAGCTGGTCCCGCCGATGGTCCCGCGGTAGTTCTGCTGCACGGATGGCCTTACGACATCCACAGCTTTGTCGATGTCACGCCTTTGCTGGCGTCGGCCGGCTACCGC
>Ga0302155_10003604_pt1 | contig 9962 bp, 5 predicted proteins | sample I_Bog_N3_1_FD_193508 | JGI IMG/M metagenome (GOLD analysis project Ga0302155, IMG submission 193508) | Peat permafrost microbial communities from Stordalen Mire near Abisko, Sweden - I_Bog_N3_1 | ecosystem: Environmental > Terrestrial > Soil > Wetlands > Peat | place: Sweden: Abisko, Stordalen...
GCCGACCTTCAGCGTCTGATAGTCAGACCAGACACTGGATGCCACTTGCAACTCGGCATCGTTCAAGCTGGCCTCCTTGCCTTCAACTTGAGCTTGCGCACCGCGGACCTGATAGGTCCGGGTGAAGCCCTCGAAGAGCGGGATGCTGACTTGAATCGCCATGGAGCGGTCCCGGACGGTCTCACCCAAAAACTGCTGCCCAACACCGGAGCTCTGCGGTTGGTTGTCGTAGCTGTATTTGCCGACAAAGCTGATGGTGGGCCGTCCTTGTGCACTGATCATGTCCTCATTCGCCTGCGCCGCCGCCAGCTCCGCGCGAGCCGCAATCAACGAGGGATGCCTTTGCTGAGCCGTTTTCAGCAATTCGTCGACCGACTGCTCAAAAGATGTATCCGGTGGCGCCACATCATCCTCCCCCAGCAGACGTAAGGGTAGATTGGGACGTCGCCCCATATCGATAGCCACCTGCCCCAACGCGGTCCTCCAGTCCCCCTCGGCTTTATTGCGGTTGAAGGTTGCCTGGAAGTAGGACGTCTGGGCCTGCAGTTGATCACTGACCGCCGCCACACCATGGCGAACCCGGAGCGTAGCCGCGTCCAATACCTGCTTCGCATCAGCCTCGATATGTTGGGTCGCCTGCCGGTCCTTCTGGGCAACGAAAGCGGCATAGTAGTCCTTGACCGTATTGGCAAAGACCGTCTGCAAGGCACTGTCCTGTCCGGCCAACGCGGATGCGAGCTTGCTCTGGGCCGCGTCAAGGCTCGCCGAACGGGCACCGAAGTCGTAGAGCACCCAATTCAAGGTCAGCGCGGCATTCTGGTAACGACTATCGGACTGGACGACAAAGGGATTGGCGGAGGTGCCATGACTTGTCGAACTGTCCTTCGCCTCTTGCAGCGTGCCGTTCAAGGTGGGCAGGTAAGCCGCCTTGGCGACACCAACCTGGGCGGTTTGCACCTTGACATTGGCCCAGGCTTCCCGGGTCTTGGGGTTATGGCACAAGGCACTGGAGACGATGTCGAGAAAGGTCAGATCCACTTTCGAATTGTCCACGCAGCCGTCCGCGGCCGGTGCCGAATCGAACATATGGTTGGCCGGTGTCGCAGGGACGCTATCAAACTGACGCAGTGGATCGGCGGGACCGAATCCAGCCGCACACACCGAGCCCGTACCGATAAGAAAAGTGACGCCTAACCTCAAATTGAACGACAGGGCTTTACGAATTTTCAGCATGCTTTCCGAACCCATCACGCTCACAGAATCGTCACGCCATGCGTGTTGAGTTCGGCATTGTTCCAAAAGCCGGTCGTTGAATATCGGGCAAAAATATCCGGTGGGATGCAGAGTTTGCGGGCCTGGAACTCGACATTCTTGCGTACGGCATGCAAGCCGGGCATGCCGAGGTGGGCGTCATAATCCGGCTCGTCATACACGACGTTTTGCAGGTCGTGCTCAAACAGTGGTTCCCCCAGCTCGGCATATAACCGAGTCAAGGTACGCTGCGGCTCTTTGACCAGATGGTCGTAAGGCACCAGAATCAAACGCTTCGCCTGCTCGCCAAACCAGGCTTCACGCAGATTGCTCCAGGCCAATCCAATCAGACCGCTGTCCGAATTCATCAGGATTTCCGCCCGGGCATAGACCGAAGTCCCCGGCTGAAACTTGAACATGCGTGATAGCTGCAAGGGGTTCTTGGCGAGCATTCGCTCGACACTGTCGATAATCCAACCGACGTCGCGGACACAACAGATAATGCGTGACTGGGGATACATCGCCCCCCATAACGCTGCCCGCCCCGTCCATGTGCGGTTGGTATCGAAAACAACGGGGTTGTCGGGCAACATGGTGGTTTTATCGGCGTAGTAAGCCTCAACGACTGCACGCAGGATCGCTGCGCGCTTGCCGTCATCGAAAAAACCACCGAACTCGCCGCCACACATTTTCCCATGCACTGAACCGACCAGAGCGGCAACCGGGCTGGTCATCGCCGCCGAAAATCGTGGGTTCTGGCTCAACAGTGCCGACAGCAGTGTCGACCCCGAACGCGGTAAACCTGATATCGCATGAAACTGAGTAGCCAAGTAATCTCCTTAGGCACTTACGGCCTGCAAGTGTCACAAGCCGCAATCACCGTGTGCTGACAGGCGATACTCCTGGCTGCTACTCGCAGCCAGGAGCTTTTATCGCTTTGATGGAAATGACGTGGGTCGCGCAATCAGGCCGCGTGTGCGGATGCGCTCAAGGTCACGTTGTTGTTCGCCAAGGTGGGTGGCAGCAAGGTGGTATCGGCAACCCCCGCATCCGCGTTGAACGTGGACATGGCCTGAATCAACTGGCTCACGCCACTGCTGCCTACTGATGAAGTAATTGCTCCGGCCCCATAGAGCGAACCGATACCGACCAGGTCCGTGCGGTCCAACGTCCGGTTGCTGGCCGTGAGCTGGTAGTTCATCACCGAGTTTTGATCGGCGTTGTCTCCCAGGCCCAGGGCATGACCGATTTCATGCAGTAGCACCTGGGACAGCAAAGCGCCGCTGCCCGAGTAGACTGGCTGCCCATCCGCTGCGGTTGCCAACGCATCCTGCGCTGTGTCCTCGACTCGAACAATCGCATCCGGCGCTATCTGGCCGTCATTGGCTTGATAGCTGGTGTAGCCAACAACCCCGGTGGTGGCCGTGTTGAAATCACCAAAGCCGACGCGGATATCCGATTGAGCGGAATCGGAAACCTCTTCGAAGGTCACACCCGGTGTGGCACTGGCCCAAGTATTGAAGGCAGCCTGCACAACAGATTCCTCGGCGCTGCCCATGTAGCCTGAGAAGGGTGCCGCCTGGGTTCCTGAACTGTCCGCAACACTCCAGGTAATGACCTGCTGGTCCCATTTGGCGCCCTCGAGGACTGCCGATCCTGTGCCCGAAGTCGGCGCCAACGTGGCAATGCTTGCCGCCTGCTGCTGGGCCGCTTCCGCCGAAGCGGCCGCTGAGAGATTGCCGTGATTCAGGTCGTATTGCGCAATGGTGCCTATATTGGCGCCAACACCAGAAGACACGAGGGATTGAGCACCAGCAAAACCATATCCACCACCATCGCCCCCTGTCTCCCCACCGCCATAGCTACCAGGTAAGTCTGCACCCGGTCCAGTACCTGTGTAACCGTAGCCGCCGATAATGTCGCCTGAATTGTTGGCTCCCGAATACACCGTGTCGGTTTCTCCGCCACTACCATTCCAGTCGTAAAGCACAGAAGTGCCATCAGCACGATTGTCGACAATTCGGTCGTTGGTACCTGCCGCAGCAAAACTGTCCCCATTACCTTCAATAGTTAAGGTTGTATCGCTGTCTGACAATGTGATCCGATCATCAGAGCCTACGATGGTGTCGCTACTCTCACCACTACCAATAGCAATGGTGTCATTGGTAGCGGCACTGATCGTGTTCCCACCAGTAACCCCATTGCCATTTATATCGCTCATGATCAAGCTGGCGCCAGAGTTCAGGCTAATATTCGCGCCATACTCTGACAGGGTCGCCGAACTCCCTGTCGCCATGCTAACGGTATCGTAGTCACCCGATACCGACTCACCAGTTCCGGCAAGAGCTAACACATTATCACCGCCAGTGACTGTTTCGCCGGCCCCATTTAAAGTTATGGTGCCGTAATCAGCGGTAATTTTATCGTTATTCTCGGCACTGCCGACAACGAGGGTCGCGCCGGGGGTCGTATCCGAGGCTGGACCAGAGATGCTGATCGTATTATCCCCTCCTCCGTTACTCGTCACACTACCACCCCATTGGAGATCGATAGCACTATCCGTACTCGAGACCGCTGCCGAACCATAGACGCTTAACGAGTCATCACTGCCAGATAACATCTCATCTGTGCCGACGGAAATAAATGTATTATTATTGCCAGAAACAGTTTCGTCCGAATCATTGAGCGTTATTACATTATTGCTACCAGAGGCATTAATGACATCACCATTCTCAGTATGAGTGTCACCATAACTATCCCCAACGATAACGGTATCGCCACTCCCCACATTGATCGTATTGCCACCGTCTCCACCGCCCATTAACCATGCATCCGAACTGAGATTGGCAGTATTTTGCGAACCTCCCATGATTACCGATGAGCCTGCTTCCAGATCAATGGTATTATTGGAGCCCGTCACGTACTCATCGTAACTATTGGCGACCAATGTATTATCGTCGCCCAAAACATGCACTTCTTGATCATTGAGCGTGAGAGCACTATCAGTAGCACTAACTGAATCACCGTGCCCATTTAGAACAAGCGTATCATTAGCAGCAGCACTAACTGTATTATTGTAACCATTATCGCTCAAACTCGCACCAGCATCCAAAGCAATGCTTGCACTTTCCTCCGTTACTGTCGCAGAACTACCGGCACCAAGACTAATCGTATCGTAATATCCCGACACCGTTTCGTCGGTGCCGGCCAAATCCAAAGTATTGTACGCGCCAGAAACACTTTCGCCCGATCCGCCAAGTGCCAGCGCACTTCCATTAGCAAGGATGCTATCGTTACTCTCGGCGCTACCGACGGTCACTTGATCGCCCCACTGAGAGTTGATGGTATTACCTGCACCACCATCACTTGTCAAACTGGTGCCCCAGCCGCTGAGACTGACAGCACTGTCAGTCAATGTTACTGCCGCATCACCAGAGTTGATAGTTAATACATCATCACCTCCCGACACAATATTGCTGGAGCCATTCATGCTGAGTGTATTATTATCGCCAACAACAATGTCATTTGACCCAGAAAGCGACAATACGCTGCCATTGACGTTCAGGGTATCAGCGCCGATATAAACAGAAGCATTGTTATCACCATCAGCATTAATTGTATTGCCGCCCTCACCAAAATCTCTTAGTGAGGCACCCGAGCTCATATCAATAACATTTTGCGTACCCGCTATCGATGCGGAAGCATCCGCGCTCAGATCCAGATCATTATTGTTGCCCGTTACGGTTTCGTCGAAGCCACTGGTGTTCAACGTATTATTATCACCTAAAACTGTATTACTCGAACCATCGAGTATTATAGTGTCATTGCTGGCTGTGACCGTATCACCGCCTTCACTCGACGCGAGGTTAATTGTACTGTTCGCGTCGGCATTGATTGTATTATCGCCGCCGAAATTAGCGATTAGCGTAGCTCCCGCCTCGACATTGATGGCCCCTTGACTCTCTGAAATCGTACCAGATGCAGTAGCATTAAGATTTATCGTATCAGAGTAACCCGATACCGACGCATCTGCTCCCGCCAAGTTCAATGTATTTTCATGACCGATAACTGTTTCATCTGATCCATTGAGTGCAATCACACTATTGGCAGCGACAATCGTATCATTGCTTTCATCGCTGCCAATGACGACGGTATCGCCGAGTCCTGAGAAGACCGCGTTATCGGAGCCTGAAAAAACCGTGTTACCACTGCCCCCATCCATCGTTACAGTGGAGTACGAGCCAAGGTTGATGGTGCTATTGGTACCTGACATCGCTACCGAACTATCGTCGCCAAAATTTACCGTATTGCTATCACCGGACATCACCTCATTCGCGCCGTCGAGTGTGATTGCACTGCCGTTGGCCGTGATCGTATTGCTGTCGCCAGTTAAAATATCGCTCGCGCCACCCGAAGCATTCGAGATAGACAGGCTATTATTACTGGCCGCAATCGTATCACCAGAGCCTGCAACTGCGTTATCCGCTCCCAAGAGCGTGATCGCATCATCACTGGCCGTGATTGTACTGTCCGACCCCGTGAGGGTGGCGGTGTTGTCAGTACACGCAATGGTAGCGGCCACATCGCTTCCCACCGAGAGCTGATTATCATCACCGGTCAGCGTCGTACTTGTACCGTCGTCCAAAGTAATGATGCCACCGGTGGCATCAACGCTATTGTTTGCTCCCGCCACACTAAGCTGTGCACCATCGCCTACGGCGGTGGTCATATTGTTGTTGCCGTTGATACTGGCGATGTCGCCAGCGTGCAGCGTAAATTGATTACCGTCCCCATCAATCGCAACAGTACAGTTGCCATCCACGCAGTTGTTATCACCCACGACCGTCAGGGTGGTGCCATTTTGGGTAGTGATGGTGGCGCCACTGAGTTCCGTGGTGGCGATGCCGCCGTTCAACGTTACATTGGTGCCTGTGGCACCGAACGCTTGCGTGATGATGTCAGCGACAGTGCTATTGCCTTCGTAATCAACGAGAATAGCACCGCTCGACAAGGCAAATTGATTGCCTTGTTGAGAGCCCGAAGCGCCGTCAGGTGCCTGGGATACCAGGCTTGCGCCACTGTCGATCGCGAAGGTATTTCCAGTGCCCGTGACATTTGCCTGGGCATCGGGTGCAAGAGTGACCGTGGCGTTGCTCAGATCCGCGCCAACGCCTGTGCCATTGATGTTGGCACTCACGTGACCGTCCGGAGATGTTACTTCGTCATTACTGCCGGTCGGAACGCCATTGCCGTCGTAGCTTTGAATGTGCTCGGTTTTCTGACCTTGATCGTCATAAGTGATGGTTGTCTTATCTGTCCCCGTGGTTTCACCGTCACCATTTTGTCTAACGGTAAGGTAATCACTGTCCGTACCCACCGTTGTTGTGGAAACGCCGACTAAGTCACCCTGCGCATCATCCTCGATAACCGTTTTGAGATTTGCATCGGAGGGATCATTAAAAGTCGTTTGAGTGGTGCTTCCGTCCGCTTGCTCTACAAGTGTTGATAACGTTTGGCCACTGGGATTGGTCGTGGTCGTCAGGTAACTGCCATCGCTTTCATTTTTTTGCGTAGATGATTGCGAGACCAAATCGCCGTTGTCATCAAAGTGGCTGGATTGGGTGATCTTGGGATCATTGGGATTTTCATATTGGGTCTCGGTGCGCGAACCGTCAGCTTCAATATAAATCGAAGAACTGAGCGCACCGCTCTCATAGTACGCCTGATGATCAGTGGTGCCACTGGAATCAGTCGTCTGGGTCTCTTTCTCAATCAAGGCGCCACTGGCGTCAAGGGTAGTGCTTACATAAGAGCCCGGGGTATCGCCCGCAACGGTCGTGCTGGTCTCAGAAATGTCGCCATTTGAATCTTTCGAAACAGTGCTATTCAGATTGGGGTCTGTCGAACTATTAAATGTTGTGATAACTGCCGAACCATCCGACGCAATAGCTTGTTCAGAGAGAGTGTTACCCTGACCGTCTTTACTGGTGACCTCGCTGCTACCGTCGTTATTTGTTACGGTTAACGTGGTTCCAAGCAAAAGTCCGTTTGCGTCCAGCTGGGCGCTCACGGTCGTGGTTGAGTTTGCATCAACTGTACTCGTTGTTTGCAGAGATCCTAACGAGTTGCCGTCAGCGCCCATAAAGTTTGTAGTGGATTGATTGGTACCGGTTGAGATATCAGTTATGGATGTAAGAAGGATATTTCCATTGGCATCGGTCTCAGTGCTTACAATAGAATTACCGTTGGCGGACGCAGTAGTAGTCGTTATAGTTCCGTCGCCATTATCTTTTGCAAAGCTTATATCTTGATTGCTCTGAGAGTTTGGTACTGTTAGGGTCCCCGCCCCTGATTGCGATAACTGGAGTGCTCCTGCGCTGTCCAGAGACAGAGTCCCGGAATTTATGCCAGTGTTTTGGTCTGTGATCTGGATGCCACCAGCCCCGAATGTTAGCAGCCCTTCCAATGGGGTGGAAGTGTTGACTCCTGTCACTTGACCTGTAGCACTGTTGTAATTAAGAGATATGCCTGAGGTGTCAGTAAAAGAAAACGGATTTCCAGCCGTATCATACTGATATGTACCCAACGTCGTTTGTACGCTTAGCGTGCCGTTTGTTCCGACGGTGCAGAGAGAACCGTCGTCCAATGTATATTGTCTATCTGATATGGGATCGGTGTTAGCTGTGCTACTTGCAGCTGCTGCCGCTGCTTTAGCGGCAGCGTTAGCAACGGCATCACTTTTTTCAAGTTCGTCTGAAACATATTTACTAGCGACATAACCAGCTGCTATCGCAACAGCTGCTACCACAACTGGGGCGCCAACAGTGATACTAGCCCCTGCTAAAAGACCTCCGACGAAAACGTCAGCTGCTGCACCTACAAAATAACCTAAAGTTGCAGCCTCGGTCTCGCGCACAAACGCTTGGGCAGCCAACTTGCCAGCGTCCCCATCCTTGGATGCACCGCCAGTAGCAGTGGCCTGGATTACACCTGGGGCGCCGCCCACTATCCCGAAGAAATAATTTACGGCGTTTTCTGCTGCCGTAACTTCTTGGCTAACCGAACCTGATTCGCCTAGTGACGCCCCCTTAGTTATAATTGCAGCCATCGTTGCAGCACCTAATCCGATCCAATCTGCCGCAGTGGGTTGAAGCCAATTTGTAGTCGAACTTGAGTCTGCCATACATTACTCTCCATTACCGATCAGTTTGCTTTTCTTTAAAAATGTAAGAAACATCAAACACTACAAACCTTAAAACCACAGAGAACAGATAAACTGGCATCATGCCCGAGAAACAAAAATATACTGATACTAAGCATGCCTTTAGTATTCCGTTGCTAGCTATCGTAAAAACTTGCCAGTGGAATATACTATTCAGAAAGCACATTGCAATAAATACTGCGATAGCGTTTATGCCAATATATATGTTTAAATGCAGCATTATCCACGCTTTTTTTGCCTCCCATTGCTTTCGTTTCATTAGCAATGCATGGGTTTCAATACAACTTAGCCCGGCAAATCTTTTATTTTTTATTATATATATAATTGAGGCGAGATTATATGTGGCAGCACCGAGAAAAGATAATCCGCTAAGGTTTGTTAAAAAGATTTCGTCAAATGGCCCTATCAAGATGGGGGCGATCTTTATTCCAATGAAGCCAAGCCCATTAATTAGGGGAGTAAGGAACTCGTTCATAATTCCATTTAATCGATGAAAATAAAATCCTGAAAACGCATAAAGTACTATAAGGACAGGAAAAGCCACATATATTGGAGTAGCGTCAAACCACTGTTCACGAAGTTCTCCTGCGGATGAGCTAGGCACAATTTGCGTCATAGCGAGTTTGCCAAAATTTTTTTTAGCTGCGTACGAATTTTCATGCTGAAATTTCCTTCCTGGTCGATAATGATTCCGGCTTGCAAAGCAGTTATTGCAAGAAAAAGGCAACACATCAGAGACTCCCTTTGGGGTTTAACAAAAAATAAAAGCGTTTTTCTTGCGAAATCTCGGCACAGCCCCAATCCAACTTAACATTTCATCACCCGTCTAGAAAAAATAAGAAAAGCGCTCATGGGAAACCCAAATATCGAATTTACCTTTCTCTCAACGCCTCACTCTGATACTTCAACAACGGTGTCAACAAATATTCAATAATCCGTCGTTGCTCGGTCTTGATCTCCACCGAACTCGACATCCCCGGTTCCAGGCGCTGTGAACTTCCCCCAAAAAGTATCGAAAGCTGTTTTTTCCGCCATGACTAAACTCCCTATTTTTTTACAATAAATTCAAAAATTTTCCGAAAATCAAAAAAAACAAGCTGCCCAACAATCGACCACATCGCCACACAAAAACTTGACGGCAAAATCAATGCCAAGCAGACGATCAACGTAAATAGCATGTCATACCTTGAAGGCAAAAATTCGAACCAGCCAAACATACAGTTCAAAAAAATAAATGTGGTAAAAACTGCAATTCCACCAACAATAAAATACACACCAAGATGCAATAACACCCACCCTCTCTTGACACCAACCCCTTGCATAATCATTATATTTTTATGCGTATCTTCGCAACTGGCAGCCGCTATTTTCTTAACCTTAACCATATACAAAGCAGATGCAATGTTATACAAAGCGCTAAAGAGCACACACAACCCCATCAAATTACGATAGTAAACAGGGTCAAGCTCCCCACTCATAGGCGAGGTTC
>Ga0302155_10003611_pt1 | contig 9938 bp, 9 predicted proteins | sample I_Bog_N3_1_FD_193508 | JGI IMG/M metagenome (GOLD analysis project Ga0302155, IMG submission 193508) | Peat permafrost microbial communities from Stordalen Mire near Abisko, Sweden - I_Bog_N3_1 | ecosystem: Environmental > Terrestrial > Soil > Wetlands > Peat | place: Sweden: Abisko, Stordalen...
CTTCCGATTACCCATATCTTTCCGATGCTAGACTGAAGCCAAGTTGCATGTCGGCCAGTCGGCGCATGCCACGCCACATAACAGTATTGCCTGGGGCTGGGTCGCTGGAGCGCGCGAGATAGCCCCCGAGCTGGGCGATTTTCTCAAGATAGCGCGAGAGTGGCGGCGCTGATTGCGACCTCTTGGTGTTTTTGATTATACGGTCAAGCATAGCTATTTCGGCATCTGTCAGTGCCAACTCTGGCTTGGCATCCGGGCAGGATCGATTCAGCATGGTCAGCCAAAAGATACGCCAGCCAATGATGCAGAACACGGAGACCAAGTTCGCGAGCCGATCTGCGGTGCGTAGCCGTGACTCCTCAGCTTTGCATCCGGATTTCAGAATTTTGTGGAAGGTTTCGATCTTCCAGCGCATGGCGTACCAATCAAGTTTTTCAATTGCCTCGCGGCGGGAGGTGACCGATAAATCAGTGATCAGTTTCCACTCGATGCGCTTCCGATTCGATGGATTGTCACGCTCACTCGCATGTATCACCGTCAATGAAAGCGCTGGATAACGACTTTGCTTTCCAATCGGTGGAAGTACCTTGATGCGGCGATAACGTATCTCCAAAATGGCATCGATTGCATTCCCTTTTTCGTCAGACGTCTGGACCCGGTGCAATCCTTTTAATCGTACCTCGTCCATTTCCTGCGCTATGGTGTGTCCACCGTCGCCGGCAAGCCGATCAACGCACGTGCGCACTAGGAAATGTGTGCCGACGTCCGCCGCCGTGCAAAACAATTCATAGATGTCACTCTCGCGATCACCAATATGGATGCATCGTTGCGGATCGCCGAACAGTGCTGTGGACTGCCTCAAGTTCTCCAGCCAGCGATAGCTTTCTTTTTCTTCGATCGGTACCCGTGTCGGGTTAATCGTCTTCTTGAGTGCGTTACAGCCTTTGAATTTGCTGCGCGTCCAGAATTTGATTGCCGCCAATCCCAGCGGCACTCCCTCTGTCGTCACCGCCAAGCTTGAATGCATCAGGATACCGCATTGGGTCAGCGGCTTGGAAAGATTGCCACTCTTCCCGATGAATCCGATGCGTTCTGGCTGATCCCGCTGATAAGAAAAGGTCGTCGTATCTTGAAGGATGAGAATCGGCCCTCGCGAACCGGCAAAGCGCTCGTTGGTCGCCTGAAAATGCCCACTCAATATGTCCTGCTCGCAGACGTGATCGTTGGCGAAGAACCGATATGCCGCTTTCGTACTTGCCCAGTCTTGGCAGGCAAATGGGATCGTCTGCCCCATACTTCCCCAAAACTGTTCAAGCAACAACCGAAATCGTTTTTTGAGCCGCTCATCGCGAAAAACGCAGGCGGCATTCTCTTTTTCTATCCACGACTGCTCATCTCCTGACGACGACAGATGTCCAGGGCAGGAAGCGCTTGCCATCCTGCTGTTTGTCATTTGATCGCAATCAAATTCTTCATATCGAAAAGTTAACAGAACTCCTGAAAGTTAACAAGAAATTTGTGGGTAATCGGAAGCGTTCCACCACTGTCTCGAGCAGCGTGTCGATTTAATTGATGATGGCATCGCATAGCTGGGAAGCGAAGTGTTGTTCAAGCAGTCTTGGTCTGCTGGGGGCAATTCCATGGCAGTAGCTCGTCAACGCAGTTGACGGGATGGTCGGCGATGTGCGTGAGCACATGGCGCAACCAGGCTTCGGGGTCGACCCCGTTCAGCTTGGCCGTGCCGATCAGCGAGTAGATGGCGGCCGCACGTTCGCCGCCGCTGTCGGCGCCAGCAAACAGGTCGTTGCGCCGACCGATGGCGATGCCACGCAATGTCCGTTCGGCCGCCGAGTTGTCGATCTCGATGACGCCGTTGTCGCAGTAGCGCAGCAGTGCCGGCCACAGGTTCAGGGTGTACAGGATGGCGGTCGACGTGTCAGATTTCCGCGAGAGCTTTTCAAGCGAGGCGCGCAGCCATTGCTCCAGGTCGCCGAGCAACGGTCACGCGCGCAACTGTCGCTCTGACAGGCGCTCGTTGGGTGGTTTGCCGCCGATCTCGGCCGCGATCAGAGTCAGTTCGGCGATGCGGCGCAGCGCTTCTGTCGTCAGCGGCGATGGCCGTGCCACGTGCAGGTCGTGGAACTTGCGGTGCGCGTGCGCCCAACACGCCGCTTCGTCGATTCCGCCACCTTCGTACAGAGCGTTGAAGCCGGCGTAAGCGTCAGCTTGCAGCACGCCCTCGAACTTGGCCAGGTGCGTTTGCGGATGGATGCCCTTGCGGTCTGACGAGTAGGCGAACCAGACTGCCGGTGGGCAAGTCACCGGCCGGGCGGTCGTCCCGCACATAGGGCCATAGGCGCCCGGTTTTGGTTTTTCCGTTGCCTGGCGCGAGCACCGGCACCGGCGTATCGTCAGCGTGCAGTTTGTGCGCGGCCAGTACATGCTTGCGGATCGCGTCGACCAAGGGGCGCAGCAGCGCGCTGGTGGCGCCGATCCAGCTGGCCAGAAGTGCCCGGTCGAGATCGACGCCTTTGCGGGCATAGTCAATCGCATCAAGCAATTTCGTCGCGTCTCAACTCGATACGACAAGCTCGCTGACAGCTACTGTGTTCGCCTCGCTTGCCTGCGCGTTCGCCCCATTCGTGAAAATGTGAACTAGGCCCTAGTAGCTAAATCTCATAAACTTCTAAGAATCACTCGGTCCCGCCAATTTGAAAATTTTTCAACCGTCGAACTGTACCAATTGGGGGGATCGATAAAATCCTTCATCAGTACGTTGTAGCGAACGGAACGTGCTCGCCAAGCAGCCCCTAATCTAGGTTCAATATCGAGAAGCAACCAAGCTGCCAATTGCGCTAAGTGATGACGTTCTACAATCGGACGCATCTCGAAAGAAAGATGATCTTTGGTGAGTGAAATATCTTGAAATCCGATTTGATCTAAGACAAATTCTCGAAGTCTGACATGCTTGTATCGCGTGGTCATAAGCCTACATAGCTGGTGCATGACAGCATATCGGCCCAAATCCCAATTGCTGTTTGGCCCTGTTGCGTCAAGTGCGCGGCTAGCATTAAGCAATAGCATAGATGCTTGCCTGTCATATGAAATAGCCGTTACATTTGGTGCGCCTCGCAAATCGAATTCGCAAGCATGACAACACGAAACGGGCATAGTATCGAGCGCATCCAGGTGCTCAATATCAAGACGGTGAACGGCAATTGCTACGCCGCATCTAGGACAACGGTCAAGAAGCATAGTCCCGTGCCGTGTACAGACAGTATTGAACGCAACTCGCCAACGTTTCCTGAAGTAGGGAATCTGATCCTCATTCAAACAGGCTGGGCAGAACTGTAGTCCATGTCCCTCGCACTTACGGTGATACAACTTCAGTGCAAGCATCCATTGCAACATGCCGGACAATCTGAATTTTCTGTAGAGTAGTCCTTCGTAGGCCCGCAACGTCGTATTCAATACAACGTCCGGATGCGTTCCTGTTCTATCGCTTAACTTGTCCAACAGCCATGGTGGTGCCAGACGATCAATGTCTCGATTCCACACTTGCCTTTGACTACCAAAAATAACATTGCAAAACGTCTGCACTTTCAAATTATGCCCGTGCGCCAGACGTACGAGCCAGCAGGATAGCAATTCGTCAGGCAAGGGCTTATAGTGAATCGGCCATAACGATGCCGTCGGAGTCGCCATGATATTCAGAGGCGCTGGTATTGCTTCCGCTTTGACGGCGGTACCCAGGGTAAGGAATTGATCCGATCCAGGGTAATATGCTCAACCTTGCTACGAATCGCATCCACAGCTAGCTCTTTGACTAGATCGCACATGTCGCCTAGCGTCCCCTCGCTGCGCAAGTGAATGGCGAGCATCATGTTGGGATCTTTGAGATTGGATGGGCGCTTGAGCGGAGTCCTTAATTCTAGTGTGGCCAGCAGCGAGCCGAACTCATTGTCGGCTCTCCAAATTGGTAGATGTTCTGGAGTGAAACGACTGGACATTTGCGGATCAGTGTTAAAGGCATTGTAGGCATCCTCGATACCAGCTGCCACCATGGTAACCATCGTTTCATTGCCTAGGCTTTTGAGTGCGTTACGAAATTCCTGCTGTCGATTCAGGCTGCCAGCGATCAGATGATGGATTTCATCCACGATTAACATATGGACTTCCATTTGACGGAATAATCGCTTTATCTGGGAATATTTTTCCGACACCGATGCAGTTGGCTTATACGGAGTCATTAATACATCAAGGATGCGGGTATAAAAATCTGAAATATCTGGCTTGGGCGGCGCTTCTACCATCACTACCGGGCAGATCGTTACTTCGCCCTCCGGATGAGTATCGGGCAGGTGGAGCGACAGAAAGCGTTTTAGTATCGAGGTTTTGCCATTGAATGACGGAGCGGCCAGAAGCATATTCGGCATGCGGGTGATGCGCGGATAAGCCAAGAGATCTTCCATGTGCGCCAAGATACGCTTCGCATCCTTGTAGCCCAACCATGAGCCTTCGCGAATTGCGAAAATTCGTACCTCGTCGCTCTGCTCCACTAGCGATCGTGCCGCATCGTTCAAGTGCGGATAGGAATTAACCATAGTCATCAATCGTCATCCAGCGGCTGTACCGCATTAGGATCGTACCCGCGCACAGCAGTGGGTAGGGCAGATGGCGCTGGGTTGCCGACATTAGGCAATTCTACGGCTTTACCCTTGCGGGCTTTCTCATGCTCGGTCCGACGTTGTTGTGCCCGCCGCGCCGCTTTGGTCTTTTCGGCAGCTTCTGCCTCCACCGCACGCTGTTCGTTGAGCAAAGAAAATACTGCCTTTTCGTTTTCGTGTGGAATGCCTTTTTCGTTGGCCCTCCGATGTGCTTCGCGGAGCTCCCAGATGCTAACGGGCGGCAGACTTGTATCGCGGTAAGGAATGGCGAAATAGCGGCTCGCGATTTCATCGAAAAAATACAGCTGACTGATGTCCCGTGGGTCACGATGAAACAGGAATTTGCGACGATGACGGGGAAACTCTGGGTGAGGAGTATTGATCCAAGGACGTAGCACATCATGATAATAATGGACGTCATCGATCAGGACGCCGTAATTCTGTACGGTACGTTCGACGAATGGCATGAAATCGATACGCAGCTTCTCTTCGTCTAAGCGCCGTGCCGGTAATCCACGACCTGGCTTCCCCTTTGTACCTAGCAGGCCCTCTCGCCACTTGGTTAGTGGAGTGGTGCCGATGCCAGCATGTACCTTGCGATGGTATCGCGCGAAAAATAGCACTAGCCATTTCTCCAACTCACTGAAGGTCATACATGCATTGCCTTCTGAGTCGTAAATTCCCTTTTCTTCCGGTCCTGAAAATGTCGCACCCTTGACTGTTTTGAGTCCTTCCGATACGGTTCCCATTAGCCGCTCAATGTGCGCGCCGTAGCGTGGCTTCTTTACTGGGCGCAAATGAAGATCGATGTCGTATTCGTTACAGGCTACTTTCAGCATATCGCCCCGAAATTCGCGCGCGTTATCCATATGAAGTATGCTCATGACACCCCAGCATGGCCAATCCGCAGAAGTAACGCCCAAGCGGGTTATCCATTTTTCCTTCGGCATGATTGCGTGGGAGATACACATGCCCGCTGACATGGCGGATGGTGCGTCGAGAGAGAGATACATACCCAGACAAACGCGACTGTTTACGTCAATGGCCAAGGTGATCCATGCCCGGCGAATCGATTTGCGATAAACATCGTCCACGATAATGACTGGCAATAATGTGTGGTCGATTTGAACTAACGCGAGCGGCCAATCTGCATCCGGGATGACACCCTTGACCGGATCAAATTGATCATGCGCTGCTGCTTCACCTTTTCGACGGGCAATGCGCTCACGTCCATTGGTACGCTCAATACGCGCTCGAATGGTATTCAGCGCTGGCAATCGGAGTTGTGCGTTGGAACATCGGCGTCTGATTTCTTCCACGGTCGATGCTATCGATGCGTTTTGCTCGGTGTCGTGGAAATTTTCTAGACAATCCGTGATGATGGCTTCGACCTCGGGGGATAGCCTGCTTTGTCCCTTACCGCCTCGAAGACCGGAGGTAGGTAATAGCGAGGATAGCAATCCGGTCTGGCGAAACGCAGCGACCCATCGATAAATGGTTGGCCGACTGACGCCTGCGGCCATCGCGATTTTGTCTGCTTTGCCTCCGGCGCGCTGGTGGGATGGTGCAGAGAGCAATGGCTCGATATGACGACGACGCTCTTCGGCAATTTGCCAATCTGCATCTGATATTTCCCATAAATTGGGTTCAGTGTGCGATTGTGTCGGAGGTAGAGATTCGATCTTCTTTGGAGGGCCAATGTCGCCAATTTTCAACAATACCTTTTCGCCGGATGCCACTTCTTTAGCCAAGACGAGATTAATGTCTGCCAGTGCCAAAATAATGTACTCACGGCCATTGTCGGAGACCGTCGCACCTTCCTTTAGCCAAAGTTGCATGGGTTCTTTTTTTCTCATGGTGCATCTTCTGGAAGATGGATAAGAATATCGTCGTCGAATAGGGCGTCTAGATTGGTAATTAGTCGTCGCGTAAGTATCAGATTCCAGATGACGGGAAACCAATATAGCTTTTCATCGTCGCTGGCAGCCATGCTTTTGAGTAAACTTTGTAAAGCGCTTGTGCCGCCGTCTGCGTTTACCAATTGAATAACTCGTGTGCAGTCCGTATTAGCGGGTTCGACATTGCGGTATTCCCTCAAAAACTTGAGATTGGCCAAGCGAGGTATGCGAATATCCTTTTCTGTCGTAATACGAAATTCCCATCCGAGCTCTGCGACATACAGTTCCGCAGCAGCAAACTTCGGAGCATACTTCTCCGCGTTCCTATTTAAATCGCTTGAATGCTTGATTTCGGTAAGCAAGGGCGGACGGCCTTGGCCTGTACTCAAGTCTTCACGAAAGCGGACCAGTACATCCGGCGTATATCCTCTGGCGATGCCAGGTACTGAAATATTGACGGGTTGCTCTTCGAAACTTTCGACCTCGTCGTCGAAATCCAGAAGTAGCATGTACTCTTTTTCTAAGATGGATTCGAAGCCACCCATCTTTCCATTTTTTCGGCTGGCAAAACTTCCAGTCACGGATAGATGATTTTTTGGGATCTTACGAACTGGCATAACAAATACCTTCCGCATAAAAAACCACTCTATTTGATACAGTGATTGCGCAAAGTCAGCTCGGCAATTTTCATGCACATCCAAAGCTAAGCTGTTGCTGATCGACTTCTACCTTATATCCCATCGCCTTGTATCCACGCTGCCGTTTCTCCCACATCCGATAGAGTTGCGGGTGATCCAATTCCGCGTAATCGTGAATCAAAATATCTGTCTTGTCTGCATGGTCACGATGTAAGCGGCCCGCATACTGTTGTAAAGTTCCAGCCCAAGAGATGGGGAGCGTCAATATCAACGTGTCCAGAGGGGCATGATCAAATCCTTCACCGACCAGTTGGGCGCTGGCCAACAATATGTGGGGTGCATCCGGAGGCAGTTGGGCCAACGCCTTGATGACTATTTGTCGCTCTTTTGCTTTCATACGGCCATGGAGCATGAAGCAGGGATAATCGATATTTGTGAAATAGGCGTTCAACAAATCGAGATGTTCGGTACGCTTGGTTAAGAGCAATACCTTTCTCCCATCATTGAGTGCGCCAATTGCATCGGCAACGATCCGTGCATTTCGGTCGCTGTCCTCGGCCAGGAGCCGGATGACCTCTTGAATGCTGGCATGTGGCGGAATCGTCGGCGTTGGTAGATGATGAACTCGTACCGTCAACTGCTCTGGAACATGTGCCGGTCGCTGTGCAACGTGTCTGACGGGACCGCATTGCATGAACATGATGGGGTGATGGCCGTTACTTCGAATCGGTGTTGCGCTGAGGCCAAGCACATAATGTGAACTGGCTTGTTTCAAAACACCTTCGAAAGTTTGAGCGGATAAATGGTGAGCTTCATCGACGATGATCTGCCCATATTGACCGAATAATTCTGGCAGATCTTCGCGGCGTGCCAAGCTTTGGATAACGGCAATGTCTAGCAATCCAGTCGCTTTCTTCTTACCCGCGCCGATCAAACCGATTTTTTGCTCATCGAGTACAACGAAAGTTCCAAGGCGTTCTTGCCATTGCCGCATGAGATCTGCACGATGAACGATCACCAGTGTGCTGACCTTCCTGCGTGCGATGATTGCAGCTGCAGTCACTGTTTTGCCGAATGCCGTCGGTGCTACCAACATGCCAAAATCATGTGGCAGAACAGCCTCTAATGCCTCTTGCTGGTCTGGTCGCAATATGCCTTCAAATGAAGCTTTCAAGGCGCGACCCTTTGAGCGCGTATCATCCAGCCGCAACTCGATTTTGTTAGCGGTAAGTAGCGATCTAACATCACCCAAGCACCCGCGCGGTAAAGCCATGTGCTTTGGGTGATTTTCGGCGCGACCGATGACACGCGGTTTATCCCATGCGGACATACGCATGGCCTGCGCTTTGTAAAAATCTGGATTCTGAAATGCTGCTAAGCGGACCAAGCGATTCATCAACGTTTGCGGTAGCCCCGCTTTTTCGATGAATATCTGGCCGGCAATTGTGGCTATTACGGCTTTGGGCATAGTGCCCGTAAGCTTGATATTCGGCTTGGCAGGTGCTATCCATGGTGTATCCGCGTTTTCGTCTGCTACTTCGGCATAAGCGATATCCAGCGGATGCCGGTCACCGACCAATTTGTTAAGTATCGCTTCAATATGCGCTTGTGGCAGCGGCTTGATACTTTCTAAGAATACCCATTGATCGGGCAATGGCTGTAAGTTAGCATCAACAAAAACGCTACGGCCAAGGTCGCGAGGGTGCTTTTGCAATGGTAGCGCGATCAGATTGCCAAAGCCGCCCTTTGGCATGGTGTCCTGATTGGGAAATAGTCGATCATACGACTCCAACTTCAGTTGTCGAGTACGAGCACAGGTTGCACTGATCAATGCGGTACCGAGTCGCCTAGCATCTCGCGCTGGCGTCGGATTTGCAAAAAATAGCCACAAATGCGCTCCCTGGCCAGATCGGGAAATTTCGAGCGCTGCTGGTAAGTTGTTTTCTATGCAGGTTTGCAATACTGCCTTGGCGTCTTCGCGCCAATCTGCATCATCGAAATCGATGGCTAGAAAATAGCAGCGGTCATCGGCAAGTAGAGGATAGACGCCGGCAGTAATTTTTCCTTTGAGATGGCTGGAAATGACCTCGTTGGTGACTGGTGCGAAGAGGCTTTTCGTGCATTCGCTGCATTTGATGACAGGTTTTTGGCATACGCCATTGCGCCATTCGTTGGCACAGACCGGAGAATATCCAGGTTTACCCGTCTTTTTGCTTTCCCAGCGGACAGGGTAGACATCGTCTCTGCCATGAAAGAGGCGTCGGAAAAGCTTGATCTTAGCCTCTGGAGATAAGAGGCTCGCGACTGTGGAAGGGGTATTAGCGGTTGCGTGAACTGTATTTAGTTGTGGAATCGGAATCCCGTGCTTGACCATGAGTGCTCGGAGCATCTCATTTTCAGCACGCAACCGAAAGAGTTCTGCATCGACCTTTGACATACGAAGCTCGTTTTGCGACTATAAGTTCAGCGATCCGCCGGTAGCAACTGCACTGCACCAATGGACGCATCTTGGAGTTGATACAACAAGCTTAGAATTATCTCAACAACTTCTGACATTTGTCTCACCAACTTCTGGATAAATATACGCTAAAATGGGCAAGTTGTATCATGAACTACAGATCGTTCACAAATTTGTTGATGATGCGGATTACGCTCATATATGTTCTATGTGAATTGCCGCATGGCCCGGAGCACCAGTTCTTCAGGCGAACCATCGTCCATCAGTCCCAGCTGCC
>Ga0302155_10003618_pt1 | contig 9928 bp, 8 predicted proteins | sample I_Bog_N3_1_FD_193508 | JGI IMG/M metagenome (GOLD analysis project Ga0302155, IMG submission 193508) | Peat permafrost microbial communities from Stordalen Mire near Abisko, Sweden - I_Bog_N3_1 | ecosystem: Environmental > Terrestrial > Soil > Wetlands > Peat | place: Sweden: Abisko, Stordalen...
GACCACTTGGAGCTAATGCTTTCTCCGCGGGAGTGCAGCCAATGACAATCGATAACAATCAGATCAATCAGCAATTGTGTCGCATTTTCCCAAGCATCCCTCGAATATGGCATCCGAGGCTGATCTCGAAATGCTGGAGCTAACAAGCCAAATTGATTCAATGCCAAGGAAAAAATAACGAATCTACGCCGAATAGATTCGTAGTCCTTTGTAGCGCGATAGTCAGCCGCAAGTTCAGACAGACGCTGGACCAGATGGTCATGGCTCACTTTCGAGACATCGAGAGGTAACGGCGGATACTCAAACTCCTTACTCGTTGCTACGCTAGGCAGACCCGAAGATATGCTTGCAGTCAAATTTACAGTGACATGCTCTTGATCCGAAACAGCGCGCAAAGCTGGATTTTTGTCCTGCACTGACAACTTATTTAATGTCGGTGCGATGCCATTAGAGGCCAACGCTTCTCTCATTGCCTCTTGATTTCTTTGGTTAGATTGAAATGCGTCGGCAGGTTGATCACAACACGTTAAAAACTCATCAAACTCGATATCATCGTCAACGGGATTCTCCGCGATCATCCTCCGCAGAAAATCCCAATTAGCCATTTGATTCTCGTCATCCATGTCTTGCTCCTTGCAAAGTAGTAGGAGTCATAGACATTAATCATCGGTCGTTGGCTGCGCATCGGTATTTTCTTGGAAGCGAACAACAAATATCTTGCGTTGCATTCTTGCAACATCGTATTTACTAGCCACACTATCGGGAGTTGAACGCTGGGCGTAAAATTTATAGTAATTAATGTAGATAAACTTCTATCCCTTTTTTATCCCATCCTGAGGGTTAAAAGGTGTTGAATCTTAGTTTGGTGAATTTAATAACCTCAATAAATCAGACACTTATCTTCACCTGCTGACCATTTACGACATGTCCAAGGCAGTCGATCGCGGCATGGTCATGACGGACATTCGGGTGCAGGAAAAGCATGGCGGCAAGTCAGGCTCGTGGTCGCAGGAGTAAGAACGCCTGAACAGGTTGCTGACGGTGCAGCACCTCTTTTCTCGGCCTGGCCGCACCTTGCCATCGGCATGCGCCGAGTACACCAAGCACGACTTGCCAGCACCGATCAAGCGCGCCAGGCGACACGCTTGAAAATCACACAGTGATCAACGGCAGTTTTCAGGCGCGTATTGCGCTGGCAACGTGCCGGCATTTGCAGGTACGGGGCTAGCGGCCGAGGCCGCATGGCAGGCCCAGCTGATTGCACTGGCATTAATACTCGGCACCAGTTTAAGCGTCTTGTTGCTGGCGTCGCTGCCGATTTCACCATAAGTGATCGAAATAACGCCGTTGGCACCAACATCAATGGCCGCCACGTTCTTGATATCGGCACTGGCTGTGAAGCTATAACCGGTCTTGCCGGGCTCAATGTTCAAATCGCCTTTTGACAGAATTGCCTCGCTCACCGCCATCTTGGCAGGTACCGCCAGATTCAAACCATCCACCACCTTGGTCCGAATCAGATAAGAACGATACTGCGGCACGGCAAACATGGCGAGCACACCAACGATGGCGAGCACGATCATCAGTTCAATGAGGGTAAAACCACGCTGAGCGCAGTGTGAAGATTGGTTTGCTTGCATATCTGTTTTCCTATGACAAAAAATGGATTTGTGTTGCGCGGTCGCGTGCAGCAACCCGTCTGTTCTTTCTGACAACACCGGACTCCCTGTGCGGATGATAGGCGCGTGCATGATATTTGTGAATATTTTTGTACTGCCACCGGTCCTGATGCGATAACGATGACGCTGTCGCCACCGGGAGAAATTGGTCGGACGCCGCCCGGTTTGAGTGCAATAGAAAATCATCGATCCAGCGCTTCGTCGGTGCCAGCGCCAAAAGCAAGATGGGGAGCGTAGGCTCCCCATCTTATGTACTCGCCATACAGGCAAGAGACGCTGGTCATCTGTCACTGAAGACGTTTGGCTGGCGCACTTCTGACCTATTTGACGCCTACTTCACCATTGCTTTGGCAGCAACGAATTACAGCACCGACATGAGCAAACGGCCCATTTCGGATGGATTGCGTGTGACCTTGATGCCGCATGCCTCCATGATTGCCAGCTTGGCTTCTGCGGTGTCGGCGCCACCTGAAATCAACGCACCGGCATGGCCCATACGCTTACCTGCTGGCGCTGTCACACCGGCGATGAAACCGACCACGGGCTTTTTCATGTTGTCCTTGATCCAATACGATGCATTGGCTTCGTCAGGACCACCAATTTCACCGATCATGATCACAGCATCGGTATCTGGATCATCATTGAATGCCTTCATGATGTCGATGTGCTTGAGGCCATTGATCGGGTCGCCGCCGATACCGACCGCCGACGATTGACCCAGACCCAGTGCAGTCAACTGACCGACTGCTTCATAGGTCAGTGTGCCGGAGCGCGAAACGACGCCGATACGACCCTTTTTGTGAATATGGCCTGGCATGATGCCAATCTTGATTTCATCAGGAGTGATCAGACCAGGGCAGTTCGGTCCGAGCAGCAACGTCTTGCTGCCGGCCTTTGCCATGCGGTCTTTGAGCGCCATCATGTCACGCACAGGAATGCCTTCAGTGATACAGATGGCCAGATCCAGTTCAGCTTCAACAGCTTCCCAGATGGCGGCGGCTGCGCCGGCTGGCGGCACATAGATCACGGAAACATTGGCGCCGGTAGCCTTCTTGGCTTCGCTCACATTGGCGAAAATTGGAATGCCTTCGAAGTCTTCACCAGCTTTTTTGGGATTCACGCCTGCAACGAAGGCATTCTTGCCATTCGCATATTCGCGACACATACGGGTATGAAATTGACCGGTCTTGCCGGTGATGCCTTGGGTAACGACTTTAGTGTCTTTATTGATCAGAATCGACATAGCTATTCCTTGTCCTATTATTTACCGTTAGCTGCAGCAACAACTTTTTGCGCAGCTTCTTCCATGCTGTCTGCCGAAATGATGGGCAGACCAGATTCGGCCAACAACTTCTTGCCGATTTCTTCGTTGGTGCCCTTCATGCGCACAACCAGCGGCACTTGCAGGGAAACGGCTTTGGATGCAGCAATGACGCCTTCAGCGATCACATCACAGCGCATGATGCCGCCGAAGATGTTGACCAGAATGGCTTTCAGTTCCGGGTTCTTGAGCATGATCTTGAATGCTTCAGTAACCTTCTCAGTGGTGGCGCCACCGCCGACGTCCAGGAAGTTGGCGGGTTCGCCACCAAACAGCTTGATGGTATCCATCGTTGCCATGGCCAGACCGGCACCATTGACCAGACAGCCGATATTGCCGTCCAGCGAGATGTAAGCCAGATCGAACTTGGAAGCCTCGACTTCGGCTGGGTCTTCTTCGTCAACGTCGCGGTAAGCGACGATTTCCGGATGGCGGTACAAGGCATTGGTATCGAAGTTGAATTTGGCATCCAGGGCGATTACCTTGCCGTCACCAGTGAGGATCAGGGGATTGATTTCTGCCAGTGAGGCATCGGTATCCCAGTAAGCTTGGTACAAACCTTGCAGTTGCTTGCGTGCATCAGCAATCGAAGCGGCAGGCACGCCGATTTTGGTGGCAATGCTGTCAGCTTCGGCGTCGCTCAGACCAAGCGCCGGATCGATAGCGATCTGGTGGATCAGCTCAGGATGCGATTCAGCCACTTCTTCAATATCCATGCCGCCTTCGCTCGATGCCATGAGCACCACGCGTTGGCTGACCCGATCAGTGACCATACTAACGTACAGTTCCTTCTTGATATCGGCGCCTTCTTCAATCAACAGACGACGCACTTTTTGACCTTCAGGGCCAGTTTGATGCGTTACCAGTTGCATACCGAGGATCTCGTCAGCATATTGTTTGACTTGTTCCAGCGACTTGGCAACCTTCACGCCGCCGCCCTTGCCACGGCCGCCTGCGTGAATTTGCGCCTTGACGACCCAAACCGGGCCGCCCAGGGTTTCAGCCGCCTTGACTGCGTCTTCGACGGATTGGCAAGGAATGCCACGTGGAACGGTCACGCCAAATTGGCGGAGGATTTCTTTGCCCTGATACTCATGGATTTTCATGGGAGCTTCCCTTTAAGACACTATTGAATAAAACTTACTGGATTGGAATACAGCTGGCGTTGAATCGCACGGCACGAATGGAGAGCAAGCACGCCGGCAGGCCTTCCGGCTGGGCGTGGCGACGCAGGAGCCGAAAGGCCGCGCAAATTGCTTGGTAGAAGATGCTGAAATTACTTGGGGCATAAAGATGCCATTTGATCAACATGGGTTGTTGTCGCATTGCTTGTCGTCATGACAAAATTGCCATGACAGCCGCAATGCGGCGCAGCAAAAACCACAAGATTTTAGCACAGCTGACCAGTGCTAGGCAGCGACACAGGTGACTAGGCACAATTTGCCACTCAGCAGCAAAGCACTAAAGACTAGCTGCTACATGCTTGAGTTCTGGCCTCACAGGCGCTGAAACACACTAGCACAACACAAATTGACAGATTCAATCGGCATGCGCTGACTTAATCTGCATCATACTCATCATCATTCCATGCAATTTTGATGGCGGCCTGAATGGCTCGATGCGAAAAACCGCGCTGCTGCAAAAAGCGCTGACATTTGGCTTGGGCTTGTGCATCCGGTGGTGCCAGGGCGAACTTGCGCCGCAATACCTCGCAGGCCCGCGCACACTCTCCTTGCGTCAACTCCTGCTTGACCTCGTCTGACATTTCGCTCTTGATGCCGTGGCTTTGCAGCTCAGAAAAAATGCGATTGTTGCCATAACGCCCGACGCGTCGATGCACCAATGCGTCGGAAAAACGTTCTTGCGAAAGAAATTTGGCGGCTACCAGCCAGTCGAGCAATGCTTCAATTTCGTCGCCATCTTGCGCGTAAGGGTTTAGCTTACGCGCAAGTTCTAGACGACTATGCTCACGTGAAGAGAGATATTTGAGTGCCCGTGCTTTCAGACTGATTTGCGGCTTGGGCATAACTTAAGGCAGCATGACGGGGCAAGACCCAGCCATGATCAGGATGCAGCCACAGCAGGCGCTGCGGCCAGTTCTGGAACACCCAGAGAAATGCGTACCTTGTTTTCGATTTCACGGGCAAGTTCTGGCCGCTCCTTGAGGTAATTGCGGGCATTGTCCTTACCTTGGCCAATACGCTCGCCGTTATAGCTGTACCAGGCCCCAGACTTCTCGACGATCTTGGCTTCCGAGCCGAGATCCAGGATTTCACCTTCGCGGGAAGTGCCTTCGCCATATAAAATATCAAAATGGGCTTCGCGGAACGGTGGCGCCACCTTGTTTTTGACGACTTTGACCTTGGTTTCGCTGCCAATGACTTCATCGCCGGACTTGATCGAGCCGGTGCGGCGGATATCCAGACGCACAGATGCGTAGAATTTCAGTGCATTACCGCCGGTGGTGGTTTCCGGATTGCCGAACATGACACCAATTTTCATACGGATCTGATTGATGAAAATCACGGTGGTGTTGGTGCGATTGATGCTGCCAGTCAGCTTGCGCAGTGCTTGCGACATCAACCGGGCTTGCAGGCCTGGCAAGGAGTCACCCATATCGCCTTCAATCTCTGCGCGCGGCGTGAGCGCGGCAACCGAATCCACCACGATCAGATCGACCGCTCCAGAGCGTACCAGTGCGTCGGTAATTTCCAGAGCCTGTTCGCCGGTATCCGGCTGGGAAATCAACAGGTCAGACAGATTGATGCCGAGCTTTTGCGCATAGGTGACATCAAGCGCGTGTTCCGCATCGATGAAAGCGCAGGTCCCGCCGATTTTTTGCATTTCGGCAATTGTCTGCAGCGTCAAGGTAGTCTTGCCGGAAGATTCAGGACCATAAATCTCGATGACCCGGCCACGCGGCAAGCCGCCAACACCCAAAGCGATATCCAGGCCCAGCGAACCGGTCGAGACGACCTGAATCTCTTCGATCACCGCGCCGTCCTCCATGCGCATGACGGAGCCCTTGCCGAATTGCTTCTCGATCTGAGCCAGGGCAGCGGCAAGCGCTTTGCTCTTTTCTGAATTGTTGGCGGATTTTTTGTCGTCCATAGGAGTGTCTTTCGGCAAAGTAGTCTCTAACAGTTCTGAATCATGTGATGAATCTTGGGGCGTACCGTGCAGTACGGTGTATTGTGCATCTGTTATGCAATTGAAATTGCTTAGTCATTACTGTATAAAAAAACAGTTGTTTGTGCAAGCTCTTTTTCTGCTGTTGCAAATTCACCCCAAAACAGCCGGCAACTTGTTCGTCTCGAACTATGTTTAATGGAGAATTAAATTTGTTCGATACTCTGGTACTATGCGGCCGTTTATACTGTCTTATCTGACAACAAATTTGCGGCGAAGAAATTGCGAGAAATAGAACAGAAAATTTACACTCAGCATCTATAATTTGCACAGATAAACGAAACATCCCTGGTTTTTATCGATATTTGGTTTATTTGAGCTACATTTCCAGTTAGTAATATTACGCGTATTTGCTTCCCCCTATGACTCTGGTTCCATTCAGCCGCATCAGCAGCCTGCGTTCGCTTGTCATTGATGACATGCCGACCATGCGCCAAAATATACGCATGCACTTGGGCCAGCTCGGCGTTACCAAGGTGGATCAGGCCGGCACGCCGGATGAAGCCATTCGCTTCGTTGAGGCAGGTACCTACGATTTGATTGTCTGTGATTACAATCTGAACAAGGAAACCAACGGACAGCAATTGCTGGAGTTCTTTCGCACTCAGAACCTGCTCTCGCCCACCACCATGTTCATCATGGTAACGGCGGAGAGCGGTTACAACCTGGTTGCCAGTGCGGCAGAATTTCAGCCTGATGCGTACATGCTCAAGCCTTTGACGGCATCCAAGATCGCTGAACGCATCGATAGGCTGCTGGAAAAACAGAATGCCTTGCTGCCGATCCATAAGAAGCTGGAGCGCAAGGATCTCGCCGGTGCCATCGTAGAGTGTGACAACGCGCTCAAAACCGCCCCGAAATGGATGGTCGACATACTGAAGACCAAGGCCAGCCTGCTCATTGATTTGCGCCGTATCGACGAGGCCCGGACGGTCTATTCTGAGGCACTGGGCATGCGTGATGATCTGGTCTGGGCCAAGATTGGCATGGCACGCTGCAATATCATCTCCGGCCAGCTGGACGAGGCCAAAGTGCTGGTCCAGGATGTGCTGGTCCAGAATGCACAGTACATCGAAGCCTACGATTTGCTGGCGCAGATAGAAGAAGCGCAAGGCAACGATGATGAGGCGCTGGATGCATTGTCGCGTTCGTCCGAGATCATTCCGTCGGCGCGCCGCAGCCGCCTGGTGGGTGACGCCGCCTATCGTGCCGGCGATCTGGAACAGGCCAAGGCAGCATTTGACAAGGTTCTCAAGCATACCAAGGGATCTTTGACCGCTCAGCCCAGTGATCTGCTCACGCTTGCGCAGGTTCATGTCGACACCGGCGATGCTGAAGCGGCGCTGACCTTGTTGTCGACGGCACCTAAGCGTTATACCGAATCGAAAATATTCAATTCCACCCAGGCGGCAGTGTCGGCCCAGGCACACGTCAAAATGGGCAATATGGATGCCGCTGAACAGGCTTTTGCAGTGGCCAGAAGTGCGGCCGGGAAAAATCCGTCGGAAATGACAATGCTGGCACTGGCCAAAGCGGCATTTTCGGTAGGCAAGGACGAAGAAGGCGCGCAATTGATTTCGCAGGCGGTCAAGGCCGATCACGAAAACAAGAGCTTGTTGACGATGGCACGCAAAGTATTGGCTGACAGCGGCAAGGCTGAACTGGCCGATGATCTGGTGGGCGGTGCGATCAAGCAATGCAACGGCGTCATCGCCGAAGCCAATGCACTCATGCGCAGCGCCAAGCCTGATGAGTCCTTGGCCAAGCTTGAAGAAGCCTTGCAAAGCCTGCCCGAAAACACTGCCATGCTCATGGCTGCGGCCCAGTTGTACCTGCTGTGGATGAGTCAGCGTGGCGTTAATGCTGACTATGTCAAACGCGTCAACGGCTATCTGACCAGCCTGGACCGCCTCATTCCCGGTAACGATCGCGTCGCTAAAATGCATAGATTTTTGCGCGATACCATCGCTAAAGCCGCTCAAAAGAAAAGCTGACTATGAATGCGGAATTGGCTGCCATCATTGTTCATGACATCAAAAATGCGCTGGGCGTCCTTGAAGGCCAGTTGCGCGTACTGGCAACAGACTCGATCGATACTCGGGCTAGTCAGGCACATGTGACCTGCCTGACGTTGCAGGAAAAACTGATCGGTTTTCTTACCCTTTATAAAGCGTCTTCGCAAGGATTGAGCGCTCATGTCGAAGCCCTGTCACCGCAAGATTTTCTCAAAGGTGTGGTCAATAGCCTGACGATTGGTCAGACCGGCCTCGAGGTGCTGGTGGAGGATGAGTCGATGCCATTGATCGCCTTTTTCGATGAAAATCTGGTCGGCTTGGCACTGGAAGCTGCCTTGCAAAATGCCACCCGTTTTGCGCTGCGGCGCATTGCCTTGTCCTGCCACAAACGCGACAGCGGTATCGTCTTTACCGTGCGTGACGACGGCCCGGGTATCGGCGTCCAGGAAACCAAACAGTCTACCGGTCTGGGCATGGATCTGTGCCAGGCGATTGCTTATGCTCACACGAAAGGCGGGCATCATGGTCAGGCGCGCCTGAGCAATCATCCGGATGGCGGCGCCCTGTTTGAGCTGATCCTGCCTTGATTTGCATTGCTTGATCCCTGGGTACAAAAAAGCCGCTCCATTTTGAGCGGCTCCGACTGCCGACAACCCCCCGAATTTTCGGGGGTTTGTCATTTCTGGTTTCCCTACAACCAGTACAACAGCTTACGTCAATTGCTCAATCCCGGCCAATACCCAGCCACCTGAACCGGAGACTGGTTTGGACAAATTCCAGATCTCATTGAACTGGCTTGGCGATGCGCTGGCATCTTCCTTGATGAAGCCAAAAAATTTGACGCTGGCCAGATAGTCCGCGCCGACGATTTCCACCCCCAGCATCTGAGCATCGAGCGATACCACATCCGTGTCATTGGCCGCTGCGCCGCGCTCCTGCAATTGCAACTTCAACTCGCCAAACATTTCCGGCGAGGTGAACTCGCGGATATCATGAACATCGCCTTTGTCCCAGGCTGCCTGTAGACGAATGAAGTAGGTCTTGGCATTACGCACGAAGCCAACACTGTCAAAGTCTGCCGGAATACCATAAGGTGCCTGCTCAAATGCTGCGGGAGCAGCGCCGCTAGCCAGACCGGCATTGCCAAAGGCATTTCCTTGCAATGCTTTTGGTGACTGCTCTGCTGCAAGCTGGGAACCGATGGTCGGCGTTTGCAGCTCGTCATTGGCACCCGCATAGACTGGCCGCGCCGTATCACTCTGCCCCTCCGATTTGCGACGCCACATGCGGTAGATGAACATTGCGGCAAATGCCAGCAGGGCGACCATCAGCACGGTACTGATCATGCTTGCCAATGCTCCGCCCAGACCGAAGTGCGACAATAAAGCGCCCAGTCCTAGCCCCAACAGAGCCCCGCCGAGAATACCTTTCCATGGGCTAGGCTTGGGTACGGCAGCAGCGCCTGGTGTCGCAGGCTTGGCCGGTGCGGCCTGATTTTGCTGCATGGGAGCCTGGCGACTGGCCCCGGAAGACTGCTTGCCGAACGAGCCACCGCCGCCGAGACGCTTGGCCTCGACCGTGCTGATACCTGCCGACAGGGTCATCGCCGCCACAATCAGCGCGACAAATAATTTTTTCATACGATCTCCTGAACAATGGAATGTGATGCGAAGACGGTCGCATCTGCCGAAGAGAAAAATAAGTAAAGACGCAGGCAAAGCTGC
>Ga0302155_10003622_pt1 | contig 9918 bp, 9 predicted proteins | sample I_Bog_N3_1_FD_193508 | JGI IMG/M metagenome (GOLD analysis project Ga0302155, IMG submission 193508) | Peat permafrost microbial communities from Stordalen Mire near Abisko, Sweden - I_Bog_N3_1 | ecosystem: Environmental > Terrestrial > Soil > Wetlands > Peat | place: Sweden: Abisko, Stordalen...
CTGCGACAGGAATTTCTGCACCTTGCGGGCGCGGGCTACCGTGAGCTTGTCGTCTTCAGACAATTCGTCGATACCCAGAATCGCGATGATGTCCTGCAGATCCTTGTAGCGCTGCAGAATCTTCTTTACGCCCTGTGCCACGTCGTAATGTTCCTGACCCACAATGCGCGCGGAAAGAATGCGTGAGGTGGAGGCTAGCGGATCGACGGCAGGATAAATGCCGAGTTCCGACAGCGGACGGCTGAGCACGGTGGTCGCGTCCAGGTGAGCAAAGGTGGTCGCCGGCGCGGGATCGGTCAAATCGTCGGCGGGCACGTACACGGCCTGGACAGACGTTACGGAACCCTTGCTGGTGGATGTGATGCGCTCCTGCAATTCGCCCATTTCCGTGGCCAGGTTTGGCTGGTAACCCACGGCGGAAGGCATGCGACCCAGCAGCGTGGAAACCTCAGAACCCGCCTGCGTGAAGCGGAAGATGTTGTCGATGAAGAGCAGCGTGTCAGAACCCTCGACGTCGCGGAAATATTCGGCAACGGTGAGTGCGCTCAGTGCCACGCGCAGACGGGCTCCAGGCGGCTCGGTCATCTGGCCGTAAACCAAGGCGCACTTTGACTCCTCAAACTTGCCGGGATTGATGACGCCGGACTCGGTCATTTCGACCCAGAGATCGTTGCCTTCGCGGGTACGCTCGCCGACGCCGGCAAACACCGAGAAGCCACCGTGATTCTTGGCGACGTTGTTAATGAGCTCCATGATGACAACGGTTTTGCCCACGCCGGCACCGCCGAACAGGCCGATCTTGCCGCCTTTCAAAAAGGGCTGAATCAGGTCGATGACCTTGATGCCGGTCTCGAACATTTCTTCGTGCGTGGTCTGTTCGTCGAACAGGGGCGCGGGCCGGTGAATGGGCATGCGCGACTTCTCGCCGATGGGGCCAAGGTTGTCGACCGGCTCGCCGATGACGTTGATGATGCGGCCCAGGGTCTCTTTGCCCACCGGCACGCGGATGGGGCCGCCGAGGTCGATGGCCTTCATGCCGCGGACCATGCCGTCGGTGGCTTCCATGGCCACGGTGCGCACGCGGCCTTCGCCGAGGTGCTGCTGGACTTCAAGGATGACGCTGATAGGTGATGGCACATTAAAGCCGTCCGACACCACGCGCAGCGCCTGATAAATCGCCGGCATGGTCGCTTCTTCAAACTGCACGTCGACCGCCGGGCCCGAAACCTGAATTACCTTGCCGATGTTCTCTGCCATTTTACCCACCCAATATCTCTTCGATCTGAAATTTCTCTTGACCTGATTCTGCGTTGACCGAAAACACAAGCGTTCTTCGGCCACACTTCATCACAGTTCCTCTTGCTTCAAATGAAGGATCAGCCTGATTAAGTGTGCTCAACGCACATTCAGGAGATCCATGCGCTTGGACTTCTTGAAGAGCGTTCACCACCGCCCTCGCGAATTCTTCCGGACTCTTGATATCGGCCGCCCACTCCCTAGTGATCGTTGCAAGTTGACCATGTGAAAACTTCACCGTACCAACTTGTGCGCTGCCCTTCCCGATAGCGAAAAGATCTGGGTCGCCAGCAACTTTGTAGACTGTGCATCCTGTGCCCTCAAATTTGTCAAAGACCACCTTCGGCATCGACCCTAATTCAACATCTTTCCCGCAAACATTCATCGAGGCGGAAGGAACAGCAGCCGACACTTGCGCGTTCGCAAATGTGGCTCCTATGCCGCCAAGGGAAACGATTAGCGATGATAAAGCAACGCGGATCATAGCGCCGCCGCTCCACTCACAATTTCGATAATCTCCTTGGTAATGGCCGCCTGGCGCACGCGGTTCATATGCAGCGTGAGCGAGTCGATCATGTCCGAGGCGTTGTTGGTTGCCGAATCCATCGCCGTCATGCGGGCCGCATGTTCAGCGGCAACCGACTCCGTCATGGCGTGGTACAGCATGGAAAAAATGTATTGCGGAAGCAGGCCGTCGAAAAGCTCGTTCGGCGGATCGTCGTAGATGTAATCCACCTCCGCCGTTCCGAATTTCTTGGCTTCCGTGTCGGCCTCGGCAGTATCCACCGGCTCCAACGGAATGCCCGCGCTGGCCGCGGCCTCGGCGGTGCGCTCGCGCTCTTCTTCCGTCGGTTCGGCAGCGCCCGTAATCTGCGGAATGCCGATCTTCAGGATGGGCAACAGCTTTTCAACCACGACCCGCTGCTGGATAACCGATTTGAATTCGTTGTAGACGATGTAGGCGGCGTCGATCTCCTCATGAACGAAACGGGAAATGATGCTTTGCGCGAGCTCATAAACGCGGCTGGTCTCGAGCTTCAGCAGCATTCCCACGTGGTCGCCGGTCACTTCGACCTTCACCTTGCGTTCGCGCACCTGGATCTTGTTGCCGTTCTCGTCGGTCTGTTCGCTGTAGATGGCGACTGGATAGTGGCGGCGCGTCTGGTCGCGGCCCTTGCGGCCCACGGCTTCGACGTCGATTTCCTTGTCCGGATTGCCGTTGATGAACTGAAACGCCATCTTGAGAATGTTGGCGTTGAAGCCACCGGCAAATCCCTTGTCGCCGCTGACAACGACCACAAGCACACGCTTCTCTTCGCGAATGGCAAAGAGCGGATGTCGCAGGTTGCCGGTCTCCGGATCGAACCGGTCAATGCGCCGGGTCAGCGACTCCAGAACGCTGGTGATCATTTTGGCGTAGGGACGCGCGGAAAGCGCCCGCTCCTGCGCGCGGCGCAGCTTGGCAGCCGAGACCATCTTCATGGCCTTGGTGATCTGCCGCGTGTTCTTCACGCTGCGGATGCGACGCCGTAGATCGAGTACGTTTGCCATAAGCCTTCCAGGGATCAGGTTTCAGGGGTCAGGGATCAGTTTTCCGAGTTCTTCCCCTTGAATGCGTCTAATATCCCAAAAATCATCTTTCCAACTTCATGCGACAATCCTTCAGTTTCATCAAGTGATTTGGAGTCACCCATCTTCATCGCTCTTGCAATCTCAATTTGCGTCTGAAGCTCAAAGTTCGATCCACGGGCTATTCCAAGAAATTGCCTGTATTCTGCCCTATTCAGTCTTCCGTGGCCCTCTGCAATGTTACTGGCAACCGAAACGGTTGCCCTCCGCATTTGACTTGTTATCCCGTACAACTCTTCCCTTGGGAACTGCTGAGTCAGCCGATAGACCGCGACAGACATTTGAATTGATCTCTGCCAAACGATTAAGTCGCGAAACGATCGGACCATCTTACTGACCCCTGAAACCTGATCCCTGAAACCTGCAATCACGCTTTTACCGCCGACTCGAGCTCTGCCTTGAAGTTGGCCGAGTACTCTTTGAGCGCCGCGTGCAGCTTGCCGCGCAAATCGTCGTCGAACGCCTTCTTCTGCGTCAGTTCTTCCATGAACGCGGTCTGCGCGCTCTCGAAGTACTTGTACAAGCCGTCTTCGTAGCCGCGAATATCAGTAACTTTGAAGTCGTCCAGGTAGCCTTGCGTTCCGGCAAACAGCACCACTGCCTGCTGCTGCCAGGTAAGCGGATGGAACTGCGGCTGCTTGAGCAATTCCGTCAGTCGCTGACCGCGGTTGAGTTGCTTCTGGGTGAGCGGGTCGAGATCCGATCCGAACTGCGCAAAGGCAGCCAATTCGCGATACTGCGCCAGATCGAGCTTAAGCGTTGAGCCCACCTGCTTGACCGCCTTGATGGCCGCCGAGAAACCTACGCGCGAAACCGAGAGGCCCACGTTGACGGCGGGACGAACGCCGGAGTTGAACAGGTCGGTCTCAAGGAAGATCTGTCCGTCCGTGATGGAGATGACGTTGGTTGGAATGTAAGCCGAGACGTCGCCTGCCTGGGTCTCAATCACCGGCAGAGCGGTGAGCGAGCCGCCACCCTTTTCCTTGCTGAGCTTGGCCGAACGCTCGAGCAGGCGCGAGTGGAGATAGAAGACGTCGCCGGGATAGGCTTCGCGGCCTGGCGGACGGCGCAACAGCAGCGAAATTTCGCGGTACGCCATTGCGTGCTTGGAAAGATCGTCATACATCACCAGCGCGTGGCGGCCGGAGTCGCGAAAGAACTCGCCAATGGCCGTGGCCGCATAGGGGGCGAGATACAGCAGCGGCGCGGGTTCGGAAGCGGAAGCAGCCACGATGATGGTGTGGCCCATGGCGCCGGCTTCGGTCAGGGTCTGGACGACCTGCGCGATGGAGGAGCGCTTCTGCCCAATGGCGCAGTAGATGCAGATCAGGTCGTTTTTGGCGTTGTTGATGATGGTGTCAAGCAGGACGGCGGTTTTGCCGGTCTGGCGATCGCCAATGATCAGTTCGCGCTGTCCGCGGCCGATGGGAATCATGGAATCGATTGCCTTGAGCCCGGTGGCCATGGGCTCTTTCACCGAATAGCGATCGATGATGCCGGGCGCCAAGCGCTCTACAGGCAGCGTTTCGGTGGTCGCAATGGGCCCCTTGTCGTCAATGGGAAGGCCGAGTGCGTTGACCACGCGGCCAATCATTGCGTCGCCTACGGGCACGGAGAGAATCTTGCCGGTGCGCTTCACCTCGTTGCCTTCGCGAAGCTCGGTGTAGTCGCCCAGAATCACAGCGCCTACCTGGTCTTCTTCCAGGCTGAGGGCCAGTCCAGCGATGTCGTGCGGGAAGCTGAGCAACTCGCCGGCCATGACCTTATCGAGACCATGAAGCCGGGCAATACCGTCGCCGAGCGATGTGATGGTTCCGACCTCGTCGACCTGAACCTTCGAATCATAATTCGCGATCTGTTCGCGAAGGAGCTGCGTTATCTCGTCTGCCTTGATCTGAGCCATTTCTTTCCTTCAGGGATCAGGGATCAGGGTTCAGGGATCAGTCTTCCGTTGTGTGCGGCAAACCGATCAAAAACCACCGATCTCTTCATCGCCCTCGTTTCAATCTCTAACGTCTGTTACTTCAATCACAAAATGCAAAGTCGTTACGGGCAGGTTGGTGCTGATCCCTGAACCCTGATCCCTGACACCTGCGGGTTTCAGCCCGCCGCCAACGTTTCTTTCAACCGGTCCAAACGCCCGCGTACGGAACCGTCGTAAACCGTGGAGCCAATCCGCACAATCGTGCCACCCAGAATGCTCTTGTCCAGCCTGAAGCTGGCATCGATGCGCGATCCCGCCATTTTCCCGATCTCCGCCAGCAGAGAAGTTTGTTCCGCCGCGGAGAGTTCACGAGCCGTCACAACCTCCGCCTGGCGAATGCCCAGCCGTTCCTGCAACAGCTTGCGATAGGCCTGCGCAACCTCATTCACCGATCCAATTCGATCATTGTCAATCAGCACCGCAAGCAGATTCCGAAGTTCCTTTTGGAGCTTCAGCTTCTCATTCAACTTATCCAGAATCCTCACCTTTTGCGGGGTGGGAATGGAAGGATTTACAAAGAATTCCCGCAATTCGGGACTGCCTTGCCAAGTGCCGAGAAAATCGGACAACTGGCTTTCGATTGCGGCCGTATCCAGCTTTGCGGACGTAACCACATCAAGGAACGCGTTTGCGTAGCGTGAAACAAAGGCGGCCATCTAGTTCAGCCCTCCCTTCGCAACATCACCCACAAATTCAGCAATCAGAGCGCGATCGGTTTCCGGCGTCAATACCAGTTGCCTGGCCGCCTGCTCAATGGCGAGATCGGCGGCAAAGTGCCGCAGTGTGCGCCGGGCCTGCGCCGCAGCCACGCCAATTTCCTGTTCGGCTGCAGCCACAATCCGGGCGCTTTCCTCTTCGATGGTCGACTTAATGCGCGTCTCGTCCTGGGCGCTTTCGCGTTCGACTTCAGCCTGGAACTTTGCAATCTCCTCGCCGATACTTGCGAGCTTGGCTTCGACAGCACTCAGCCGGGAATTTGCATCCTCGGTCACCTTGCGGGCGGAGTCGATATCCTCGCGCACCTTGGCGGCGCGGTTTTTGAGAAACTTCGGCATGAACCGGATCAGGGGAACCACAATGGCCAGCGCAATGATGCCAAAGTTGATGAACTCGTAACCAACCGCAACGGTATCGACAGGAAGGTTCAGAGCCTTTGCTGTTGCCTGCACAATGGGACCGTGAAGGAACTTGGCGTTTTCATCTCCCTCGGGCTTGGCTGCTTCCGCATTTTGCCCGGTGGGCTGGGACTGGGCGGCAGGGGCGGCGGGCTCCTGAGCAGCCAACCGGAGTGAAACTCCCCCGAACCCGGCTACTGAAATCAGACAGATTGCAAGAAGAAAAAGCGGAGATGAAAAACGGATACGCGCGATCGAATTTCTCAACGGGAACCCCCGGAGGCTGCCGGAAGCACGGCCCGCACCACCTGGCTGGCCAACTCTCCGACGGAGCCTTGAATCGTCTGGCGGGCCGTTGCGGCCTCGGCTTCAAGCTCGGACTTGGCCTGGCTTACTTTCACAGAGGACAACTTGCGCGCGGCTTCGAGAGCGGCATCCCGCTCGGCGTTCCATTGCTTCACACGCTGCTCGCGGACCTTGTAAACCTCGGCACGCGCCTGACGCAATTTGTCGGCATATTCAGAGGCTTTGGCCTCGGCTGCGGCGATGGCTTTTTGAGCATCTTCCAGCGCGCCTTGCGTCAGCGCATAGCGCTTTTTCAGTGTGGCCGTCAACGGACCCTGCACCAGAAACTGATAGGACAAAACCATCACGATAAACAGCAAAATCGTTGGTATGGAGCCCAGCAGAAGTATCCCGACTTGTTGAAGAATTAATTGCATATTGGTTCCGGCGGCTCACACAATCTATGTCGTTCTTCGTTCGGTGGTGAACACCCATTTTTATCAGGGGCGAACCTCCAAGTCAACGCGCCAGGCGCTAAATTGAAGGGGTCCTGTGACTGCTGTCACGGAATGAGAAAATTCTTAAGAAAATGCTTGCTTTCGGTCAAAACAAGCCTAAACTAACAATACCACCCAGACCCGGTTCAGGGTCCAGCGGGCCGGCAGTTCCGGGAAGTCCTTCCACTCCCGAGGCTGTCGGCCCGCCTCAATTTTGGACGCAAATCTGCCCACTCACATTCTGCCAAGTTTTCGCGGAAATCAGGCCCTAAGGTTTGCCGCTCACCGCGAGTTTGTCCACCGTCAACAGTCCCTGTCCGCGCAGCCAGGTTTCGAGCAATCCCGGCCACTGACCCAAAGCCGCGTCCCCCTTGCCCAGCCCGCTGCCGTGCCCGCCGTTTTGAAAGATGTGCATTTCTGACGGCACATCCGCCTTGATCAGAGCTTCATAGAATTTCAGACCCTGCTCCACGGGAACTGTCTTGTCGGTAAACGTGTGGTACATAAACGTGGGCGGCGTGTCTTTTGTAACGAACAAATCCGGTGAATAAGCGGCTTGCAGCGCTGCGCATTGGTCCATCAGGTTATAAAGTTTGCAGTAATTCAGATGTGAAGTATCCAGCGAGATGGCGCCGATCCACGGGTAGCCAAGCACCAGGTAGTCCGGCCGGCTTGAGACGCGCTCGATGGGTTCGTCCGATTCGGGATTGCCAGCCACGAACTGCGTTCCGGCCAAGGCAGCCAGATGGCCGCCGGCCGAAAAGCCTATGAGAACAATGCGGTTAGGGGCAATGTGGTAGTCGGCGGCCCGCCCGCGAACGGTCTGGATGGCGCGGCGGGCGTCAAGCAGCGGAATGGGGAGCACGTAACCGTTCGAGGTGAGGCGGTAGCTGAGGATGAAGGCGCGAAAGCCACGCGCGGTGAACCAGTCGGCAATTTCACGGCCTTCAAGATCGGCTGCCAGCATGCGATAGGAGCCTCCGGGCAGGATGATGACCGCGGAGCCGTTTTCCGCACCTTGGCGCGGCCCCATGACCGTCAAAGTGGGAATATCTTCACAGGTTTTGCCCTTGGCCTCGGGTGCGTCACCGGCCCATAGCCGGACGGTCTGAATCCCCAGAAAGGCGTTGTTGGTACCCGCAACAGCGCAGGGGTCCGTTTGTGCCAACGCTGTCGAGGAGGCAAGCATCCCAAAGGCCAAAAGGGCCGCAAACTGTTTCAAATCAAGCCTCCCGTCGTTCGCCAGGACTATCCAAGCCGCACTTTTCTAACCACTGATCACTAACCATTACTGCTCTACAACCACAACGCCGTGTGCCCCGGGCAAGGGTTGGCTGCATGAGCGGTCAGCTCCTCCGCCAGCTCAAAACCGTATCGTGCAAAATAATACGCGGCCCCGTGCAAACGTTCCTGGAGCCCGCCGCCGGGATAGAGCGCGTGCCAGATGGTTTCCGCGTGCCGTCCCAGCGAAGCCTCCCGCTGCAGTTGAAAATTGGCCGCCTGCGTCCGCAACCGGTTCATCTGATAGCGCATTTTGCTTGCCGCGGTTTCGGCTGACCGCCACAATCCCTCATCCTGCCCCCGCATCCAGTCCAAAAGGATGGTCAGGTCGGCATCCAGCGCATTGCCCGCTGCGGCCAGTTTCGTTTTGCCTTCAATCGGCATAGCCCGGGCTGCCAGTAATTGAGCCAGCGCCGTCGCCCCGTCGTCTCCGTGGTTCTCAGCTCCCACCTGAAACACCCGCTCAAGCGTCAGCTCGTGCTTGCGGAGCAGATCTCCAATTGCCGGCTCGACCAGCGTTGCCGAGAAGCGCGGCTGCACCAGAGTCATGCGGCCAAGAATCCGCTCAAACAGCACGGCGGACTGCGCGAAGTATGCAATCTCCGCGGGACCGCCAATGGTGAGCGACGTAGAAAGCAGAAAATCCTGAAACACGGGACGCAGCAGCGCCGCTGGTGAAATCCGCTCCGGCTCGGCCTCCAGAATTCCAACCAGATCGGCCGTTGAATAATCCTGTCTCTCCGCCTGCCACAGACCTGCAGGCTCCTGGGCATTCGGAGCCGTTCGCTTCAGCGCCATCCGTGCGCCGGTTTTTTCATCAATCAGGAAAAGCAGGCTGTTCTGCGCGCCCACAGCCACCTGGGCGTGATAACCGGCCGTCTCAAGCTCGCGGTTTCGCTCCTGCAACGCTGTATGGAGCTCGTCCGCCCGCTCCAATCCGGCCCTCAGGACGTGCGCGCCCATGCGATGAGCTTCGCGGCCCGAGGCATCCAGCACCAGCAGACCTTGCGCCGCAAATACTTTCGAATAGAACTCGGCAAACGCCTGGGCAAACGTCCGGCCTGGCCGGTACGCAGCAGCCAGAGCCTCCATTGCATCGGAGCCGCCCAGCAGTTCCCACGCCTGGTCAATCAGCGGCGTAATCGAGTCGTCGAGCACGATGGGTCCGACCGGTATGGCCGCTTCCGGCGCCGCGGCGTATTCAAGTTTCTTCAGTTCCCTGCGTGCGGGAAAGGTGACGTGATTGATTTCCGCAAAGTCATGGTCTTCGCTGGCCAGCCAGAAGATAGCGGAATGCGGCCGCCCTTCCGCAGTAGCAGTTCGCGCGCGGGCTAGGGCTGTTGCGGCTTTGAACGGCGTGAATAGCGGTCCGCCAAACAGGCCAACCTGTTGCCCGGTAACCACGGTTCCCGCGCCTTGGCGCAGCGCTTCGAGAGCTGCATCTGCCTGCGGCCCAGACCCAGCATTCTGCAATGCCAGCAGTTGAACCAACTCAGGCCAGTGCGCGGGCACAGGCGGTCGTGCAGCCCATGACTCATCCAGCGGGGTCTGATCCAGAGGGCTGGGGCCATAGAAGCCTCGTGCTCTCGCCTCGCCGGCACAGTAGTCGAGAAACAGCCGGCTTAGCCCCGGCGCAACGGTAATGGGATAGCAATCTGCGTTCAACAACTCGTTCACTCGGGGGTTCGCTGCGCTCGGAGATTCCCAATCGCTGGGGGCTCAGGTTTGATTCGGCTCACTTAAAGATGACACGCCAGGCAAAATCGATGCAGCTGTGTCGGTCGAGACTGCCGCATTCAAGTGTAATGCGTATACTTTCCCTTACTGCGAC
>Ga0302155_10003630_pt1 | contig 9888 bp, 5 predicted proteins | sample I_Bog_N3_1_FD_193508 | JGI IMG/M metagenome (GOLD analysis project Ga0302155, IMG submission 193508) | Peat permafrost microbial communities from Stordalen Mire near Abisko, Sweden - I_Bog_N3_1 | ecosystem: Environmental > Terrestrial > Soil > Wetlands > Peat | place: Sweden: Abisko, Stordalen...
CAAATCTTACTTGTAGTGTTCACAAAATATCTTCCGTGTTTGTCGGTACCAGCTTGAAAGATTTACCGCCTCGGGTTCTTTCGACAAGGTTGAATTGTTCCAACGTAGCGTAGACAGCTTGTCGTTCTGCCTGCCTTTTTTCTCTAGCCGTCCCACCTCCTTTTACTGCTTTTTCCATACACTTACAAGCTTGCTCGTAAAACTCCTCCCGTGTGACTTTCTCTTGCCAATACGGAAGGCACATCTTCAATTCATCAGCGGTCCGATACCCTTTGCTGCCTCGTAAACGTTGGTGGTCTAAAACATCCCATGAATAGGCCAATTTCCGCGTTGCTTCTTCCATCCCTGAAAGCTTCACACCTTTTCCCAGCCCCGCTTCCTCTTTCAGCTCTCGAATTCCTTTTTCCGCCGAGGCATTGTCCTGCGGCGTATGTGTTCGGGAGAGCAGGTGGACTATTTTCTCCTGCTTGAGAAAAGCTTCCACCCTTTGATCGCGGTATGCCGATCCATTGTCAGTCGCCCAAACCAGCGGCAAACACTGCCGCTTCTTGAAACCATCTAACATCCACAGAATTTCTTCCGCGTTTGCTGGAAGACCAACAGCGATATCCACATAACCCAATGTAGCCCGATCCTTCACTACCTCCGCCTGTACAGCTTTTTGATTCAATCTACCCAAGTGTGTTGCGTCTTGTGTCCAGATCACATTGGACGAAAGAACTTTGACGCTCACACGTTGAGTGACTAGCCATTTGCGCCGTCTTTGCTCGTGACGTTTTTTCAGTTCGCACACACTCTCTTGGACTAATCGAGTGGAAACCATTGGTCCAACCGCAGCCAACACAGGTCTCCAACCTGCTTGTGAGCCTTGGCGCTTGAGCTCCCGCGCGACCTTCAGCCGTGCTTGGAACCGTTGAGAAGGGGAAGTCGCGGGGCGACCCAAGTGTTTCACTTGGGTTTCCACCCCACTCTCCCAATTCCTCAGCGTCCGATCACTGACTGCCAACCGCTGGGCCAGGAACTGCCGATGGAAGTTGGAGTCCATCGCCTTGAGCCAAAGGCCCATCTTTTTTGTCAGCACTCTTGGATATTTCCGGCTTCTTTTTTTTTCCACTTTTAGCATCTGCTTCAGTTGGTGATTTCACCTCCCGATGGGCCGGAAACTCCCTCAGCAGTTCCACTAGTTCTTTCATCATCCCCAAGTCTTTCTCCAAGAAGGCTATCCGTTTTTTCAACTTCACCGGATCTTCCTCCGGTGGGAGGGAAGGTCGTCCCTTCCTGGTCTTTGGTTGTTTCAAAAGACTCGCTACCAGCCCCACCAACGCCTGCTGGGACATCTGCCATACCCGAAGCGGCGGCATCCCCAGTTTCTTGGCTACGTCCTGTTTGGTCGTTTGGCCCATCCAGGTTTCCAAAATGGCCACTGCCGCTTGGTGTGCCTTCTGTTTCTCCTCCTCGGTTGCTGAGTCCCACAACGCCTTCATGGGTTTGGGCGCGCTCTTGGGCAACTTGAACTTCGGGTTCTTGCGGCGCATCCATTTGCGTCTTTTCGGTTCCTCTGCTGTTCCTTCCGGCTTCATCGTTATCTGTTCCATCTTTTCCTCCTGGGGCTCCGAGGCCCTCTAAGTCCATCTCTTGTCGGTTACCATCTTGGGTTTGAAAAATTAACCGGCCCTTTTCACCGTGCAGGGAAACCTGTTGGTCTCCCACTTGGCCGACCAAAAACACGGATTTTCTGGGCTTTTCTCCCAAAGCCAAATGAAGTTCATTTCGGCTCATGTTTTTTTCTAGGGCTTCCCGCACCTGACTTTCGACCCCAAAAAACCGGTCTGCTGGCACCATGCCATCGATGCCTTGGTGGGGACGGAAGTGGTTGTAGTGGGCCACAAAATGGCCGAAACGTTCCTTGGCTTCCGAGAATTCCTGCGGTTGAACCCGCTCCCAAAACTCTTCACCGACCGTGGCCCAAAACCTTTCGGTTTTGCCTACAGTCTGTGGATGGTGCGTGCGGGCAACCACGTGTTGGATACCTTCGCGGATGAGAAGTTTTTGAAAGTCGCTTTTTCCTCTCCAGGCGAAATACTGGCGGCCTTGGTCTGTCAGCACTTCCTTGGGTTTTCCGAAGCGCTCACTGCCATCCAACAAGGTCTCGATGACAATCTCTTGTTTTTGGTGCAGGTACAGCCCCCATGAAACGATGTACCGACTGTAGTCGTCCAAAAAAACAGTCAGGTAAATTCTTTGTGACCGCCTGGGCAAAACAAAGCTGGTGATATCGCTTTGCCAGAGTTCACCCGCTTTGGCTCTTTCGAACCGCCGGGGAGGCTGTGATTTCTTGCGTCTTTTGTGGTGTCGGGAAGGGCCTAAACCTTTTTCCTGAACGGTGTTTCGCACACTTCCCGTGCTGACTTTCACACCATGAAACCGGAAGAGAAAATCCCTGACTTTTCTCAAACCAAAATCAGGATGTTTTCGTTTCACTTCCTCAATTTCTTCGCGCATTCCAGGACGACGCGGCCGACCCTTTCGGCCATATTCTTGTCGCTCAAGTCCTTTGGGGCCTTCTTCCTCATATCGCTTGAGCCATCCACGCAAAGAGTTTTTACCAACACCCCAGATCCTCGAAAAATCTTCGATATTCATGCTGGATTTTTGGAAGGCCTCGACCGCCTGACGTCTTTGGTCAGGATCGTATGGCCCTATGTGTCTTGGGGGTGTAGTTGGATTTGTTGAAGTATCGAGGGACAAAGGTTCTGCGGAAATACTTGGCTCTAACGGCTTTTCACCGTGCTGCTCTTCCATATCATGCCTCCTGTTCGGGCTTTACGCCCTCTAAAGGAGACGGTATTCTTTTCTATGCTTGGTCAACCAAACCGGAAAGACTTTTGTTACACCCCACACTCTATTGGGTGAACAGGTTTATCAGACGACAGTTCAGGGAGAAGTGGGAGTGAACAATCTTCTCTGGCAAGTCCGTAACCAGTCAAACAACCCTGTAGCTAGTGGGATTTATATTTTTACGATCCAGGCTATCGATGGGGAAGGTGTTCAAAATAAGGTTGGAAAAGTGTTGGTTTTACATTGAGCTGCCAAGCAACAGGTAAATAGACCAAATTTTAACCGCCGATAACAACCGATGGAGACCAATAAGTACCATAACTGAAACTTAAAATATTTAAGAAATAGATATAATTTTAGCAAATAACGTTTGTCTTTTATCGCTGTAAACGATATCCTTCTGATCCAAGCTGAGTTGAACTTCGTTAAAACCATAGGTGGGAGGCTGTTTGTGAGAATTGGAAACTTCTGGAAGTCTGGGTTGGCTGTCGTGATTTTGATTATCGGTACAACGATAAGCTGTAACCGTCAATTTTCAGTTCCGGTTTCCGCTGTAGTTACTCCTACTGCATTCACTAGCACCAGTACCAATACTTCTACTAATACGCCGGTGTCTGCTGGGCCGACCAACACGCCAACTAACACTCCCACGAATACGACTACTAATACGCCTACCAACTCTCCTACAAATACACCGTTTGGTGCGCCTACATCCACGCCCACGAATACACCAACTAATACGCCGACGAATACAATAACGAATACACCAACGAACTCTCCAACTAATACAGTAACGAATACACCTACTAATACACCGCCGCCTGCACCAACTTATACCTTGATTGACGATTTTGGGGGAGCTGGAGCTGGAGGCGGAGATAGTATTTCAAGTATTTACAACGTTACAGATCAAAACAGTGTTATGCGGGCTGGTGGATTATTTACTTACCTTGATACTTCAGGAATGAGCACTATGACATTGGCATCAAGCGCAACAGCATATCCAGGTTTAACTGCGTCACTTGAGACTTCTGGGCTTGTTTCCAGTTCTTCCAATGCCAATTTTGCTGGATGGGGTTTTGATTTTTTAGCCACTCCAGCTGCTTATGATGCCACGGTTGGTAGCAGATACATTGGAATTAGCTTTTATGTGCAAGCCAAAAGCATGGCTGTGTCAAATTGTGATGGTGTTCAAGCAATTAATGCTATTTTTACAGATAGTAACCCGGTTACGGCATCCATCGCCTTTCCTGTAACTCAAGGCGGATGGACACCAGTTACGCTTTTCTTTAACCAATTCTTGTCCAGTACCGGAACCTTAGTAGACCCCACGAAGCTTGTCCAAGCCCAATTCCAGATATTGGATAATGGTTATACGGGTGCTAATAATAACTTTGATATTCTTTGGGCTGACTTTCAATTGGTTGCCGCTGGGGCGCCGGGCGCGCCTGCGGCCGCGGCAACACCGCTTCCAGCTAATGTTGTATCGAACTTTACAAATGGGACAAATCAAGTTCAATACATGCCGCCTTCCGGTTTGCAGGGTTATTTTTACAACTATATTGGTACTGCTGGGGGAGACGCTATGTGCCCCTTGGCCGGAGCGGTTTTTGATTCCGCACCTGGGCATTTGGCACAAGTGATCCCTGGAATACCAAGCTTTGCCGCGCACTATTCAGGTACTTCGAATGATTACAGTGGTTATGGTTGGGGTTTTGCTAAAAATAATGTTGCTACTAATATTTCGGCTTATACCCAGCTTGTATTTTGGGTTAAAAGCGCGAGTTCGAATACCTTTACTCTCGACTTTCAAGATACGGAGAATGTTGGTTGTTATGGAGCTAGTACTAATACTGTAAGCGTGCCTACCACAGCCGCTTGGACGCAAGTAACGATTACATTTAGCAGTATACCGCCTGTCAATATTACTGCAGAAAATCCTGGTCCACCTGTTACTACAACAAATGGCTGTACTAGTAATACCTCTTACAGTAATGAAGCTTATGATACAACTCAAGCCACGCAAATTGCTTTCGAGCCACCTTCGGGAGCCTTTGATTTATGGTTTGACGATATTTACATGCAATAAAGTTTAGTTTCACAAAAAGCCCGTCCCAAGTCATTGGGACGGGCTTTTTGTTTTTTCATCCATTTGGTTTTGTGGATATGTTTTAGCAAGACGTCCGAAATGTATTGTTTTTCCACGTTTTGGTTCACTGAAGGGCGGGCTCACTGTATACTTATAGGGCATTTTGTTGAAAATTGGTCCAAAGGAGCGGTAATGAAGAAAATCTTTTCGCCGGTTTGGATGAGGATGTGTCTGGTTTTGGTAGTCGCCGGGTTTTTGGGAGGATGCGACGCCTTGAGTGGTAAAACGAAAATAAAAATTTCCTCCTGGGGTGACTTGAACGAAAACTCCATTTTAGTGAGTGAAATCGCGGATTTTGAAAAACTCCATCCGGATATTGATGTGGAGCTGGAACGGACGCCGTTTAACGAATATGTCACGAAATTGCTGACCCAAATTTCGGGCGGAGTAGCTCCGGATGTTATCTTTTGCGAAGTAAGTCTTTTTGGCGATTTTTATTACCGCCACGCTTTGGAGCCGTTAAACACCTATATGGCCGCCGATAATTTCTCATTGAGCGATTATTATCCCCAGGTCATTGACCGGTTCACGATGGATAAACAGCTCTATGTCATACCTCGGGATACTTCCCCGATTGGCGTTATCTTTTACAACAAAGACGCTTTTGATGAAGCCAAGGTGCCTTATCCGACCGATGATTGGAATTGGAATGATTTTGTGGCCGCCGCACAAAAAGTGATGATAAAAAATGAAGATGGATCTGTAAAACGCTGGGGTTTTGTGGATGATTGGGCGATGAGCGATAACTGGGTTTATGGCGCGGGAGGCAGCTTTGTGGATGATGCCAAACATCCGACTAAATGGACATTCGCGACCGACCCAAACACCTTGAAGGGAATTCAGTTCAGGGCCGATCTTATCAACAAGTACAAGGTGATGATGCCCCCAACCGGTAATGTGGCAATGGGGGGGCTGGGCAATTCGGACATATTTAAAAATGGAATGTCCGCGATGTTTTTGTCCGGTTATTGGAAGGTGCCGAATTTCAGGGAAATCACAAAATTCAAATGGGATATTGTGATGCAGCCGCAGTCTCCTGAGGGTCACAGGGGTTTCCCCACGGGGGGGTCGGGATACGGTATTTTGAGTTCCTCAACCCACAAACAAGCGGCATGGGAGTTAATTAAGTATCTTTCAGGAGTTGAAGGAGCCAAGAAAATGGCCGCGACGGGATTGGCTGTGCCGGTTTTGATGAGTGTGGCCAAGTCGCCGATTTTCTTGGATAACCAGCCACCCGACAATAAAAAAATGATTTTGGATGCCGTTCAATACTCGGTTTATAACCCGCTTTGTGTCAATTGGACTGAAGTTCATGATGGCATGATGGGTCCTGAATTGGATCGGGTTTGGAATGGAACGGATACTCCGGAAGAAGCCATGGAGAAAATAAAACCTTTATTGGATAAAAATCCACCAGCTTTCCAATAAGGACTGGTTTTTCCAAATTCAAATTGCATTGATCCCTCAAGGAGTCATTTTCTTGGGGGATTTTTTTGTTTAAATTACAGAAATTGAGAAAACAGAAAAAACTGAATAAGGCATATTACACGGATTTTCATGGGCTGAGGGGTGCCTCTTAGGCTTTTTTTGTATTTTATGGGCCATTTGCGAGATTATTAGTGCAAGTACAGAGTTTTTTTCCTTCCCCCTGTAGTTACCTTAACTCTGACGAAGATGTCAGTAGGGCGATATTCCATGTTTAAAAAATGGATTCAATGAAACTGCTGATGAAACCTGCCCGTTAGGCATCCGTTAGAATTCTGGTTACTGACCAATTCCTTTTAAAGCTCGGTTACTGCCGAAATTTATTCCAACTAGATTAAAGCGAAGAGTAGTTTTGATTTTTCCAATGGTTATTAAATTGGTAAGGGGGTTGTAATTCTAAAATTTTGTATGTTTTAATGCCTTCTTTATGTAAGCCTCATTTTAATATGTTTTTAAGAACGCTTTCAGCCAGTGCCTAAAAACAATTTTAGGTTTTGGCGGTTCAACATAAAGGTTGTGGTTTTATGCCTAAAAATCCTGAAAGATCAAATTCTCCTTCGGTTGATAAATCCGTTGTTTTGAATATGGGTATCCGAGAACGAATCAAAATGAATGCGGGTTGGAGATTTCACTTCGGTGAATTGGAAGGGGTAGACCCTACCCAGCTTATTTTCGAAGACGGTACATGGGAACAAGTTCATTTACCGCACGATTTTGTGGCAGGGGAATTATTTACGTCTAAACCTGAAGTCCAGAAAGGTTTGCCCTCTCAAAAAACAGGATGGTATCGTAAGACATTTGAAATGCCGATTTCAGACAAAGGCAAGAATCTTTGGATCGATCTGGATGGTGTTTGTGGAAAAAGTACTTTTTGGTTTAATGGCCTGCCTTTGGGAACCCAATTAAACTGTCATACAGGCATTCATTTTGATATCACCGACTTTGTTCAATATGGTGAAAAAAATGTCCTGACTATTCATGTCGACGCTCAGCTGGATACAAAGCAATGGTATGAAGGCGGCGGCATTTATCGCCATGTGTGGCTTAATAAATCCGATTACTTGCGTGTCGCTCCCTTGGGGATTTTTGTGTCATCTTCCATTCCGGTTGGGGAAACAACTCCAGCTGAGTCTGAAATTGAAATTCGAACCAAAATTCTCAACGGATTTAAAAGCGCTCTTTCTTTCACCATTCTTTCTGAAATTCAAGACGCTCAAGGAAAAACGGTTCTTAGTTTTTCGGAATCCTATACTGTTGGAATTGACACATTTGCGGAAGTTATCCAAAAAGTTAAACTGAGCGAACCCATTTTATGGTCTCTGGAAAAACCACATCTTTACCGGTTGGTTACCCGATTGGAACGAGAAGGGGAGATTGTGGACGGAGTAACAACATCATTTGGTATTCGGTCCATCAGGTTTGATGAAAATCATGGATTCTTTTTAAATGAACGTTCGGTCAAGATTAAAGGAACCTGCAATTATCAAGACTACGTCGGCGTCGGAATCGCACTGCCTGACAGGATCATTTCTTATCAATTGGAAAAGTTGATGGAAATGGGTTCGAACGCTTATCGATCATCCGGACATCCACCATCCATTGAGCTTTTGAACGAATGTGACCGTCTAGGTCTTTTGGTTATCGATGAACAGTCTCGATTTGGCGAACCTGAAGAAATCATCTCGCAATTGGAAAATATGGTTTTGCGGGATAGAAACCATCCTAGTATCATTCTTTGGTCGCTTTGTAATGAAGATGCGCAGGAAATAGGCGATAGGGTGAAACAAGCGGTTTTGAAGCATGACCGAACGCGGTTGGTGACCCGTTCTATCGATTTTAACGGCGGAGCCGAATCGACGAAAGTGATCGACGTGCAAGGATTTGATAACAATATTTCGCGTTATGATCCTTTCCACGTCAGTCATCCGCGTATTCCCGTTTACGGCAGTAAGATAGCCGGAGTGGTCAGTACGCGAGGTATTTACGATAACAACGAAGAAAAGGGCTATAAAAGCGCCTACGATGTGAACCATTCGGCATGGGGTACTAAGGCTGAAACCAATTGGAAAGCTATTGCTGAACGACCTTTTGTGTTTGGTGGATTTGTTTGGACCGGTTTTGATTATCACAGCGAGACCGATCCGATTACAGAATTTGGCATTAATTCCCAAACCGGCTTTATGGATATCTGTGGTTTTCCTAAAGACTCTTATTATTTTTATCAGTCTTGGTGGTCTGATAAGAAGGTTTTGCATTTGTTTCCGCATTGGAATTGGCAAACAAAGGAAGGTCAGGAAATAGATGTTTGGTGTTATAGCAATTGTGAAAGTGTAGAGTTGTTATTGAATGAAAAAAGTCTGGGCGTGCAAAAAATGCCTGAAAATGGCCATTTGGAATGGAAAGTAAAATACCATCCGGGGTCTCTTCGCGCTGTTGGCATTCAATCTGAGAAGGTGATCATTGAGAGGGTGGTGGAAACCGCGTCTGCTCCGGTAAAAGTTCATTTAAAACCTTATCGGTTGGAAATGATGGCGGATGGCGAGGATATGATTCCTGTCGAAGTTGAAATTTTGGATTGGAAAAATAGGCTGGTTCCATTGGCCCGGAATGAATTGATTTTCAGCTTAAAAGGACCGGGGAAAATTGTTGGTATTGGAAATGGGGATTCCTGCAATCAATCAAATAAGTCGGATAGACTGAAGGTTTTTAACGGACGATGTATGGTATTAGTTCAGGCGATGGAAAAACCGGGTGAAATTAAACTTACAGTGAAGTCTCCCGGTCTGAGATATGGATCGGTTATTTTTAAGTCTTTTTGATAAAGTGAATTCGGCAGTATGGATTTTTAAATCTATCGTTTAGGGAGAAAAATAATGAAACCAATCCTGCTCATTATGGCTGCCGGTATGGGAAGCCGATTTGGTGGATTGAAACAAATTGCTCCTGTTGGACCTGAAAACGCTACACTTCTGGATTATTCCATCTATGACGCTTTGAAAGCCGGGTTCGGCAAAGTTGTTTTTATTATTCGTCATGATATTGAGGCGGATTTTCGTCAGGCTATCGGTCAAAAGTGGGAAAAGAAAATAGAAGTGGGTTATGTTTTTCAGGAATTGAATATGGTTCCAGACGGGTTTATTGTTCCGCAAACCCGGCAAAAACCATGGGGCACGGGTCACGCGATATGGGTGGCAAGGAATTTGGTTAAGGAACCATTTACGGTTATCAATGCGGATGATTATTACGGACGTAATTCTTATGAAGTTTTGCTTCAAGGTCTGCAAAGCTTGAAAAGTCCTGAAAAAACGGACTATTTTATGGTTGGGTTTCAGTTAAAAAACACTCTATCTGAAAACGGAACAGTTTCCCGCGGCATTTGTGAAGTTGGCTCGGATGGGTATCTTCTCAAGGTGGTT
>Ga0302155_10003637_pt1 | contig 9884 bp, 9 predicted proteins | sample I_Bog_N3_1_FD_193508 | JGI IMG/M metagenome (GOLD analysis project Ga0302155, IMG submission 193508) | Peat permafrost microbial communities from Stordalen Mire near Abisko, Sweden - I_Bog_N3_1 | ecosystem: Environmental > Terrestrial > Soil > Wetlands > Peat | place: Sweden: Abisko, Stordalen...
TGCGAATGCTGGGACTTCACAATGTCCAGAACGCTTTGGCGGCGGTGGCGGCAGGGTTGGTTTTGGGAATGCCGCTGAAAATTTTGGCCGGGCGTTTGAAATCCTTTAAGCCCCAGGCGCGCATGAGGATGGAAACGAAAAAGGTGAAGGGTGTGCTGTTCGTGAATGACGCTTACAACGCCTCGCCGACTTCGATGGAAGCGGCTTTGGAAACGTTTAAGGCCTTGAAGGGAAAAGGACGCAAGGCGGCGGTTTTGGGAGACATGCTGGAAATGGGTGCTTATGCCAAAGAAGCCCACCGCCGGATGGTGAAGCTAGCCCTTTCGATGCCGATTGAGGATTTGATTCTGGTAGGGAAAAACATGAAAGAGGCGGGCACCGCCCTGCTGGGCAAAGACCCGCTCAAGGCCCGGATGTTTGACAAGGCTGAGGATGCGGCGGTTTATCTGAAGGGGTGGGTGCGTCAGGGCGACAGTGTTTTATTGAAAGCGTCACGGGGAATCAGGCTCGAGAAAATTCTGGAGGCGTTTTAATGAAAGATTTAAAGCAATATCTGGATGAATTGGCCGGGCCGGACCATCCCTTTAGCAAGGGAATCCCCTTGGCGGGTTTGCCGGAATCGGAAATCAGGGAACCGAAGATGGAATTGGACGAGATAAGCCGTCTGGCTTTGAACCAGTTTTTAAGACTGAATTAGGACGAAGGGAAAACCATGCTTTACCATTTGCTTTATCCGCTGGCTAACAAATTTATCGGGTTTAACGTTTTTCGCTACGTGACTTTTCGAAGCGTTTACGCGGCGGTGACGTCCTTCGGGCTTTGCCTTTTCTTCGGCGGCGCGGTGATTGCCCGCATTCAGGCCCTGCAACTGGGAGAGAAGATTCGAAGCGACGGACCGGCTGGACATTCCAAGAAAGCCGGAACCCCCACTATGGGCGGCATTCTCATCATTCTGGCCATGGTGGTCAGTGACCTGTTGTGGGTGCGGTGGGACTCTAAATTTTTCTGGCTGACCCTGTTCTCTATTCTGTGGTTCGGCGGGATTGGTTTTGTGGACGATCTTTTGAAACTCTTGGGCAAAGGTAAAAGCCGGGGCTTGTCGAGCCTTTGGAAAATGATGGCTCAAATTGTGGGGGCGATTCTGATAGTGTACATCTATATGGCTGTTTTGCCGGACGATTTCGCCTTGAAATCCAGCATTACCCTGCCTTTCTTTAAATACCCGCTGAATCTGGATGTGCTTTATCCCCTGTTCGCGGTGGTGGTGATTGTGGGCTCTACCAACTCGGTCAATCTGACCGACGGACTGGACGGACTGGCGGTGGGCTGTACAACCTTCGCGGCGATGGCTTTTGTGGTGATCACCTATGTGTCGGGCAACGTGAAATTCAGCGACTATCTGAAAATTATTAATGTGCCGGGCGCGGGGGAACTGACGGTTCTTTGCGCGGCGCTAGTCGGCGCGGGGTTGGGTTTTCTGTGGTTCAACGCCCATCCGGCCCAGATTTTTATGGGCGACACGGGGTCGCTGGCGCTGGGCGGATTTTTGGGAACGGTGGCGGTGATTGTGAAACAGGAAATGCTTCTCATTATCGTGGGCGGGATTTTTGTGGTGGAGGCCCTCTCGGTCATTCTTCAAGTGGCTTCTTTCAAGATGAGAGGCAAGCGAATTTTTAAAATGGCGCCTCTGCACCATCACTTTGAGCTTTCGGGCGTACCTGAATCCAAACTCATTGTCCGCTTTTGGATTGTGGCGATCATTTTGACATTACTAACCTTATCTACCTTGAAATTAAGGTAACGGAAAATTTGGAGCAGAAAGTCACAAGTTAGGAATTAGGAGTGAGAAGTTAGGAGTTTAAAAACTTCTAACTACAAACTTTAAACTCCTCACTGGAGTGAGCGGAGCGAACGAAATGCATCACGTGAACGGAAAACAAATAGCGGTCATTGGATTGGGCCGGTCCGGCTTCGCGGCGGCCCGCCTGTTGACCGTGCATGGCGCCCATGTGACGGTGCTGGACGACAAGACGCCGGAGAAATTGACGGCCTGGATTGAAAAGTTACAGGCTTTGCCTCAGGTGAAACTGGTCATGGGCGGGATTGACCCGACCCGGATCGCGGTTTCGGATCTGGTGGTCATTTCGCCCGGAGTGCCGGCGCTTCACCCCGCTTTGGTTTCGGCGAGAGAAAAAGGCATACCGGTGATCGGTGAATTGGAGTTGGCTTTCGGTTATTGCAACGCGCCCATCGCGGCGATTACGGGAACGAATGGAAAAACGACGACGACCACTTTACTGGAAATCATGATCAACGCCTCCGGCAAGAAGGCGATCGCCTGCGGCAATATTGGAAAGGCTTTCGCGGAAGCGGTGTTTGAATTGACCACGGAGGACGCGGCGGTTTTGGAAGTTTCGAGCTTTCAACTGGAGACCATTGAGGAGTTTCGCCCCCATGTGGCGGCGATTTTGAACGTGACGCCGGACCATCTGGACCGCCACGCCGACATGCAGGCATATGTGGAAGCCAAGGGCCGGATATTTGAAAACCAAAAACCTGGCGATTCGGTGATTTTGAATGTTTCGGACAAATATACGCCTATTTATACAGGCTTGGCTAAGAGCGACGTGTATTTCTTTGGTTTTGCCGGAGCGATCCGGGGGGACAAGAAACCCGGTTGTTATATAGAGAAGGGAATGATCGAACTGCTGGGACGGCCCCTGATTCAGGCAACCGAACTGCTGATTCCCGGTCCCCACAATCTCGAAAACGCCTGCGCGGCGGCCTTGATGGCGTCTTTGATGGGAGTGAAGGATGACGTGATCGCCCAAACCCTTCGAACGTTTAAGGGTGTGGAACACCGGCTGGAACCGGCGGGTGAGGTGGAAGGGGTTCGGTTCGTCAACGACTCCAAGGGAACGAATGTAGATTCGGTGGTGAAGGCTTTGGAAAGTTTCGACAAACCTATTGTGCTCATGCTGGGGGGGCGGGACAAGGCGGGGGATTTTACCCGTCTCTCGGCGTTGGTGAAAGAAAAAGTGACCCGCATTGTGGCTTTTGGGGAATGTAAAAACAAAGTGGTTCAGCAATTGTCGCCCTCGGCCACGGTGGTGGAGGCGGAGACTTTGGAAGAAGCGGTGAACGGGGCTTTTGTGGCCAGCGAAAAAGGGGGAGTGGTTTTGTTTTCTCCCGGCTGCGCCAGCTTTGACATGTTTCAAAATTATGAGGACCGCGGCCGGCAGTTTAAGGCGGTGGTTCAGAAGCTGAAGGCCTATAAGGCCGCGCAGGCGGTTAAGGCTTAAATACTGGAGAAAGGAAAAGTCTAACACAGGGATCCCTCGACGGGCTCGGGATGAAAAATGAATTTTTAAAGTTAATTTTTAGTGGTTATCATTTTTCATTTTTACGCTCGGATTCTGAGAACAACACCTTCTACACCTTTACTACACTTACTACGCAGCCTCTCGGAATCCGAACGAAGAAATGAAAGACAAAGAAATTTGAACCACAGAGTACACAGAGGCACAGAGTGAACACTGAATTGTTGATAAAACTCATTTTTGTGACCTTTGTGCCTTGATGACGCTTTGGTTAAAGGCGTTTTGAAAATGATTTTTGGAATGAAGTTTTTAAACTCTGTGTACTCTGTGCCTCTGTGGTTAAAGATTTAAGGATCGAAATATGTTAACGAAAACTCAAAAACTCGAATCACCCGACTTCCTCCTGTTCTTTCTGACAGTGGTGCTGGTGATCTCAGGCCTCATTATGATCTACAGCGCTTCGGCTATTTTGGCCCATGACCGCTATGGCAGTTCTTACTATTTCTTTTTGCGCCAGCTGATGTGGATTTGCGTGGGCTCCGCGGGGATGTGGGTCGCTTACCGGGCGGATTTGGAATCCTTGAGGGCTCTCGCGGTACCGGGATTATTTCTCGGACTTCTTTTGATGGGGTTGGTTTGTGTGCCGGGTATCGGCCGAACCGTGGGCGGAGCCCAGCGCTGGTTTCGTTTGGGGCCGCTTTCGTTTCAGCCTTCGGAAATTCTGAAAATTGTCCTGGTGTTTTATCTGGCGGACTCTTTGGACCGGCGTAAAAAACTATTGAGTAATTGGCAGGCGCTCGTTCCTTATGGGGTCATTACCCTGATCTGGGCCGCGTTGCTTCAAAAACAGCATGACCTTGGAACGCTGGTTTTGCTGGGGTTGGTGACGGTTTTAATGCTGATTTTGGCTGGAATGCCTTTTATTTACGGCCTGATTCCCTTATCGGTTTCGATTCCGCTGATTATTTATCTGGTCGAATCCGCCAGCTATCGCATGAAGCGTATTTCGGCCTTTTTGAATCCCTGGGACGATCCACAGGGAGCGGGGTTCCAGCTGATTCAGAGTCTTATCGCGGTGGGTAACGGCGGACCTTTCGGTGTGGGTCTTTCCAACAGCACCCAGAAACTTTTTTATCTTCCGGCCCCCCATACGGATTTTATTTTCGCCATCATCGCGGAGGAACTGGGTTTGATCGGCGCGGGAACTTTGGTTTTTGTGTTCGGTGTATTTGTGCTCCGGGGTTTTAAGGTGGCGGCGGCTTCCAGCCAGAGGGAAGGCGGAACCTTTCAGGCGCTGTTGGCCTCCGGCATTACGGCCCTTATCGGTTTTCAGGCCATTATGAATTTAGGAGTGGTCACCGGTCTTTTGCCCACCAAGGGTATTCCTTTGCCTCTGATTTCCTACGGCGGTTCTTCCATGGTCTTTACTTTGTTTTCCATCGGGATTCTTTTCAACATTTCTTCCGGTGTGAAACTTTCTTCAGCGCCCCAGAGGGCGACAGCCTGATGGAAACGCCGAGGGGTTCGGGATGTAAGGTGATGGTCACGGGCGGCGGTACGGGAGGCCATGTATTTCCCGGAATCGCGGTGGCCCATGAGTTGATGAAGCATTCAAAGGTGGAAGTTCTGTTTGTGGGAAAGCTGAACGGTTCGGAAGCCAAGTGGGTGACCGACGCGGGATTGAGGTTTAAAGGCATCAGGGCCAGCGGTTTTCCAAGGAGTTTTTCCCTGAGGCTGTTCACCTTTTGGTTTGATTTAGGAGCTGGATTGATGGAAGCGGGACGGTTGATAACTGAATTTAAACCCTCGGTGGTTTTTGCCACCGGCGGTTATGTGTCGGTGCCGGTTTCGCTGGTGGCGGCTTTGCGCGGCGTACCGGTGGCGCTGCTGGAGCCCAATGTGGCGCCGGGCCTGGCGGCGAAGTTTTTGGCCTTGTTTTCGAAAAAGATTTTTGTTGGTTTTGAGCAGACAACACCTCGTTTCCCCAAAGGGAGGACTCAATGGACGGGCATTCCGGTGAGGCAAGAAATCAAAACGGCGGACAAGAGCGAATCGCTCAAGAGTTTCAAACTGGAGCCTCAGACAACGACGGTCTTGATGCTGGGGGGCAGTCAGGGAGCGCACGCGCTGAATCAATATATGACGGACGCAATCGAGCGGCTGGGACAGGGTTACCACCGGGTGCAGATCATCATGATGACGGGCTGGAGCGACTATCAGACGATTGTGGACAGGCTGGAAGAGTGCCCGCTGAAGGTGGTCTTGAGGCCTTTTATCGGGAACATTCACGAAGCCTACGCGGCCGCGGACCTGGTAGTAGCCCGGTCCGGAGCCATGACCTGCGCCGAAATATTAAGCCGCGAACTGCCGGCAGTATTTATTCCATACCCGCACGCTTCCGGACATCAGGAGATGAATGCGAGGATTCTGGAGAAGGCTGGGTCGGCAGTCGTGATTACCGAAAAACAACTGGAAAACGAAAAGCTGATCGAGACGCTGGACGAACTTCTGGCAAAACCGGAAACCCTGAAGACCATGGGCGAAAAGGCAAAAGGGCTGGCGCGGCCTGAAGCCTCGGCAAAAATCGTGGAAGCTCTGTTGGGATTGGTGGCGTAAACATGATTAACCACAGAGGCACAGAGACCACAGAGAAAGAAAATGATTTTTTGAAAAAGAATGAAGATTTAAGATTCACTCTGTGCCTCTGTGTCTCTGTGGTGAAAAAAGTTGTTGTGAAGTTTGTGGCGAAAAGGAATTTTTTATGAAATTACTCAAGGGTGGCAAAGCCCAGCCTTTCGGGGCGGTGAAACGGATTCACTTTATCGGTATCGGCGGGGCCGGCATGAGCGGCATCGCGGCGGTGCTGTTGAGTCTGCATTATGAAGTGACCGGTTCGGATTTGAAGGAAACCGACGTGACCGAACGACTGACCCAAATGGGAGCCGAAATTCATTTTGGCCACAAAGCCTCCAACGTAACCGGGGCGGATGTGGTGGTTTATTCGGCGGCGGTACCGATGGACAATCCGGAAATTGTGGAAGCCCACAAGAGAAGCGTTCCGGTGATAGCGCGCACCGAAATGCTGGCGGAACTGATGCGCCTCAAATACGGTATCGCTATTTCGGGAACTCACGGCAAGACTACCACGACTTCCATGATCGGTTTGGTGATGACCGAAGGCAAACTGGACCCAACGCTGGTGATCGGCGGACAGGTGGACGTGTTTAAGTCCAACGCCAAGCTGGGCAAGGGCGCTTATCTGGTGGCGGAAGCCTGCGAGGCCTTTGGTGAATTCTTTTTGTTGTCGCCCATGATTTCGGTCATTACCAACATTGATGACGATCATTTGGATTATTACGGTTCCATTGAAAAAGTTCGGGACGCTTTTATTACCTTCGCGAACAAAGTTCCTTTTTACGGCTGTGTGATTTTGGGAATCGACGATCCTCAAACTCAAATGATAGTTCCTCAAATTAAACGCCGGGTGCTGACTTATGGTTTGACCAAGAACGCCCAGGTCTCGGCCCGCAACGTGAAGCTGGAAAAAGCCGGTTCTACCTTTGACCTGTTCTTTCAGAACAAAAAGCTGGGAAAAATTAAGTTGCATGTGCCGGGCCGCTTTAACATTCAAAACGCGTTGGCGTCGATCGCGGTGGGGTTGGAACTGAAAGTTTCCTTCAAGGCTATCGCCGCCGGATTGGTGTGGTTCTATGGCGCCAAGCGCCGGTTTGAGATCAAAGGCTCTTACAAAGGGGCCACGGTGGTGGATGACTATGCCCATCACCCCACGGCGGTTTCGGAAACCCTGATCGCGGCGAAAAACTTCGCCGGAAACAAGAAACTGGTGGTGGTTTTTCAGCCCCATTTGTTCTCAAGAACCCAGCTTTTACGCGATAAATTCGGCAAATCCTTCAGCCACGCGGATGAGGTGATTATCACCGCCATTTATCCCTCCCGAGAAAAGCCGATCCCCGGGGTGACGGGCAAAACCCTGGTGGAAGCCCTGCGGGAAAACGGCCAGACCGAGGTTCAGTATTTCGAGGATCGGGCGGTTTTGATGGAATACCTGAAAAAAAATCTAACGGATAAGCATGTGCTTTTAACGATGGGCGCGGGGGATATTTGGAAACTGGGGAATGACCTGGTCCAGAAGCATAAAGGATAAGACTTTGAACCACAGAGTACACAGAGGTCACAGAGTGAACCGAAAGACGAAAATGTTTGAAAAAGATTATTTTTTTAGCTCTGTGTACTTCGTGAACTCTGTGGTGAGGAATTGGTTTTGACTACAGGAACTGCTGTTCAAGAAAGGCGATGCGTGAATTTTAGCGAACTGAAAAACTTAATTCACGGCAAAGTGTTGCTGAACCAATCCGTGGCTCCCTACACCACCTATCATCTGGGCGGTGAAGCGGCGGCTTTGGTTGAACCGCAAAGCGTGGAGGATTTAGCTTCGATGCTCCGCTGTTTGACGCAAGGTCAGGTGCCTTACCTCATGTTGGGCGGCGGCAGTAATGTGCTTTTCGCGGACGAGGGCTATCAAGGCGTGGTGATTCGCCTGGGCCGGATCTTTCAAGGCATTGAGGTTGAGGGAGACAGGGTCAGGGTGAAGGCAGGTACTAAGTTGGTGACGGTTTTATCCAAATCCCGGGAAGCCAATTTAGGCGGAGTGGAATTTTTCGCCGGAATCCCCGGAACCATTGGGGGCGCCGTAGTCGGTAACGCGGGTGCCAAAAAAGCCTGGATCGGCCCAACTGTGGAAGAATTAACGATCGTGACGCCCCGGGGCGAGGTGAAGCGCTTGAAGAAGTCCGAATATGAATACGCTTACCGTACTTCATCCCTGAAATTTACGGGGAATGTGCTGGTGGAAGTGGTTTTGAAGCTGAAGAAAGAACCGAAATCCGATATCGAGAAGAAAGTGAAAGAGTATTTTAAAGTCCGCCGGGGAAAACAGCCCCGGGTGGAGAAGAACGCGGGCAGTGTGTTTAAAAATCCCGAGGGGAATTTTGCCGGCCGATTAACCCAGTCGGTGGGACTCAAGGGATTTAAGGTGGGCGGAGCCCAGGTGAGCGACATTCACGCCAACTTCATCATCAATGACGGCACCGCGACAGCCCATGACGTGGCGGCGGTGATGAGAGAGATTCAAAAGCGGGTTTATAGCGAGTATCAAATCAAACTCGAACCGGAAATTTTGCCTTTGGGCGACTGGAACTGGGACGAGATTAAAGACGTTTTTTGGAACCTGGAAATAAAAAGCAAAGGAAATTTTGAATTATGAATTTTAAATTTTGAATGAATGTCAATTTTGAGCCAAAGGCTCAAAATTACCTGAATTTAGAATTCATAATTCAAAATTGAGAATTAAACGCAACGGTTGATGGGGCAGTAATAGTTTGTAAGCGAAAGGTAATGTTTATGGCACTAAAAGTGGGTGTATTAATGGGGGGCTGGAGCCCTGAAAAGAAAGTTTCCCTGATGTCGGGAAAGAATGTGGTTGAAGGCCTCAAATTGGCAGGCCTCAAAGCGGTGCCGTTTGAATTAACCGCCGCGGATAAGAACGAAAAGAAGTTTGAAAAAAGACTTAAAAAGGCCAAGTTTGACGTGGTTTTTATCGCGCTTCACGGCGGGTTTGGGGAAGACGGAACCTTGCAGGCTTTGCTGGATCAATGGGGCATTCCTTATACGGGGTCCGGAGCTTTGGCTTGCGGTTTGGCCATGCACAAAGGCTGTTCCAAATTGGTGTTTGAGGCGAAAGGAATTCCCAGCGCGCCCTGGCACGCTTTGCACAAGACGACTGATTCGAAAAACTGGTTGAAGGAAATTAAGCTGGTTCTGCCATTGGTCGTGAAACCTGCGGATGTGGGTTCGGCCATTGGGGTGACCATTGTCAAAAAGAAAACCGAGTTAACCAAAGCCATCCGATTAGCTTTCAAGCACAGCGACTGGGCCATTATTGAAAAATTTATTCCGGGCGTGGAAGTCACCGTAACGGTTTTGGGTGAGACGGCTTTGCCGGTAATTGAGATTGTTCCGAAAAACGAATTTTATGATTTTGACGCCAAATACACACCGGGCCATTCGGATCATATTATTCCAGCTCGTATTAGTTCTTCTCAAACGAAGAGCGTGAAGGATCTGGCTTTGAAGGCTGGTCAGGCGATGGGTTGCGAGGATTATTATCGGGTGGATTTTATCGTTCCTCGAAAAGGACAACCGCAGATTTTAGAAATCAATACGGTTCCGGGGATGACCTTAACCAGTTTAGTTCCGGACGCGGCCAAGGCGGCGGGCATTTCTTTTCCCGCTTTGTTGAAGACGCTGGTGGGAATGGCTTTGAGAAGTAAAAAAGGAAAGAAAGCTTAATGCACTATCAGGGCAGCAAGGTACCTTTAAGCGAAAAGAATTCGGGTTTTAAATCCGCGGGTATGACACTGCGCAGTCCCTGGGGAAGCCGCTACGGGACGGTGAGCGGCCGCGGCGAGAAAAAAGAGGAGAAGAGTTTTTCGTTCAGCGTGTTTACGTCGGACTCGAAACCGGAAACGAAGCCGGTGTGGACCA
>Ga0302155_10003638_pt1 | contig 9884 bp, 8 predicted proteins | sample I_Bog_N3_1_FD_193508 | JGI IMG/M metagenome (GOLD analysis project Ga0302155, IMG submission 193508) | Peat permafrost microbial communities from Stordalen Mire near Abisko, Sweden - I_Bog_N3_1 | ecosystem: Environmental > Terrestrial > Soil > Wetlands > Peat | place: Sweden: Abisko, Stordalen...
TTATCAATTACAGCTGCCTGCCGGCCATGAACATGGCACCTTCGTCGCGCCGACCGTGCTGGAAATCGGGTCGCTGGCTGAATTGACGCGCGAAGTGTTCGGGCCGGTGCTGCACGTGCTGCGCTACCGACGCGACGATCTTGCTCAACTCATCGATACCATCAATGACAGTGGTTACGGCCTCACACTGGGTGTGCATTCGCGCATTGATGAAACAATCGAATTCGTTGCCAGCCGTGCACATGTCGGCAATATTTATGTCAATCGCAACATCGTCGGTGCTGTGGTCGGGGTTCAGCCATTCGGCGGCGAGGGCAAGTCCGGAACCGGGCCCAAGGCTGGCGGTCCACTCTATCTGAAGCGCTTGCAGCGTCATGCCGAAGTAGCGTTGTTCGCCCACACCAACGCTACCCAGCCAGCGCCGTTGCAGGCGTTGCAGCGCTGGGCCGCCACACATGGACATGCCAGACTGGCGGAACTGGCTACGCGCTACGCAGGCGAGAGTCTGTTGCAGCAGACGCTGAACTTGCCAGGACCGACCGGTGAGCGCAATACCTTGTCCTTTGCCGCACGTGGCAAGGTCTTGTGTGCCGCGGCCAGCATTGCCGCTTTGCTCAATCAAATCGCGGCTGTTTTGGCCACAGGCAATGTCGCCGTGGTGCCCAGTACAATGGCAGCCCTGATTCCGGCCGGTTTGCCGCAACAGGTACGTGACGCCATCGAGATCAGTGGCAATGTCGCTGCTACGCCACTGCACCTGGCACTGCTTGACACTACTGTGTTCGTCCAATGGCGCAGCGCGCTGGCGGCTCGCGACGGCGCGCTGGTGGCGCTGGTACTCACTGGCGAAGAGACACCGGTAGCTTTGTGGCGATTGGTGGCCGAGCGTGCCTTGTGCATCAATACGACCGCAGCAGGTGGCAATGCCAGCCTGATGACATTGTCTGTTTAAGAATGACCAGAGGGCCTGACCACATGCCGTTTGCCACGTTGCTCCTGCCTGCCTTATTCGGTGGGGTCTGCGTTGGCGCGCCTTAGCTTGTCATTTGTCTGGTCCTCTAAAAAACGCCGCAGATCTGTACTCAGCGCTATTATGCGGTGTATCCGGGATGAGTGCCATAACGGGAGTGGTTGGCACGCATGGTAATTGCTCAATGATATTCAAATGCGCGCCATGATGTAAGTCGCCACGACAAGATTGGCCAGGCTGACCAGCCTGGCCAATACAGTATTGCGCTGCAAAAATACGGTCTGGAAATACAGACCGAGACAGGTGCCACGCCTGGTCTGAAAAATACGAGCAAGCGGCGTTACGCCATCGGTCACTGATAGGGTAAAAATCAGGCCACAGCCAGTTGACTACGTATTTCTTCTCGTTTCTCCGCCACACGATTTGCGCTGTAAATCGTGCAGCCACCCTTCGCCATGCAATTTTCCGCTAGCCATCTTGCACAAACTGCTTGCAGTTTTGCTCACCCTTGTTTAACAGTTAAAGGATCATGATGCCTAGTATTTCACCGTCAAGCGGTTCAATCGGCTACCCCAATCTGGGTGCAGCCACACGCATTACGATAACGCCTGTGGCAACTGGAAGTGAAAAATCAAAAGATCTTGTACTAGGATTTGCCGCTGCTTTCAAGCAGGCCTGCAGCACTACCGTATTGGGACAAACTTTTTACTCTCCGGAATTCAATCGTGCACAAGATGCTTTGCGGCAGATTGACGCGCTTGGGGAATGTCGCAACGCTGACGAGGCGTTTCGCCAGCTCAATGCCATTCTCGATGAATTAAAGCAAACCGGTAAGCAAGGGCTTAAGTTTCGGCTATGGCGCGATGGTATATCGGTGCTAACCAGTTTGACGCTGATGGCAATCATGGCGTCGGCATTGCAGTCGCAGCAAGAACGCGACAGCGACGATTTTAGTGCCGCCAATAATCCTGTGGGCATGCTCGCTGCCGATGCGGGTCTGGTTTTGCTTGAGGGTAGCAAAATGTTGATCACGACAAGCCTGAGCTATCCGACATTAAAACGACATCACCTGGTCGATGAATTTCTCAAGCGCATCACGGCAAGTGTTGCTTTGCTGTCTGCGTGTCTGGACGAGCAGATCGGTACGGTACCCGCAAACTCCGTGTCCCGGTGGAACGCCGTTAAGCGATGTGTGCTGCCATACATGGAAAAAGGGCGCGATGTTTCGACTGCGTTTACCTTATTTAATACCGTTTCGTCGCCAGCCAGAGGCGTGTTGTGGAGCATCGAAACAGTCAACGGCTTCAATTTAGGATCAGTGCGTGGCTTTCTACGGATGATGCAAAATGCTTCCGATAGCTTACGCTCCATTTTCAGTACGATAGGCTCAGCCGCGCGTACAACACTGTTTACTGACGAACTCGACCAATTCAAGGCCACCTTGTCCGAGCTTGGCAAGCAATGCGAGCATGCCGACGCGGAGCAGGTATTGTCGCAACTGAAAAAGATGGAGCTGCTTTTCACTTTTTGCAGCACGCCGCTGCTGAGTCAAATTGTGGCATCCAGATCGGTGATCGCCAATTTCAAAAGCGCAAGCATCACATCGTTCAATACGTTGAAGGGCTTTCTGGATGAGGAGAAGATTACCCTTGTGGTGTCCAGTGATCGACAGTTCCTGCACAGCGAGGCGCCGGAAAATTCGTGGGGTGAGAAGCTGATGCAGGGCGCCTACAAATACCGTTTTTCTATGGTGGGGCGCTTGCCATACCGGATCGTGCTGGAAATGCAACATCAGATGAGCAGGGCCCTGGAACGTATCATGCGACGCTAACGGCATGGATGTTGTCGGACTTGGACGCAGGCCCAAAATCGCCATGGATGCCCATCCGTTCAAGTCTGATCTTCGAGCCGGTCTCGCACAGGCGCAGTGCAGCGTAAAATAGTGGTCTGGGACGATCATGCTAGGCATCTTGCAATCTGCGCGCCTGTCCCCATTTCTGCCAGACAAGTAAAGGTGGATTTCAGCGCAATTTTATATTCGAGGCATTACATGGAACAATTTCACGGCACGACCATCCTTTCAGTGCGGCGTGGCAATAGTGTCGCGCTTGGCGGTGACGGTCAAGTCACGCTAGGCAACGTGGTCATGAAGGGTACGGCGCGCAAGGTACGCAAACTGTATCAAGGCAAGGTTCTGGTCGGTTTTGCCGGCGGCACGGCCGATGCATTTACCTTGCTTGACCTGTTTGAATCCAAGCTCGAAAAACACCAGGGCAACCTCATGCGGGCTTCAGTCGAGCTGGCGAAGGAATGGCGTACCGACCGTATGCTGCGTCGTCTGGAAGCGATGCTGTTGACCGCCGACCGAGACTGCACTTTGGTCATCACCGGCAACGGCGATGTACTGGAGCCAACCGACGGCATTGGCGCCATTGGTTCGGGCGGCACCTTTGCACAGTCGGCAGCCAAGGCCCTGCACGAAAATACCGACATGTCGCCGACCGAGATCGTCAAAAAATCTCTGGTGATCGCCGGCGAGCTGTGCATTTATACCAATTTGAATCACATCATCGAAACCTTGGACTGAGCCCGGCATTTTCCGGCGAATTGCACATACATCATCATGAACATGACTCCCAAAGAGATTGTTTCCGAACTGGACAAACACGTAGTCGGCCAGAGCCGCGCCAAGCGTGCCGTAGCCATTGCCTTGCGCAATCGCTGGCGGCGCCAGCAGGTTGAAGAACCGCTGCGCAATGAAATCACACCCAAGAACATTCTCATGATCGGCCCCACCGGCGTTGGCAAAACTGAAATTGCCCGGCGCCTGGCCAAGCTGGCGGATGCCCCTTTTATCAAGATAGAAGCGACCAAATTTACCGAAGTGGGTTACGTTGGCCGCGACGTGGATACCATCATTCGCGATTTGATCGACATTGGCATCAAGCAGACCCGCGAAGCGGAGTTGCGCAAGGTGCGCTTGCGTGCGGAAGATGCTGCCGAAGATCGGGTGCTCGACATCATACTGCCGCCGGCACGCGATTTTGGCTTCACGCCGGACAGCAGCAAGATCGAGTCCAGTGATGACAAGGACAATCGCGAAGGCAAAGACAACAACACCCGTCAGACTTTTCGCAAGCGTCTGCGCGAAGGTGCGCTGGACGACCGGGAAATCGAACTCGAACTCGCTGAGCTGGCGCCGCAGATGGAAATCATGGCACCGCCAGGCATGGAAGAGATGACCGAGCAGATCAAATCGATGTTCTCTGGCATTGGCAACAACCGCAAGAAGACGCGCAAGGTCAAGATTGGCGAAGCCATGAAACTGCTCATTGAGGAAGAAGCCGGCAAGCTCCTCAATGAAGACGAATTAAAGCAAAAGGCAATTACCAATGTCGAGCAGAATGGGATTGTTTTTCTCGACGAAATTGACAAAATTGCCACGCGTTCCCAGAACGGCGGCGAGGTCTCGCGCGCTGGCGTGCAGCGCGACTTGCTACCGCTGGTCGAAGGCACCACGGTCAATACCAAGTACGGCATGATCAAGACGGATCACATCCTGTTCATTGCTTCGGGCGCTTTCCACCTGGCAAAACCATCTGATCTGATCCCGGAATTGCAGGGGCGGTTTCCGATCCGGGTTGAGTTGGACTCGTTGTCGATTGCTGATTTCGTCCGTATTCTGACCGGTACTGACGCCTGTCTGACCAAACAATATGAAGCCTTGCTGGCCACCGAAGGCGTCAAGGTGGAATTCTCCGATAGCGGTATCCAGCAACTGGCCGAAATTGCCTATTCGGTCAACGAAAAGACCGAAAATATTGGTGCGCGTCGCCTGTACACTGTGATGGAAAAATTGCTGGAAGAAATTTCTTTCGTCGCCGGCGAAGCTGGTGAGCAGACAATTTCGGTGGATGCGGCCTACGTCAATGATCGTCTGGGCGAGCTGGCGGTCAACGAAGATCTGTCGCGCTACGTGTTGTAAGGACAGAAAGGGCGATGGCAAAGCGCTCCAGTCGGCCCGACAAATCTGTCGCGCGCCTGGCCCCGCCGCGTAATCCCTTCGCCCTGCTGGCCCGTCAGCGGGTAGCCGGATCTCATCGCAAAAGTCTGGCGGCCTGGCGTCAAGCTGCCAGGCGCGAGATCTGCAAAAAACTCAACGACACTGAGACAAACTAGGCCATCTTGGATGGCCTGGAAAACGTTGGCAGCAGTGTCTGTCGACGTTCTCAGTTTTTTGTGCCGCGCACGATGGAGTCACTCTCGTCACCGCCATCCGGTCCCTTGACGCCGAACGAAAAGACATCGATAGCCTGGCCATCTTCCGACAAACGATATTGGTAAGGATTGCCCCAGGGGTCGCGCGGCAGTCGCTCAACATAGCCACCTGTGCGCCAGTGTTCGGCCACCGGTTCACGGCTCGGTTTGATGATCAAGGCCAGCAGACCTTGCTCATTGCTGGGATAGTGCTGGTTGTCATGCTTGTATTGCTGCAAGCCCATCTTGATGGCATCGACCTGCAACTCAGCGGCGGTGATTTCCGGATTATGCACATGCTTGTAGACCTTGCTCAGGTAAGGCAGCGTCAGGGCGGCAATGATGGCCATGAGCACTAAGGCCAACAGCAGTTGCAGCTTCGACAATCCGCGTTGTGTCTCCATTGTGCGTGCAGGTGTGAGCGGGGCGGCTTGCGTGCAGGTACTGCGCATTGAAGGTGCTTTCCAGAATGGCGGTGAAGATGACAAGGCGAGAGTATAAGGCAGGCAGGCGCTGTACAAGTATCAAAAATATCAATTTAGCAGGGCACACAACGCCCTGCCTACGGACTTGTTCAGAGTGCGGTCAGGTCGACGGGTACGCCTGCCTGGGCCGAGACGGCGGCTGACAAGGTGCTTAGCAGTTCCGAGCCATCGCGTGTGCTGACCCAGTGCATACCGTCATATTTGTAGTGATAGCCGCCGGATTTGGCCGCCAGCCACAACTCTTGCATTGGCGCCTGACTGTTGACGATGATCTTGGTGGCGCTGGAGATACATTCGATTTCCAGCACATTGCCGCTGCGACTGCACTCGACATCGAGGTCGCTGGCGTCGGTGGCTTCTTCCAATGCGCTTTCGATGGCGTTGAGGGTGAAATCTGCGAGGGCCAGGAATTCTGATTCTGTCATGCTACACTCCGAGACATTGATGTAAACCCGTGATTCTATCGTGAAGTCTTCATTTTCTTTTTGCCGCGGCCATTTGGCCGGTCTGAGCGCTGCTGCGCTAGTGCTTCTGTTGGCCGGTTGTGGCCAGAAGGGGCCGCTGTACATGCCCAAAATACCTGTGCATCCCTTGCAGACGACGCCAGCGGCGTCAACTGCCGCTACCCCGGGCGCAGCTGATTTGACTGAGAAGACCAGTCCAGCCGATGCCGTGCCGGCAGCAACTCCTACCAAATAAACATTTCATGTCTCATTTTTCTTACCGCGACGGCGTGCTGCATGCCGAGAATTTGCCATTGACGGCCTTGGCCAGCCAATTCGGTTCGCCCTTGTATGTCTATTCCAAAGCAGCGCTGAGCGCCAATTATCTGGCATATGCCAATGCTTGCAGGAACAATGGCCGTCAGGCCGATGCTGCGCTGGTCTGCTATTCGGTCAAATCCAATTCCAATCTGGCGGTGTTGAACCTGCTGGGCAAGCTGGGTTCCGGCTTTGATATCGTCTCCGGCGGCGAACTGCTGCGCGTGCTGGCCGCTGGCGGCGATCCGCGCAAGGTGATTTTTTCAGGTGTCGGCAAGGGCCGTGAGGAAATGCGACTGGCGCTGACGCACGACATCCTGTGCTTCAACGTCGAGTCGATTCCTGAACTGCATCGTCTCAATGAGGTCGCCGGCGAAGTCGGCAAGCGCGCGCGGGTATCGCTGCGCGTCAATCCCAATGTGGATGCCAAGACCCATCCTTACATCTCGACCGGACTCAAGGAAAACAAGTTCGGCGTTGCCTATGAAGATGCTCTGGCCTGCTATCGCAGCGCCGCAAGCTTGCCGCACATTGAAGTCGTGGGCATCGATTGCCATATTGGTTCGCAACTGCTCGATGATGCTCCCTTGCTCGAAGCGCTCGATAAGGTGATCGAACTGATCGATCGTCTTGAAGCAGAGCAGATTCACATCCATCACCTCGATATTGGCGGCGGCATTGGCATCACCTATGACGATGAGCAGCCGGTGTCGGTGGCGGATTATCTGGGCCGCCTGTTTGCCCGTATCGATGCATGGCGCGGCGAAAAATACGCTGGCGCGCCGATCAAGGTGATGTTTGAGCCGGGCCGTTCCATCGTTGGTAATGCGGGACTGTTGCTGACCGAAGTGCAATATCTCAAGCACGGCGAGAGCAAGAATTTTGCGGTCGTCGATGCCGCCATGAATGACCTGATGCGTCCGGCCATGTACCAGGCCTGGCACGGTGTGCAGGCGGTGCAGCCGGGTGCCGGGCCGGCCCTAGTCTATGACGTGGTGGGGCCGGTATGTGAGTCCGGCGACTGGCTCGCGCGCGAGCGTGAACTGGCACTGGCGCCGGGCGACTTGCTCGCGCTGATGTCCGCCGGCGCTTATGGCATGACCATGGCATCCAATTACAACACCCGCGGGCGGGCGGCCGAAGTGCTGGTTGACGGCGACCAGGTCCATCTGATTCGTCGGCGCGAAAATCCAGCCGACTTGTTCGCCCTGGAGCGCATCGCTCCCTGAGGTGCCCACAGGCAACAGGAATGAACGGCAACAGCCGCCTTGTCTTCGGACAAAGCGGCTGTTTTTGTATCGGCAGCCAACTTTGTCATGCCGCAATAAACGGATTTTTTGCGGTCCTGAAAAATCCCCGGGACATCTCTGCGACAGCAGGCCCGGAATTTGCTGACAGCTTGCTGTCGGCTTGCTAAAACATGCTGATAATGTCGCTATAATGCGCCCATTTGTACCTGCCGGTATCCCGGTATTTCCTCTTTTTTGCATAAGGAACGAGCATGAATGCCCTGATTTGGTTCGTTATACTTTACTGGGTGATCTCTGTCGGCATCGGCTTGTATGCAAGCAGGTTCGTCAAAAGCGCAAAGGACTACGCGGTCGCCGGCAGGTCCTTGCCAATGTCCATCGTCACCGCGACGGTGTTTGCCACCTGGTTCGGTTCCGAAGCCGTGCTGGGAGTATCGTCGACCTTTCTGCAAGAAGGCTTGCGCGGGATTGTCGCCGATCCCTTCGGTGCCTCGCTGTGTCTGATCCTGGTCGGGTTGTTTTTCGCGCGGCCGCTGTACCGCATGAATCTGCTGACCATTGGCGATTATTACAAAAAACGCTTCGGCCGTGCCGTGGAGATGCTGGTGACGATCTGCATCGTCATTTCTTACCTGGGCTGGGTGGCCGCGCAGATCAAGGCGCTTGGACTGGTCTTCAACGTGGTTTCGGGCGGCGCCATTTCAATGCAGTTGGGTATGATCATCGGCGCTGGCAGCGTGCTCATCTATACGCTCATGGGTGGCATGTGGGCAGTGGCCATCACCGACTTTTTGCAAATGATCATTGTTGTGGTCGGCATGCTCTATATAGGCTGGAAAGTCTCCGGCATGGTGGGTGGTGCGGGACTAGTGGTCAAGCATGCTGCTGCCGCCGGCAAGCTGGAATTCTGGCCGAAGCCGACACCTAAAGAATTGCTCTGGTTCTTTGGCGCCTGGATCACCATGATGCTGGGCTCGATTCCGCAGCAGGACGTCTTTCAGCGCGTGATGTCCTCCAAAAATGAAAAAGTCGCCGTGCGCGCCTCGGTGCTGGGTGGCGTGATTTATTTTTGCTTCGTGTTCATTCCTATTTTCCTGGCCTATTCGGCCACGCTGATTGATCCGAAGATGGTCGCCGACCTGATCGACCGTGACCCGCAGCTGATTCTGCCTACGCTGATCATGGATCATATGCCGGTATTTGCGCAGGTCATGTTCTTCGGAGCCTTGTTGTCGGCGATTAAGAGTTGTGCCAGCGCCACTTTGCTGGCGCCATCGGTAACCTTTACTGAAAATATCCTCAAGGAAATCCGCCCATGGAAGAGTGATCGCGAATTTCTATTCTCCATGCGGGTGGTTGTGTTGCTATTTACCGTGGCGGTGACCGTGCTCGCGCTCAATAGCGGATCGAGCATCTACCAGATGGTGGAAAACGCCTACAAGGTCACCTTGGTCGCTGCTTTTGTGCCGCTGGCCTTTGGTGTGTACTGGAAGCGCGCCACCCGTCAGGGTGCGTTGTTGGCAATGATTTTGGGGCTGGTGTCATGGATTTTTCTCGAATTCACCGCGCCAGAAGGCATGTGGCCGCCGCAACTGGCCGGCTTGCTGTTTAGTCTGGGCGGCATGGTAGCGGGCTCCTTGTTGCCGCAGATGCTCGCGCCGGTGTCGTCCTTCGGCACTGAGCCTTCCCCTTCTTGATCGCCGCGGCACACGACGCCCACGCGTGGTGTGCCGTCCATTTTCGAGATTTTCCAGCATTGCCTGCGGGGCCGTCGCAGCCATGGACACATGCTGGTATATCTGTATTTTTCTGATTTTGTTGCAGAAAAATAATGCTTCTCGTCCAATATCAATTGGAACTATTCGTTTTTCCATCGACCTGAAGCTGCATGTTCTCGCAAAACCGTGAATACGACTGCGCCACCGATGCCCTGTTTCTGGACCTGGATGGCGCCTCAGATGACCTGGCGTCAGAGCCGGTGCCTTTAGCGCCGCAGCTGTTGGCCATGTTGGCTTGTCTGCAACATGCGGCCGGTGGTGCCGTTGCGCTGCTCAGTGCTCGGCCGTTGCGCCAACTGGATCAATTTGTGCCAAGCTTGCGTCTGCCGGCGGCCGGTATGCATGGGCGGCAAAGACGTACCGCTAGCGGCCACGTGATCGAC
>Ga0302155_10003645_pt1 | contig 9872 bp, 14 predicted proteins | sample I_Bog_N3_1_FD_193508 | JGI IMG/M metagenome (GOLD analysis project Ga0302155, IMG submission 193508) | Peat permafrost microbial communities from Stordalen Mire near Abisko, Sweden - I_Bog_N3_1 | ecosystem: Environmental > Terrestrial > Soil > Wetlands > Peat | place: Sweden: Abisko, Stordalen...
TTGCTGGTGAGGCGCCGCCGGGCGACCGTATCTACGCTTTCGCGACTGCCGGGCGCAGGTTCCCTCCGGTGGAAGTACCTTCATGAAATTTGGGGCCTCGCCGTTTCCAGTTCCGCTATTTTAGCCAGGCGGCGGAGGTGACGCTCGGCACCGCTGAATCGAGCCGAAAGGAAGATTTGCACCAATTCCCAGGCGAGTGCGTGGCCCACTACGAGGCCCCCGAGACGGATCACATTCAAGTTGTCGTCTTCAACGCCCTGATGCGCGGAGAAGCATTCATGGATCAGGCAGGCACGCGCGCCCGGTACTTTGTTCGCCGCGACCGACGCCCCGACGCCGCTCCCACAGATGGCAACGCCGCGTTCCATGTCTACGCGAGCCACCGCCTCTGCGAGCGATATGACAAAGTCTGGGTAATCATCGGTCTGATCCCAATGCCGGTCACCAAACTCGATGACGTCATAACCGGTTTCTCGCAATTTTCTAGCGAGGGTTCGAATAAGTTCCAATCCAATCCGCCGTGGTCGGCGGCGACGCCGATGCGCTGGAGCGCCCTCGCTAGTCCAGGCACCGGGGAGCGGTCCAGGCGGTAACCCAAAGCAGACTTGGCGGCACGGTCCGTCAACGCCTCAATCGGTGCGGGATAACCGCCGTCCTTCATTATACTCCGTTGGTTTCCGGGATGCGGCTGGGTGGGACACCTTTGTGCCCGTTGGCGCCGTCCTGGCCGATCCCCATGGTTAGCGCCGTCATCCCGGCAAGCCCACCAAGCTGCATGCTTTCAACCGCAGTGCTGGGAACGATAACAATCGTGGAGTTCTCTTTCAAACCCTCGTAGAGCATGTTCATCGCCCGCAAATGAAAGGCTATTGGATTGTGCTCGTAGCTTTTACCGGCTTCGTTGAATTTCTCCGCGATCTGTCGCTCGGCATCACCCAGGATCACCCTGGCCTGGCGCTCCCGTTCCGCCTGCGCCTGCATGGACATGGCATCCTCGAGGCCGGAGGGAATCAGGACATCCTTCACCTCCACGGAGATTACATTGATTCCCCACGGCTCGGTGCGCTCATCAATGATCTTCTGCAGCAGGCCGCTGATTTTATCCCTGCCTTCCAGCATATCACCCAGCATGGTCTTGCCGATGACATCGCGCAGGGCTGTTTGGGATGCCCAACCAATCGCACTTTGATAATCTGCCACATCCAGGGCCGCCTTCTTTGGGTCCACAACCTTCCAAAAGAGCACGGCATCCACATCCACGGGCACGGTATCTTTTGTCAGGGTTTTCTCCGCCTTGAAACCAGTCGTGATGACGCGGGTGTCAATCCAATAGGGAATTGCGTCAATGACAGGGATAATGAAGAAAAATCCCGGCCCCTTGAGCGAGTGAAAGTGCCCAAGGCGCAATATCACCGCCTTGTCCCACTGATCGGCAACTTGAATCCCGGAGGAAACAGCGATGGCGATCACAAAGGCAATCGCGCAAATCGCGAGAGCACCCACATTATCCGCGGCCTTGTAACTCGGGTATGCCAACGCGGCTCCAATGCCAAGAATTACGACGCATACCAGTACTGCAAACGATCTGTTTTGTTGTCTCATTTGTGTCTTTCTTCGATTACCTGGTTTGCGTTGCCAATTCCCGCTGCGGTTGCTCCATTGCGATCCCAAAAGCGATTATGCCGAGCGCAAGCGCGCACACATTATACGCAGTTTGATACCCGAGGGGAGTCAAAGCGGCGCCGATGCCCAGAATGAGGGTGAGTACTAATACCCCTAACTCTCTTTTTTGTGGTCTCATTTGAATGTTTCTTCAATTACCTCGATACCGCTGCTAGTTCCTGGTGCGCTCCGTGATGCTGCTCCAGTGTCTCCGCATCAGTGTCGCTGAGGATGTCCTTTGCGTGGCTGATCTCATCCGCAGATCCGTGAGCAACCACAACAAACTTGTCTGTCTTGAGCGCCGTCTCATATTTCAGGATGCTGTCTTTGGGAATGCCAAGGCTGACCAACCCGCCCCCAATCGCGCTCAAACCACCCACCACCACCGCACTCTCCAGGGCGCCCACGATCCAAACGACGAGCGGACCCGCAACGAGCAACGGCCCGATGCCTGGAATGAAAAAGAAAGCCGATCCGAAGAAACATCCCCATATCCAACCCCAAAATGCTCCCACTCCTCCCCAGTATTTCATGCGATCCCCGGCATTGTAATATCCGGTGACGTGTTCATCCGTGTGATAGTCGCGTCCAACAATCGACAGCTTCTTCATGTCGAAACCGGATTGTTGCAGCTCCTTGACTGCCGCTTCGGCAGCCGTGTGTGACGGGTAGATTGCTACGATGGAATTATCCTTGTTCATATTCTCTATTTTGTTTTTGTTTTGCTAAAGTGAAACGGATTTGGCCTGCGTGTTGGGGGCGTTGAGTGAAAAAGGGACATCGGAGGATGCCCCGCCGAATGGCGGCACCTGATATTCAGGAGCATCTACAATGGATTCCTTGGTCATCGCCACGAACACTTTCGACTCCTCGTAACTGATCCGGTCGATATGTGCGGGAGAGATCGCAATTTCCTTGCCCGCGAACCAATGACCCGTCTCAACGATCAGGTGACGAATTTCCCAACTTGCATCGTCTATAATGAAGTCGGTGACGTGACCTATCTCTCCGTCGCTGGCCTGGATATGGTAGGCGGCAAGCTCCTTCGTGCTTCGCAGATGAGGCTCCTCGCAGTCCAAGGATCCGAAGCGACTCTCTTCGCCATGCGGCATAAGATTTGGCAGCGGGACGACCGGAAACCCAGCTCCTCCCCAAATTTCGACTCCGTTCCAGTACGATGGATATCCGTAATAGCGATAATATTCAGCTTCGTACTGTCGGGAGACTGGCTTGTGGGTCTCAATCGGGGGACTGTTTTCGATCTGCTCCCGCGTCAGTTCCACGATAGGGGAATGACGATATTCATGGAAGTTTCCGAAGGCATGCGGCGAGATCAGCACCAAACGCCCTGACAGCCACGACCCCGTGTCCACCACCACATACCGGACGCCCCATTTCTCATCTTCAAAATAAAAATCCTTCACGTGGCCGATCTCTCCGTCCGAGGCGTGCAACTTGCTGCCGTACAATTGTCTAATGCTCTGTAAGAAGGAATTTCGGATGGAAGTGCTCATGTGAATGGTTGCGCCCGACCGCGGTCGCGAACTACCGCGACGAGTCTCAGCTTGGCATGACTATCCGCGCGACTCCCCGAATGCATCCAATACCTCTTGGGGCTCCGGGTCATAGCCAGGAGCTATGCGCAATCTGGCCCTGAAACTTCGTTAGGTGGTCGCGTCCAACAATCGACCGCGTCAGGATGTCGCAAATATCGCCGATAATGCTCATCAGGTTTATTGTGAAATGGGGCACCAGAACAATTTCAGACCCCTGTTCTTAACTCCCGCGCGTCGTGATATTGTGCGCGTGGCATATGATACTCCGCAGCCTCGCGGACAGCCTCTTTGGTCACGTTTACGAAGACTGCCGATTCCTCATAGCTGATCCGGTCGATATCGCCCGGTGAAAGCACGATCTCCTTGCCGTAGTACCAATGGCCCGTCTCTACGACCAGATAGCGCACTGCCCAGGTTTTATCGTCAATCATGAAATCGACAACATGCCCAATTAATCCGTTCTTCGCGTGGATCTCATAGTCGGCGGTACATTTCGTACTCCAAAGATGGGGATCGTCACCATTCGACAATCCGCCACAATTGCCCTCCGCCATTGACGGCCTGCACAAAGGCGACGGAAACACTGGATAACCGACCCCACCCCACAGTTCTAATCCATCCCAATAAGCAGGCCATCCATAAAAGTGATTATAAGCCTCCTCATATTGCCGCGAGACAGGCTTGTGTGACTCAATCGGCGGACTGTTTTCAATTTGCTTCCTGGTCAGCTCCACGAGCAGGCGCCTGTCATACTTATAAAAATCCCCAAAAGCATGCGGAGAGATCAGCACCAGACGCCCCGCCAGCCACAGTCCCGTATCCACTACCACATACCGCACGCCCCATTTTTGGTCATCAAAATAGAAGTCCTTCACATGGCCGATCTCTCCATCTGATGTACCGAGTCTCTCTCCGTACAGTTGTTTAATACTTCGTAACATGGGGACGTGCGTTTGTGCGGGAAGGCAGAAATTCTTAACGGTTGCGGAAGAAGCGTACCTCTGAGCGAAGGCGCGCCACTTCATCACGCAGATCAAACATGGCCTTGATCCAGGACACATCGATCTTATGGACGGCGCGCACGTCCTCGATTTGCCGGATGGTATAGATCGCCTCTTCCGTGAAAGCCATCACTCCATACGGTGGCTGAAAGACTGGTCGCAACAAACCGGCGCGATAATAGATCAGAATCGAACGACGGGTAACGCCTGCCAGATGAGCAGTCGCATCAAGGCTGTAAAGCGCGTGGGGATTCGGTTGAAACACCTCGATGGCGTAGGCCGATGGATAATCCAAACCCATTTTGTTGCTCATGATCCATTCCTTGGGTTGTATGTGGATCCTGCTGCCAATTGCTCCCACAGGAGCTTCTGCTCCGGGGTCAGGTGATTCGGAACCTGGATATGCAAGACGGCATGCAGGTCACCGCGCGTACCATCGCCCGAGGGTAGGCCTTTCCCTCGCAAACGGAATTCACGCTCGGCCGTCGTCCCCGGCGGAATCTTCAAGGACACAATTCCGTCAAGAGTAGGGATGCGCACGATCGCGCCCAGCACGGCTTCCCACGGGGACACGTCCAGATCCTGATACAAGTTGGCGCCTCGCACACGGAATTCGGGGTGCTTTGCGAAGGTGACTCGTAGGTAGAGATTCCCCGACCCGCGTCCGCCTTTGCCATCCCGTCCATTTCCAGTGAGGCGGATCATCTGCGCTTCCCGCACGCCTACAGGAATTTTGACGCGCAACGTCTGCGTGTTCGATTGCCCGGTGCGTGGATCGGTGCGCTGAAGCTGAATCGTTCGCGTCGCCCCGTGCAAGACTTCGTCGAGCGTCACCAAAATGTCGCCCTCAACGTCCTCGCCGCGCTGGGCGAACGCCACTCCATCCATGCCATCAGCCCCGGAGCGGTCGAAACCACTGCTTGAGCGACTCCGGCCCGCAAAGAACTGCTCGAAGAAATCACTGAAGCCCGTGCCGTCGAAATGGTATTCGGAACCATTTACGGAACCCCCGCTGAATCCATTCTGCGGCTGCGTTGGCTGTCTTTCGGGATGATCCCAATTCGCTCCCAGTTCGTCATACTTTTTCCGTTTCTCAGGGTCGCTGAGGACTTCATTGGCCTCGTTGAGTTCCTTGAATTTTTCCTCGGCGGCCTTTTTGTCCTTAGCGACATCGGGATGATGCTGGCGGGCGAGCTTGCGAAATGCCTTTTTGATCGCGTCTCCACTCGCGTTTCGATGCACGCCGAGAACTTCATAATAATCCTTAAATTCAACGGGCACTTTTAGCTCCCGCGGAATGGTCCGTATCGTTTACCACGACCTTGGCGGGACGAAATAATTTTTCACCCCGGCGGTAGCCAAGCTGTGCGACTTCAAGGATGGTCTGGTCAGGCTGATTAGGGTCGGCCCGCACAGCGATGGCCTCATGTCGATGAGGATTGAAAGGCAGACCAACGTCTCCAGTGGCCTCGACGCCGTGATGGCGCAGCAACCCCTTTAAATGCTGAAAAGTCATTTCTACACCCTGGCGGATTTGCTTGGAAGAAACGGATATATCGCAAGCAAGGGCTCGTTCAAGATTATCGAGCACTGGCAGCAGATCGCGTATGAAGGAATCCTTCTCTGACACGGCTTGCTGTTCGGAATCACGTTTGATCCGCCTTTTGTAATTGTCGAAGTCCGCTGCCAGACGGAGGTACGCGTCCTTTTGTGCCGCCAACGCCTCCTGCAGCGTAGTCGGGCCGGAGGGCGCAAACTCAGTTCCAGAATCAGGTGATTTCAGCGAAGGATCGTTGGACGCTTCTACGCTGACTGAAGCGATCATCCGTTGTCCTCCTGTCGATCGTCGCCGGTCATCTCAAGCTTCGCTTGTTCCCATTCGGAATTCGAAACATCTTGTGCGGCGCCTCCGTTAAGAATCGCAAGTTCAACGGCACGCGCGCGCAACATACCTCTGGTTACATTTCCGGGACCCTCCGAATTTGCAGAGGGATCGCAGTTCATCAGAAGATTATTCATAAGTTTTCAGTCTATAATGGATGCGCTCTATGCATCGCCAGCGTGGTTATTTCTTTGAAGAGGGATGTGCCAGCGCATTCCACGCGATGAACGGTAATCCGAATTCGATGGGTGGTTCCGGGATGCTCACCCGCGAAGAATGAAAGCAAATCCGCAAGTTGGGGCATGCTTCTCTTCGGCCGTGCCGATTCTTCGATGTGCTCTTTCATAATGCCCTCCCACGGCCTGCAGGGACACGAGTCGCCCCTTCGGCTGATTGGGAAGAGGCATCAGTATCGGTGCTGCAAGCTTGGACTGCCAATACCTCCTGTGAGGCGGCCGCATAGCCGGCAGCTATTCAAAAAAGGGTGCGGCTCCCCGATGCCCCCGAATCCTGATCTCTTAGCTTTTTCCCGCTTGCAATAGCTATTGGCTATAACCCGCGCCGTGCTGCTGAGAGCAGAACTTCTGCTCAAGGACGGTGGAAGCTCTACCTTGCGGCGGCTCCATGATTTGCGTTGCTGGACCGAGCACGTCAGATCGTGGCCTCACCTCAATGGCTCGAACTGAGTGGATATGGGACCGTTTGTGTCACCTTCGACAAACTGGGCGACAATGGGGTTTTTCGAATTGCGGAAACGGTCGGGCAGGCCTTCCTCAATGATCTCGCCCTTGTAGAGCATCGCCATTCGCGTGGCGACACGAAAGGCACTATCCATCTCGTGGGTAACTATGATCGAGGTGGCCTTGGTTTTCTCGGTAAGTGCGACGATCAACTCGTCAACGACGGAGGAAACCACAGGGTCGAGGCCTGCGCACGGCTCATCGAAGAGGATGACTTCGGGATTGAGGACGAGTGCGCGTGCAATGGCGATGCGCTTTTGCATTCCCCCAGACAGTTCGGAAGGCATGTATCCGCGGGTATCTACCATGCCCACCAAGGCCAGCTTTTCTGTCACGATGGCGTCGATTTCCTTCTCGGACTTGCCGGTCAACTCCTGGAGCGGTAGGGCAAGGTTGTCACGGACGGAGAGGGACGAGATGAGCGCGGAATATTGATACACCATACCGACGCGCTGGCGCATGAGATTGAGATTTGACTCGCTCATTTGCGTAACTTCCGCGCCCTTGAATTTGACGCTGCCGGAGAAGGGACGCAGGATACCAAGAATGACGCGGAGGGTGGTGCTTTTGCCGCAGCCACTTTGGCCCATGATCACCAACCGCTCGCGAGGAGCGACTGCCAGGGATAGGTCCTTTAGGATGACATTCTCACCAAAGGCCAGCCGAACGTGCGTCATTTGCACAATGGAGCTCTGGGAGGACATGGCCGGAGTGACCGCATGCGCCGGATGCCCAGGCTGCAAATCTGACTCGTCAGGCATAGCGGGCCGATGAGCCGAAACTGACGATGATGGCACTGAATTTTGCCTCCGGCTTTAGTGGTATCTCGCCAGATCGTGGTTGAAGTGGTGACGAACCAACGCCACGAACTGTGGTTCTGTCATTTTATCCACGGTTTCCAATTCGATGGTGCGAGCGTCACCTGGGCCTTTCTCGAATCGCTTCCGCAACTCGCCCTTCGCCTCTCCCGGGCCAAAAATCACGATTCTTCCGGCGTCCCGAAGATGCAAAATGATCTCATCGTAATAGCGTGTAAGATGCCCCGTATATTCCCTCTCGTGCGAATCATCGGCCGGGACTTCCTGAGCTTCAAACGAACCATGATCCGGTTCACCCGAACGCCTCAGTTGCTTTTCCAATTTTGATTGGATGTGTTTGGTTTCCTCGCCGGTTTCGGTCAGCACTACGATGACGGCTTCCCGATGATCGATCCAAACGCCTGCATTTAGCTTTATGTTTTTCATATGATGATTGCTTTGCTTCCGCCCCGCTATGCCAGTTTTACCACCATCTTTCCCACGTTCTTTCCCTCGAATAGACCAATGAAAGCCCCCACCGCCTGGTCAATGCCATCCACCACCGTTTCCTTATTCTTCAGTGAGCCGGCCTGGAGATAGCCGCCAACTTCCTTTTCAAACTCATCCTTCTGAGCCAACCAGTCGCTTACAATCAGCCCTTTTATCGTCAACCGTTTAGTGGTGATGTTAGACAGATTGCGAGGGCCGGGCTGCGGTGTTTTATCGTTGTAATTGGAGATGCGGCCGCAAGCGATGATCCGGCCATGCACGCGGAGTGCCGACAGCGCCGCTTCGAGCGTTGATCCCCCCACATTGTCAAAATACACATCGATGCCGTCCGGCGCCTCCACTTTGAGTTGTTCGACCACGGAGCCGGCACGATAATCGAAAGCGACATCGAATCCACACTCGTCTCGCAAAAAACGGACCTTATCCATTGACCCCGCCGACCCAATGACACGGCAGCCGCGCAGTTTTGCAAGTTGTCCAGCCACATTCCCCACCGCACCGGCGGCGCCCGAAATATAAATCACGTCGCCGGCTTTGACTTCCACCAAATTCAAACCGGCCCAGGCAGTCATGCCCGTCATTCCGAGGACGCCAAGGTAAACTGACAATGGCTCAAACCGTGGGTGAACCCGCTGCAACTCTCCCGGTGAGGCGATGAAGTATTCCCGCCAACCAAAGCTGGAGGTAACGATGTCACCTGCCTGAATTCCGTCGGCGCGCGAAGCAACGACTTCGCCGACCGCGCCCCCTTCGAGCGTTTTGCCGAGCTCGAAGGCCGGCACATACGATTTTCCGTCATTCATGCGACCTCGCATGTAAGGGTCCACCGACATGAATAGATTATGAACCAGCATATGGGACTCTGGCAACGGGGGCACTTTGTACTCCGTAAGGGTAAAATTTGAAATGCTTGGAGTGCCGACGGGGCGTGAGACCAGCCGAACCTCGTGGCTTATAATTTCATTCATAAGGATAAAATGTTGGAAACGAATCCTCGCAGTCGCTCATCCCCGCCGACTCGCAGCAGCAGGCCCAGTGGCCGCTGCTGCGAGGATTCACAGCTTGAGGTAAGGGATGCCGGGCGGATTTTTGCTCGATTGCACCAGCAAACCAGCAGCTACTCCCACGACCACTCGACGGCGAGTTGATTGTCAACCGAGTAAACCCCCGGCGCGGCCCATGCAACGCGCTCCGCTTCGTCCCGCTCGGTATAGTTCCGAACTTTGCCGGTGAGCGTCACTTTGTTTCCGGAAGTCTCGATCTCGATTTTCTTCGCGTCCAGGACGGCGCTGCGTTCAAACGCCGCCTCTATGGCTGCCTCGATCTTCGCCGGCGTTACCTTGGGTTTGATCGTGATCAGGTTAAATACCCGATTGACCCCGGCCAGGTACCGCACACCGTCCTCGGCTGCGTCCTTCTGATACCACCACTCCACTTGACCTTCCAGCGTGATCCGGCCTTCACTGACTGTCACCTGAACGGATCCTTGAGGAATCGTCGTGGACCACTCGATCTGATTTGCTGCGGCGGTGGCGATGTCTCCATCATTGCGGCGCAGGGATTCGGGAAACTTCACTTCGATGTCGTCGGCAATGGCTTTTACCCCTCCGATCCGTTTGACCGCCTTCACCGCGTCCCACTTCTCGCCGTAGCTTGTCGCAAAGCCATTAAGGGTGACTGTGCCGTCTTTTACCAGGACGCCGATGTCGGTCACTTTGACTCTC